>Ga0209515_10004177_pt1 | contig 19760 bp, 14 predicted proteins | sample Subgroupgradi54m_FD_187454 | JGI IMG/M metagenome (GOLD analysis project Ga0209515, IMG submission 187454) | Subsurface groundwater microbial communities from S. Glens Falls, New York, USA - GMW60B uncontaminated upgradient, 5.4 m (SPAdes)... ...
AAATACAGTAAATTGCCAGTAGCCAATCATATATAAGCAAACTGAAACAACAGATTCGTATGCTCCTCGTGAAAATTGTATATGCCAGGGGGTAATAGCAAGGATAAAAGCGCTTATAAGCGGAATATTCTGAAATTTGTCTTTCAATGTTTTGTATTCTAACGATAAAAGATTTCGTAGAAAAAGATATAAAAAGAGTATCGTTAGTGTTCCAAACAAAACTGACGGGAAACGTACCGCTAGTTCATTTTTGCCAAAAATAGCAATAGAAACGATATCGGCATATACATAAACAGGCAATTTATAATCACCAAATGATTTGAACCAAAGAGGAAAAGGTTCTCCGTATTCGTCTTTGCCGTATGTAAGCAAAGAATACGCATTATACCCAAGCGCTGCTTCATCGTCGTAAAGTCCGGGAGGAAGCTTATTTACTTGGTAAATTCTTAAGAAAAATGCAAGAACAACAACAATAAGTATTGGAATATATGGTTTTGGTTTGATAAATTTAAGCATGCCAAAAAATATTTTAGCTTGAGATATGGTATCATAAAAGTAGTAAAATTAACAGACAATGAAAAAATATTTGCCTTTAATTTCTATTGTAATTTTGGGTATTTTTTTGCGGTTTTGGCAGTTGGGAGTTGTGCCAGTTGGCGTTACTCACGATGAATTGGGTTATATTTATAATTCATACTCAATTGCCACAACAGGAAAAAATGTATTCGGCGAATTTCTCCCTTTTCTTACATGGGTTAATAAAGGAGGATGGCCCTTCCTTCCTGTTCCTATCTATTTTTCTGTTCCATTTTTCTGGTTGTTTGGTTTGTCTGCAATGGTAGGAAGATTGCCGTCTGCTTTTCTGGGAGTCGTGGATATCTTATTACTTTATCTATTGGTAAAACAAGTTTTTAAGAACAAGGAACTTGCTTTGCTCTCTGCTTTTTTCTTGGCAATTTCACCTTGGCATCTACATTTTAGCAGATCTGCTTATGATTTTAACTTTGCCTTTTTTTTCTACCTTTTGGGAACAGTTACTTTTATTTACGAGATCAAAAACAAAAGACTTCCTTTATTTTCTGTCTTGTCTTTTCTAATAGCCATTTTTAGCTATCGGGGCATGAACATAATTTTTCTGCCTTTAACAACAATGCTAATTTGGTATGCTACTGCAGTTTTAAAAATTACCAAAAAGCAGCTAATTGTATTTTTATTGGGCATACTGATCTTGCTCTCATCTTTGGCATTGACGATTGCCATAAATGGAAAAGCGTATATAGCAGAGGCTTTTTCTGTTAGCGATACTAAGATGCAAGAAGAAATAGATACTTTCATTCGTGAAGCTCAGGGTCCCCTTGTGATAAGACGCTTTTTTTTAAATAAACCAATGTATGTCGTAAATAAGCTTCGAGAAAATTATGTAAAAGCGTATTCCCCAGAATTCCTTTTTCTTTATACAGAGCCAAGTGGCATTTATTCCATTTGGTCGCGAGGACGGATTTATTTTATAGATATAGTTTTTATTTTTTTAGGAGTAGCTTATCTATATAAAATAGATAAGAAGGGAGCTTTTTTTATGACGTCAATGATTTTTATAGGAGGTTTACCTGGAATGTTGGGTGGTATGCCTTATTCTGCGCGTAATTTTTTCCTATCGGCGATTTTACCAGTCTTTTCATCTGCGGGCATTCTTTTTTTAATATATAATCCTCTTTTAAGAAAATTAAAAATAGTAGTTATTGCTATTGTTGTTTTAATCTACGCCTATTTATTGGGTAGTTATTTATTCGATTATTATGGAAGATATGCGTTATATGGCGCAGAGTCTTGGGCAAAAAGCCTTAAGGACGTAAGCTTTATGATTATGGAGAAGAAGCACAAATACGATAAAGTTGTTGTAGAAACAGCATCTTTTGGAGACTTGCTCCAATACGCTTTTTACTCTAAAATTGATCCGCTTGAAATCCAAAAGGCTTGGTTACAAAGTGAAGATGCGAAAGACAAATTTTCAATAGGAAATATAGATTTTGTGACAGGTTGCATTGGCGAAAAAGAAGGAAAATTGCCATGGGTTAACAATAGCTATTCTAGTCTTTATATAGCACGTGGAAATTGCAACAAAACTGCAACGCCAAGTGGTTTTATAAAAGAATATCATGGAAACATTGTTTGGAAGATTTACGAGAATCGTTATTAATTATGGATATTAAAGAGAAAAATCTTTTAGATAAAGATCTTAGGAAAATTTGGCATCAAGTTCCGCCGGATTATTATCAAAATGGAGTTAAAAGTAATCTACTGCAAGGGGTATGGCATAGTGGGAAATTAAAAGCGGTATTCGATTTAATTGATAACTCAACAGATCACCCTAAAAAAATTTTAGATATAGGATGCGCGAGCGGTTGGTTTTTGTCGATGATATCCAATCGATACCCAAATGCTAAATGTATTGGTTTAGATATATACAAAAAGGCAATTGAATATGGACAAGAGAGATATGAAAACTTAGAGTTTTTATACGCAGATGCGCATAAATTACCATTCAAAAATGAATCATTTGATCTTGTGATTTGTACGGAGGTTTTAGAGCATGTGGAAAATCCAGAAAAAGTTTTGACAGAGATAAAAAGAGTGTTAACCCCTAAAGGAATAGCGATGGTGGAAATGGATACCGGAAATATTTTATTTAGGTTGGTTTGGCATTGGTGGACTAATATAAGACATGGTGTGTGGAAAGATTCTCATATCCATAAATTCAACACAAAGATATTGGAAAGTATAATTAGCGAAGCAGGTTTTTTTGTTCTAAGTAGAAAAGTGTTTAATTATACAATGGGTATCGTTTTTTGTTTAAAAAAAACAATAAAAAATGAATATTATAAATAAAAAATTGTTTTTTCTTTTTGGAGTAATATTGTTAGCTGTTTTTTTGCGGTTTTGGCAGATTGATAGGGTGCCTCCAAGTTTATATTGGGATGAGGTCTCGCAGGGGTATAATGCTTATTCAATTCTTAAAACAGGTAAAGATGAGCATCAGGAACTCCTTCCTCTTGCCCGCCTCAAAGCGTTTGGAGATTATAAGGCTCCGGCATATACTTACCTTGATGTTCCGTTCATTGGGCTTTTTGGCAAGACTACTCTTGGTGTAAGATTTCCCTCTGCTCTTTTTGGCAGCTTGACAGTTCTTCTGACATATTTTTTGGTTTATGAATTATTTTACAAAAATGTAGATAAAAAGAAAATTTGTCTGTGGGCAGCATTTTTTCTGGCTATTTCTCCTTGGCATATTCAGCTAAGCAGAGTTGCTTATGAGGCAAATATTGCAACATTTTTTACAGTTCTTGCCATCTATCTATTTTTTCTTGCTAAAAGGACAAGTCCTCACCTTTTTATATTATCCAGCCTAGCATTCGTTTTTAGCTTATATTCATTCAATGCTCATCGTATTTTTATCCCTCTTTTTTGTATTATTTTGGGAATTATTTATTTTAAAGATTTATTAAAGGTCAAAAAATTTATAGGAATGGCTATTGTAGCGGGATTTATTTTGTTATTACCTCTTCTGGCTTATCTGCGCACTCCTGAGAGTAAACTGCGATTTAACGAAGTCAACATATTCACAGATTTTGAGATTATAAAGCAATCAAATAGTATGATTGCGCAAGATCACAATTCAATTATTGCTCGATTTTTTCACAATAGGCGAGTGCTCTATTCTTTGTCTTACGTGAAGCATTATTTTGATTTTTTTAACCCTTCTTACTTATTTATCTCCGGAGACGGAAATCCGAGATTTTCCCTAAGAGACAACGGAGAGCTTTTTCTTTGGGAACTTCCACTCTTATTAATAGGCTTCTATCTTCTTGTTAGTCAAAAATCAAAATCTACGTTTTTAATAATTGGATGGTTTCTTTTGGCTCCGGTAGCAGGAGCTTTAGCCAGGGAAACACCTCATGCGCTTCGGAGTGAAACATTCATTCCAACATACCAAATTATTTCTGCTCTTGGCATAGTTTGCATAACGAATTTGTTAAAAAAAATAAATAAAAAAATAAGACGTTTTTTAATTACTATCTTTATTGCAGCTGTTTTTTTATCTGTATATGTTTTTTTGCATAATTATTCTGTTCACTATCCAGTTAATTTTTCTTATGAATGGCAATATGGGTATAAAGAAGCGGTTTTAGAGGCGGAGAAATTAAAGGATGATTATGACTACATTGTGTTTACAGAAAGTTATGGAAGGCCATATATTTATGTGCTTTTTTATGGAAATGCCTCACCTGTTATGTATTGGAGCGAAGGCATAGTATCGAGAGATAGGTTTGGCTTTTACGATGTAAGTAAGGTCGGAAAATATTTATTTAGAAAACAGTTAATTGATTCTTTGGACATGGGTAAAAAGGTCTTATATGTGGGCAAGCAAGGAGAAATTCCGCAAGGGTATAATATAATTAAGAAAATTAATTTCTTGGATGGAAATCCTGCTTTCATATTTGCAACAAGAAAATGAAAAATAAAATATTTGTCTTTATTTTTGTCTGTGTTTTATTAATTGGAGTTGTTGTTAGATTTTATAAGCTTGGCGACATACCTAATTCATTAGATTGGGATGAAGTTTCTCAAGGATATAACGCATACTCAATTTTAACAACGGGAAAAGATGAATTTGGAATTTCGTATCCATTGACAATAAGATCATTTAATGATTACAAGCCGCCAATCTATGTTTATCTTACCACCCTGCCTGTAAAAATTTTTGGACTCAATCCTTTTTCAGCTCGTTTTCCGTCAGCTTTTTTTGGTTCCTTAAGTATGTTGTTAGTATACGGCTTGATTTATGAAATATTTAGAAAAGAGAAATATGCTAAATCAGTTGCTTTGTTTTCAATGCTTTTCTTCTCAATTTCTCCTTTGAGTATTCAGTTCTCGCGTACCGGATTTGATGCAAATGTTGGGGTATTTTTTGTAATGCTTGGAACGTGGTTATTTATAAGGAGTCTATATAAAAAAATAGTTTGGTCTATTTTTCTTGGAGTATTTTTTTTAGCCCTTAGTGCTTATACAACTCATAGTGAAAAAATATTCGTTTCTTTGTTTTTTGTTTGTCTTATTTTTTACGGAAGAAAATTTTTTGCTAATAAAAAAACAATAATGGTTTGTCTTATTGTATTTTTTGCATTTCTAAACATATTTTGGTTTTCGGATTCGGAAACAAAAGTAAGAAGTAAAAGTGTTTTGTTCACAGAATCTACGCGGGAATCTTTTGAGACGCCTGTTTATCAAATGATTTTTGATGAAGAGCATAATGACAAGCTTAACGCACTTCTTCACAACAGAAGGTTCGTGTATATTAATAAATATATCGAGAGTTATTTATCTCATTTTGATTTAAATTTTCTTTTTATTCATGGAGACAACGCGAGGCATCACGCTCCCGGTATGGGCGTGTTATATCTTTTTTCTTTGCCCTTTGTAATCGGCGGAATAATTTTTGTTATTCGAAAAAAAGCCGGCTCTTCGTGGATATTATTCGCTTGGTTGCTTATCGCTCCTATTGCTTCAGCATTTGCTATTGATCCACCCAATTACCAAAGAAGTTTAATTTTTTTACCGACCTTCCATGTTTTTGAAGCGTTAGGATGGGTTTATTTTCTTTCAATTATTACAAAAATAAAATTCCCGCGTTTTTATATCGGGATTATTGTAATCTTATTCTCTGTGAATGTGTTTTATTACTTACATCAATATTTTCTTCATACAAATTCAGATTATGGTAAATATTGGCAATATGGATATAAAGAAACAATAAATTTTATAAATACAAATATAGATACCAAGAAAAGAATTTTTTTTGCTAGCGACATAGAACAGGGCTATATGTTCTATCTTTTTTATAATAACTATGATCCTGAAAAATATCTTTCTGAGAACGGATCAAATAGAATTAGCGCTCCTTGCTACTCAATAAATAATGCATACTTTGGTCAATGTAGGGATCTGGTTAGCAAAGGAGATATTTATATAACAAGTAAAGGGGAGGCATCTTCTGACTTCAAGCGCATTAAAAAGATAGAATATCCAAATAATGAGACTGCGGTAGAAATATTTGAGCGTCTATAGTTTTAGAAAAGTTGCCATTTTTATGCTACAATCAATCTGAATTTATGTTTAGTTTTATAAGGCGTAATACGGGGAAAATTATATTTTTACTTCTTCTTTTTGCAGTATTGTATCTAAATACGTTTCATGAGGAATATCCGGATGAATACGACAATATTTTAGGCGGTAAATTCATAGTTAGTGGGATTTTGCCTTATTCCGGATTTTTTTCACACCATGGTCCTGTTGCTTATTTTCTCTCCGCGTTTTTGTACTTATTTAGCGGTGCGTCTTTTGTAAAGTTTAGGGTAATATACAGTATTTTTTTATTTTTATACCTTCTTGGTACATATGGATATATTAAAAAGAGTATTGGTAAAATAGAAACTAATTTTTACCTTTTTTTTATCGCTATCGTTGGTATTGCATCAACTTATTTTTGGGGACATATGCTTCTTGCGGATAATCTTTCCGCGTATTTCTTTATTCCTGTTTTAGCCCTCATAGTATTAAAAGTTGTATATAAAAAGTTATTTACGATTTTAGATCTTATTTTTATTTCTGTTTTACTGTCATTAAGCTTACTTTCGTCGCTTACTATTATATATCTTGTTTCTATTACTTATGCATTTTGTTTTTATTTTTATCTAAAAGATACTAATTTTAAAAATATTACAAAAAAAAGTTTAGCCTCGTTTTTGTTGATTATGATAGCTCCTTATGTTGTTTTTACGTTTTATTTGCTTATAACACAAAGCTTTCAGGATTATTTCTATCAGAGCATCGTGGTTAATCAAAAGTATTATATTTATAATTATCCCCTCTCACCCAGCGGGAAAATTAATCCTGTTCGCTATGCAATTGTAATCTTTCATAATTTTTACTACAGCTTTACTAGCTTACTCTTTCAATTTAAGGATTTTAATTTTGGATTTCCTTTCAATATAACCTTGGCATTATCTAGTTTTTCGCTGGCAACGTATCTCTTTATAAAAAAACACTATGCGCTTGCAATTTTCTTTATACTTTCTCTTGTTTATTCGAACGCACGGTCAAACCCTCTTGATTCTTCAGAGAAAGATTATCAGGCAGCGGTATATATTCTAATTTCTCTTTTTAGCATGTGTTTTTTTCTCGTGAAAGCTTTTGGTGATCTTAAGGTTGAAAATGATTATAGAAAAAAAATGATACTGTCTATTTTTGTCGTTCTTGTTGGGTTATATTCGTTTTTTAATGTTGAGTTTCTTTTTGGAAGATTCCAAGAAAAAGTATACACGAAGTATATGGGAACAGCTTCTCTTATTTATGATAGGCCGGAGTTAGCTCCAATTGTAAATAAAATAGTTGGAGTAGATGACTACGTATGGATTGGTCCGTTAGAATTTAAAGAATATTTATATACAAATGCAAAAATACCATCAAAATATCATTTTCTTATTCCTGCCATGGGCCGTTCAGAAAAAATTAAATCAGAAATACTTAGTGATTTTAGAAAAAATAAACCAAAAGTCATTTTCTTTGATAAAAACTATTCTATATTAGGTAGCAATCCGCATGAATATGCCGGTTTTTTTATTGATTTCTTAAAAGAAAATTACATTACTCTTTATGGATATAAGCACAATAGATATGTATCTGTAATGCCTGTTTCGAGCCGAATTGATCTGGAGGCAAAAATGTATATAAACAAAGACAATGTAGACGAGATAATCACAAAGTTGTTATCTCAAGATTTAATAAAAGAAGCACCGAGTCAATAGACATGCGCATTGTTTTTGCTGCACTATTAATTGTATTTATTTTAGGAGCGTGGTTTAGGATCGAGGGGGTAATTTCAAAGTCTTTTGCCTTTACCTATGATGTTGGACGTGATTTGCTTGCTGTTGGCGATATTGTCCACTTGGGGAAAATTCCCCTTATCGGTCCAACCACTGGGCTTCCCGGATTATTTTACGGGCCGTGGTGGTATTTTATTTTAACTCCTGTATTCATTTTGGCTTCTGGAAATCCAGTTGGCATAGCATTTTTTATGAGTATAAGTGGGATGGTAACTGTGCTTTTGGGATTTAAGATAGGAAAAAGTATAGGCGGAGTAGTTTTAAGTATAGTATTTGCTTCTCTTTTGTCTCTATCTCCTGTTATGGTTGCGGTAGCAAGTCAGATTTGGAGCCCTAATCTTATACCTCTTTTTATAGTCTTTTTTATGTATTGCCTTCATTTTATCTTTGTGTCTTTAGAGCGAAAGAAGAGCGTAAGAGGCGTATATCTTTTTTTTCTAGGTCTATTGCTGGGACTTATTCTAGATTCAGAAATTGTTTTTGGTTTGCTTTTTTCTATTGGAGTGATTGTTTCAATAATTATAGCTTTAGGTAAGCGGCTTAAATTAAAAGACTATTCGTTCTTTATTTTGGGATTTTTCGTAATTATTTCTCCCCGTATAATATTTGATTTAAGACATAATTTTTTAATGACCAATTCCCTTTTGTCTTTTATTGTAAATACTTTTTCATTCGCGCATGGTAGTCAACGTTCCTTTGTGCCTGTTAATAGTTTTATGGCACTGTATAATTTATGGAAAGATACTGCTTCAGCGGGAAACGTATTTTTGGGTTTTGTTTTATTACTTTTAGTAACGTTTGGCTTAGTCTTATTTTATAAAAAAATGAAAAAAGAAGAAAAATTTTTCCTGAAAACTCATTTAATAATTTTATTAACGTTTTTAATAGGTCTTAGTTTTTTTCCGGGAGATATTTGGGGTCATTATATTGTAGGAATTCCAGTTCTCTATATTTTTATTCTAAGTATTGCAGTTTCGAAAGCCTTACAAAATCTTAAGAAGATAAGATTTTTTATTGCGTTTGCACTTATTATCTACTTGATGCTGCATGTTAATCCGATACAGACTATAAGTAGATATCAAAAACCATTGTGGGAAGGAGATGCCTCCTTGTATAGAAATCAGCTTGCGGTTGTAGATAATATATATAAACAGGCAAATGGAAAAGATTTTAATTATGTTCTATATACCCCTCCAGTTTATGACTACTCTTATAAGTATATTTTTTCGTGGTATGGAAAAGAACGTTATGGTTATCTTCCAAAAAAAGAAAAAGCGTCTTTATTTTTTCTAATCATGGAACCTGATTATCAATATCCTTTTAGACTGACGAATTGGCTTGAAGTGAGAAAAAATGACGGTAAGATAATCAAAGAAGAAATAGGAAAAGGCGGAATAAGGATACAAACCAGAATACATTAATATATGCTTATAAAAAATGCTTTTTTTGAATTTGGCAGTTTTTTTCAAAGACACAAACAATTAGTAGTTTTATTAGTTATTTTTATTGCTCATATTTTTTTCAGGTTTTATCTTCTTGAAGAGCGACTTCAATTTGGTTGGGATCAGGTTGATTTTGCATGGGCGGCAAAAAGCATAATTGTTGATCATGAATTACCGCTTTTAGGAATGGTTGCAAAAGGGAATAGCGGTATTTACATGGGTCCTGCATATTATTATTTAACCTCTTTATTTTATTGGGTTTTTGATCTTAATCCTATTGCGTCCGGAATTTTTGCCGGAGTAACAAGTATTTTTACTTTTTTTGTTTTGTTTCTCGTTGCTAAAAAATTATTCTCTTATAATATTGCATTAATTGCAGTTGGAATTCATACTATTTCTTCTTTTCTGATCTCAAGTGATAGAATTCAATGGTCAGTAAATTTAATAGCCCCTATTTCTTTTCTTGTTTTTTTTGCGTTATACAATGTGCTACTTGGAAAAGTAAGGTATCTATTGCTATTAGCTGCAGTAGTAGGATTTTCTTTTCATATACATTTTACTTCTATTTTTTATCCAATAATTATTTTACTTGCTTTGCCGTTTTTTCCGAGAAAGAAACAAACGATTAAGTATATTCTCTTATCGCTCCCTGTTTTTTTAATTTTTCTAATTCCTAATATTATTGCGGAAGTTTCCAGTAAGAATGCGCATACAAATAACTTATTCGAATATGTGAATACATATTATCATGGTTTTCATGTTGCAAGGGTTTTGCAATTGACTAACGACGCTTTCGTAGAATTTCAATTAATTTTGAAAGGTTGGTTTAGGAATTTAAATTACCTCTTTTTATTTGTATTTTACATTATTTATTTTTTATTAAAGCCATCGCGAAATAAATTTATCATGTGCTATTTAGTAAGCTTATGGTTCATAGTACCTTGGTTTGTGTTTTCTACCTATAAAGGAGAGATATCAAATTATTATTTTTTTTCAACACGTCCGATAGCTATTTTAATTCTTGCTTACTTAACATATAAAATATTTTGTATTAATAACTTTATAGTTAAATCAGTAATTGTAATTTTTTGGGTCTATTTCTCATATGTTAATGTTGTTCAGTTTTTTATCCCTGAATCTGGAAAATTAGAAGCGTACAGAAATAATGCTAAGAGTGCAATAGAAAAAGGTGAAATAATTAAGCCTTATCGATACACTCCGGAATCTTATCTATACTATTATTATACAAGAAAGGATAAAATATGATTTATCAAATTATTCTTCAGTTTATTATTTTTGTTTTTGCTGCTTTTGTCTCCTTCTATCTGCCTGGTTCGTTGATAGTATCATTTCTTAAAGTAAGATCGAAATTGATTAGTATTTTACTTTCTTGCGTTTTTGGAATGGTAATGTGGGGAATACAGGGGTATTTATTTGGTTATTTAAATATCCGTTGGCTTACATATTTGTATCTAGGTTTTGTCTTTTTATTTTCTATTATATATAAGCGCAGTTTATTAATCAGGATCTATAATATTTTTCCAAAGATTATTTTTACAAATAAAATTCCTGTAATATTAATAATTATTGGGATTATCACTCAACTTTTACCAGTGATAGGATCAGGATTAAAAACGGCGGATGGCATTATATTTTTTGGCAATAATGCGTATGATGGTTTAACGCACCTGGGATTTATACAAAGCTTAATAGATCATTTTCCTCCGGTGGAACCAGGGGCATATGATCTCCCTCTTAGGAATTATCATTATTTTGCGGATCTTGTTATAGCAGAATTATCCAGAATTTGGGAAATACCAATTTCTCTATTGTTGTTCCAATTTATTCCACTTCTTGTTTCTTTTTTAACAGGGATCGGCGCATATTTAGCGGTTAGAAGCTTTGGGGGATCAAAAAAAATGGGAAATTGGATGGTATTTTTATTGTATTTTGCAGGTGATGGTGCATATATTTTTATGTTGATATTGCATAGAACTTTTGGTTTTTATACTCCGGCAATAGACAGTGGCGCTATGCAATTTTTAAATATGCCAAATGCGATGGCAAAAATGATATTTATCACTGCTTTAATTCCATTGCAATACTTTATCTCATCAAATAAAAAAACATGGGGAATATTCAGTGTGTTTTTTTTAGCTCCTCTTGTTGGGTTTAAAATATATTTTGGGATTTTTTCTATTCTTGGGTTTTCACTCTTAATTTTTAAAAGGTTAATTTCGCAGCTTATTAAAAGCAAAGAAGCAAATATAGTTATAGGAATAATAAATACTCTTAAAAAAGAATCGTTTTCTCTGTTTTTATTATTATTGTTTGCTGGCATTGTTCTTGCGATTTATCTTCCGGCCAACGGATCTGCCGGAGGATTATCTTATTATCCATTAGAATGGCCAAAATCATTTTTGGGAGCAGGAAGTATAGATTTGAAAGAATGGTGGCTAAGAAAGCAGTTCTACGATGCAAATAGAAATTATATGGGTATTTTTATTTTGGATCTTATTGCAATTGTTATTACGTTGGTTTCAATCCATGGGACACGCTTATTAGGATTTTTTCCAAATTTTAAATTATTAAAATTTTTGGGTTGGGAAAAGGCTTTGTTTTTTATACCGGGTTTGCTTTTGTTTCACTTTTTAGGATTATATACGCTTCAAGCATCTGGCGGATTTAATGTATTTAATTTTTTTGTAGTTGGGACAGTAGTTCTTTCGCTATTTAGCTCTTTTACGCTTGGTCAATTATCGGAATCGAAAAAATTATTTGTAAAGGTATTTTTAATTATTTTTATTATTTTAACTATACCAAGAGCTATTCATGAGATCACATATAACATTGATAATTATAAGACACATGTTGATTCCTATACACTTTCCAACGAGGAGCTATTGGCTTTGAGATATATAGATATGAATGTTCAAAAAAACGCAATTGTACAGTCTCATCCCAATAATGAGAAAGATTATAATGCAGGATACCTATCAGCATTTTCTAAAAGATTAACTTATTTGTCAGGAGTGGTTTTTCTTGAAACCCGCAATCAAAAAATTACGGAGAAAAAAATATCTTTACAGCATATGTTTGAGGTAGATAGCGCTGCGGAATTTGTAAAGTTAGCCAAAGATAAGAAAATTCAGTATATTTATTTGCAAAAAGTTCCACAGCAAAGCCTTCGGTTTTCCCCGGATGAATCGATCTTAAAAACTGTTTATGAAAATAAATATATTGTAATAATTAAGCCAATATGAATCTTAAAATAAAAAAATATATATCATTGCATATAGCATTGCTTTTTATAATTATATTAGTTGCTGTATTTTTTAGATTTTATAACACGCCAAACCGTTACGGGTTTGATTATGATCCGACTCGCGATGCGTTGATAGTTGATTATGCGGCAAAGACATTACAGTTTCCGCTAATTGGTCCTCCTTCAGGCATAGGACCATTTACTTTTGGGCCATGGTATTATTATCAGCTTATTCTTTTTAAAATTGTTTTCCCCGTAGATTACGCCCCCTGGATATATATAGGCATTGCATCGACAATATCGGTATTTATTATGTATAGGATTGGCATGTTACTAGAGGGGAAAACATTAGGATTGCTTCTTGCAGCTTTAACCGCATTGTCCCCAGCTGAAACAGGTCAAATACGTGCCCTTAGCAACCCCACATTAATACCGCTGCATGCTACACTTGCTATTTGGATATTTATTAAATTCGTCAAAGAAAAACCTTCGTTATGGATGGCTTTTCTATGGGGTTTAATTCTGGGAATAGGAATAAACAATCATTATCAAATGCTTGGTCTTTTGCCGCTTCCTATTATTATTTTTATTTATAAGAAAGATAGAAGATGGATTAGAATTCTAACTTTTGTTGCGGGTATTTCTATAGCATTTGTACCACTTTTTGTGTTTAATTTTCTGCACGGATGGAGTACGGTTAAAGGACTAATTTTTTATATCTCACAAGGGGCAAGCAACATTTATATTCCAAATCGCTGGCTATATTATGTAAGGGACTTCTGGCCTATATTTTTGTCATACGTTCTTGGATTATCTTCGAAATTAGGTATTTTTATCGGTTTATATATGGGGTTTGTAATCTCATATTTATTATTAAAAAGAAAATTATCAATTGCATATATATTTCTTATTATTACTTTTACAATTAATTTTTTAGCGTTTCGTAGTTTTCCGGGGCAGCGAGAGTATTATTATTTATTATATCTTCACCCATTTATTTTCATACTTTTTAGCTTAGTTATCCTACATATGTTTAGCTTTAAATTAGGTAAATACCTCGGTTTTATAATATTAATGACTGTGTTGATTGGTATGACATTGCAGTCTGTTGAACGTCTTAAAACGCGAGAAGACCAGATGCAATTTAAGAATGAAGCACAGGCAATAATAAATAATTATTCAAATAAGAAATTTGTTATTTACGAATGTGTAAATAGCCAAAAGAACAGAGTTCGAGGGGTAGTTTTTTTTCTGAACATTAATAATAAGCTAAGTGAGGATGGAATAAAAATTGCGTATCCTAATGAAAAATGCCCACTTCCTGTGAGCGATAAATTGTCAGCGCGACATTTACATGACGTTAATGCTATAGATATTTCATATGCCTCGGATGAGTTACTGCTTAAATATGGATGGAAAATGGTTACGCCCAAAACCGTTTTCACGCAATTGTCACAGGGTACTTTCTGAAAAGTTATCAAAGGATATTGTAATAAGATATGCAGATAACCGTTTTTTTAAAAAAATATTGGATGTTGTTTTTTCTTGTAGCAATAAGCATATTTCCTCTTTTGGATTTATTGCAGCCAGGGCTTCCTATTACGAATGATGGACAAGATCATGTAGCGCGAATCGCAAATTTTTATCAAAACTTGCAAGAGGGAGTACTTATACCTCGATGGGCAGGTAATCTTAATTGGGGATACGGACATCCGATATTGATGTTTTTATATCCGATTTCTTCTTACAGCGTATCCTTGTTTCATTTTTTGGGATTTACACTTGTTGATAGCGTCAAAATAATTTTTGGGCTAACCTTTATTGCAAGTGGATTAACAATGTATCTTTGGGTTAAAAGCTTCTTGAATCAAAAAGCAGGAATAATAGCAGCCATCCTATACATATTTGCTCCATACCGCTTTGTCGACTTGTACGTTAGAGGGGCAATTGGTGAGCATGTGGCATTTGTTTTTCCGCCTCTAATTTTATATTTTTTATTCAGAAGTGCAAAAAGAAGTTCATATTGGAATACTATTGGAGCAGGACTTTCTCTTTGCGGTCTTATTCTTTCTCACAATGCGATAAGCCTTATGTTTCTTCCAATAATCGGATTATATGGTTTTTATCTCTATTTCCAAACAAAAATAAAAAAAGAATTTTTAGTCACAACAATATGCGTCGTTTTTTTTGGTTTCTCGCTAGCTGCGTTTTTTTGGATACCTGCTCTTTTTGAAGGAAAATATACGCTTCGTGATAAGGTTATAGCAGGAGAATACGCGAATCGCTTTATTTCCTTTGGTAATTTTTTTCATGATCCTCCAGCGTATAATGGATACATTCCATTTAGTATGCAAGTGGGCACCATGCAATGGATAATTGTTTTCCTATCTCTTCCTTTTGCGTATAGACTTTATAAAAGAAAAAAACCCGTATGGATTCTTAGCACAGTTTCTCTATGTGTATTCCTCGTTTCACTGTTTTTGATTACAAGCGCATCACGCGGAATTTGGGAGAAAGTATTCCTTTTGCAAAATTTCCAATTTCCATGGAGGTTTTTATCAGTTACCGTTTTTGTAACAGCATTACTGGGAGGAATATTATTATCTCAATTGCCAAAAAAAATTATGACTCTTGCTATTTTGTTTGTAACAGCGAGCTTGATCTTTTTTATCAGCACAATGTGGCATGTACAGGAGTTTTTGTATAAACCTGAAACGTTTTTTACTAATGTATATGATAGTACGACCGACACGGGAGAAAGCGCTCCCATATGGTCAGTACGTTTTATGGAGCATAGGCCAAAAGCAAATATTGAGATTATTCAAGGAAAAGGAGAAATCAAAATAATAAGACGTACTTCAACGCAACACACCTACATAATAACAACAAATGACGAAGTACGGGTTGCTGAAAATACCTTATTTTTTCCAGGCTGGGAAGTCTTTATAAATGGGAAAATAGTTCCATTACAATTTCAAGATCCGCAATATAGAGGAATTATGACATTCTTTGTTCCTAAAGGGCAGAATACTGTTGCTGTTCTTTTTAGGGAAACAAAACTTCGTTTTTTCGCGAATGTTGTTAGTGGCGCAAGCTTGGTACTTTTACTCTTTTACGCTATAATAAGAAGAAGAATATGGCAACGCTTTCGGTAGTTTTGGCAACCTTTAATGAAGAGAAGAATTTGTCTGATTGCCTTGATTCTATAAAAGATTTGGCGGATGAAATAGTTATAGTAGATGGGGGTTCAACAGATAAAACTGTTGAGATTGCAAGAAATTACGGGGCAAAAGTAAAAGTTACCGATAACCCACCGATCTTTCATATTAATAAGCAGAAGGCTATTGATATGGCATCAAAGGATTGGATTCTTCAGCTTGATGCGGATGAGCGAGTAACGCCCGAGTTGAAGAAAGAAATACTTTCAACTCTCAACTTTCAACTCCCAACTGTTAATGGGTACTGGATTCCCAGGAAAAACTGGTTTTTAGGACGGTTTCTAATGAAAGGGGGACAGTATCCAGATTATACCCTTCGTCTCTATAGAAGAGGAAAAGGAAAACTTCCTCAAAAAAGCGTGCATGAGCAAGCAGTTGTTGAAGGGAAAACAGATTATCTTAAAAACCCATTAATTCACATTGCAGATCCTAATTTTTCACGATACTTGAGTCGTTTTAACCGCTATACTAATTTAATGGCAAGTGAGTTGCACGATAAAAAAATAGGGTATAATCCTATTATGGCGATAAAATATATGTTGATTTTGCCTTTTTGGTGGTTTTTTTTAAGCTACGTTCGTCATAAAGGATTTATGGATAGTTGGCAGGGATTTGTTTTTTCATTTTTTTCTTCTTTGCGATTCCTAGTTGGTTATATCAAGTATATAAAGGGGTAGAATTTTAAGACTCCCATTTTATGAAAATATTGGTTACAGGAGGAGCAGGATACATTGGCAGTTTCATGGTAAAAAGGCTAATTGACGCAAACTATGAAGTAACAGTCATCGATAGTCTTGAAAAAGGACATATAGAAGCTATCGATAAACGAGCTAAGTTTGAGCAAGGAGATCTAAAAAATACGTCTTTTTTAGAAAATATTTTTCGTAAAGAATCATTTGACGCTGTGCTACATTTTGCAGGTTATATATCAGTTGAAGAATCAACAAAAAACCCTCAAAAATATTATCTGAATAATACAAGGGGAGCAAAAAACCTGCTTACAGCAATGATACGAGCTGGTAAAGTCAATAAGCTTATTTTTTCTTCAACAGCTGCTGTATACGGAAATCCAATCAAGGTTCCAATTCCTGAAGATCACCCCAAAAACCCTACTAATCCTTATGGGAAAAGTAAACTTGAGGTTGAAGAAATGCTTAATGTTTTTCAAAAAAAGGAAGGATTAAATTTTGTAAGTCTTCGTTATTTTAATGCAGCCGGAGCAGCCTTTGATGGGTCGATGGGCGAAGATCATGATCCTGAAACTCACATTATACCCTTGGCAATGAGAGCAGCTATTAGCAATGAAGAATTTAATCTCTACGGTACGGATTATAAGACATCTGATGGAACTTGCATAAGAGATTATATTCACGTCATCGATCTTGTAGAAGCGCACGTTTTAGCCTTAGAAAAGATAAAAAAGGAAAAAGGGGGATATTTTTATAATGTAGGAACAGGTAATGGTTACTCGAATAAAGAAGTTTTGGGGATGATAAAAAGTGTAACAGAGAGGAAAATAAAGATAAGGGTATGTCCAAGAAGATTAGGCGATGCCGAAATTCTTATCGCTGATCCAACAAAAATTAAAAAAGAATTGGGATTTTCTCCAAAATATTCTAACCTTGAGACAATAGTAAAGACCGCGTGGGAATGGCATAAGCGTAATTTGAAATTTAAAATTTAAAATTTAAGATGAAGTATTTGTTATGTTTAATTTTTGTTACTATTTTATTCTTATTTCCCAAAACATATGTTTATGCGAAGTCTGCCTATGTCCTTCCTTATCCCTCTTCTATGCCCGGAAGCAGTTTATATAAAGTTCACCTTGTATGGGAAGAAATCTCGAGATATTGGTACTTTGGAAACTTCTCTCAATTTAAATACAATTTAAGTCAAGCAGATAAATATTTGGTTGAATCAAAAACTCTATTTGAGTATAAGCAGTATTTATTAGGTTATCAAGCGCTTAAAAAATCAGATAGATTTTTTTCTACTGCCCCCTTGTATCTTCAGAAAGCAAAACAAGAAGGCAAAAATACTGATCAAAAGAAAAAAGTTCTTGACCAGGCAGCTCTCAAACATATTGAAGTTTTGACGAGTATACAGTCTATAGTCCCTGAACATTTTGTGTGGGAGCCTGAAAAGGATAGTCCCACAGAGTTATCCTTACAGGAGTCAATTCAAAATTCAATTTCGACAAGAAGTAAATGGAGACAGCTATGAACAAAATATTATTTTTTTTGTACGCAATTACCTTGTTTGCCTTTTTAATTTTTTCGTATGTTTTTGTAGACTACAACTTTTTGTATCTAAAAAACTTTTACACTGGTTTTAGCGTTGCCAATAGAGAAATTACCACTTTTATTTATATAGCCTTTGTTTTAATTCTCTTTATTTTTTATTTCTTATTTCTATCTCTTGCCAGGCAAAAAAAATTAAACATGAATCACTTAAAACAACTGATTGGAATAAGTTTGGTAACGCTTTTTTTCTCCTATCCCGCAATGCTTTCGTATGATATTTTTAACTATACCACTACCGCGAAAGTTCTGTTTTCCTATCACGAAAATCCTTATATAGTTATGCCGATTGAGTTTATAGGCGATCCATCGCTTTTATATACTCGCGCAGCAAATAAAATAGCTCTCTATGGTCCAGTATGGATAATCTCAAGCGGCATTCCCTATCTTTTGAGTTTTGGAAATTTTTTGGTAACGCTATTCAATTTTAAATTGTTTACAGCCCTTTTTTATGCTGGGTCTCTATATCTGATTTGGAAGATATCAAGAAATATTTTTTCTGTTTCTATTTTCGCTTTAAATCCTCTTGTTTTAATCGAAACTTTAGTAAGTAGCCATAATGATATCGTTATGATGTTTTTAGCAGTTCTTTCTCTCGTCCTTCTTATGAGAAAAAAGATTGCATTAGCGATAATATTTTTTATTTTTTCTATATTAATCAAGTACGCAACTTTATTTTTAGTTCCTGTATTTATATATGTTGTTATAAAGACGGTAAGAAAAGAGCAAATTAACTGGGAAAAGGTTTTTTCTACTTCTGCAATTTTTATGGGAATCATATTTCTGCTTTCAGCATTTAGGGAGGAAATTTATCCCTGGTACGCAATTTGGGTTTTGATATTTACATCTCTTACCCCCAATAAGAAAATCATTCTATATCTTTCTCTTGCCTTCTCTTTTAGTTTATTATTGCGTTACATTCCGGCTATGTACACCGGGAGTTATTTTGGGTCCACACCGTTTATTAAAACCTGGGTAACATTTATTCCGCCCCTGTCCGTCCTTGCCTATCTATTTGTTAAAAACAAAACATGGAAAAAACTATTTATTCAATAGTAATTATTGTTGTATTTTCAATAATTTCGGGTTTTTCACTTCTTCAAAAAGGATTGCATCCAACTCACGATGGTGAGTATCATGTGGTGAGATTTTATGAATTCGACAAAGTCCTGCGAAGCGGTGTATTATACCCTCGTTGGGCTCCGGATTTAAATTATGGCTACGGCGTTCCACTTTTTAACTATGTTTATCCCTTGCCAAACTACGTTGCTTCCCTATTTCATTTCTTTGGAACAAGTTTTATAGACGCGTTTAAACTGCAAATGTTTTTCGCCTCAATTATAGGAGGAATATTTTTTTATTTATGGGCAAAGCATTTTTGGGGAGAAATTGGAGGAGTTGTTTCGGCAATTTTTTATATATTTTCGCCTTACCGTTTTGTGGACATATACGTCCGTGGGTCTGTGGGAGAGGTATGGGCTCTTGCCTTTTTTCCCGCGTTTCTTTGGTCAATAAATAACTTTTTTTACAAGAAAGATAAAATATTTATTTTGTACTCAAGCTTATTTTTAGCGGCAATTATTTTCTCCCATAAT
>Ga0209515_10004178_pt1 | contig 19758 bp, 19 predicted proteins | sample Subgroupgradi54m_FD_187454 | JGI IMG/M metagenome (GOLD analysis project Ga0209515, IMG submission 187454) | Subsurface groundwater microbial communities from S. Glens Falls, New York, USA - GMW60B uncontaminated upgradient, 5.4 m (SPAdes)... ...
TGGATTGTCATGGGGGATTAAGAGATCACCTGACTATAGCATATATCGTGCCAACCTCGCAACGAGGCCACTCGCTGGCGGGTCCTGGCTCGCAGTTGCTCCGCGCACCGCTCGGCCCTCCACACGTGCGCTCCGCAACAGCTCGCCACCCGCCAGCTCGTTCATATTTGGAAGATAAGGTTGATTTTAAAGTGAGGGTTCGGTACGCTTGACGATGGACAACCAACCTGGAGGTGAGTGGTGAAACGAACGTTGATGACGTTATTTGGTACCCTTGCGCTGATCACCTCGAGTGCAGCGGCGGAGAAGCCGGCTGCCGCTCCGCCTGCGCCGGCCCCTGAAGCTGCCGCCGCTCCGGCTCCGAACGCCGGCCCCGTCGTGCAGGAGAACATGAAAGTCGGCATGGACTACACGCTGACGGCGGAGGGCAAGGTGGTGGATACCTCCGAAGGAAAGCCCCCGTTCCAATACGTCCACGGCAAGTCTCAGATCATTCCCGGACTGGAGCGGCAGCTTGCCGGGTTGCACATCGGCGATACCCGTGAAATCACCGTCTCGCCGGAGGAAGGGTATGGCGTGGTGGACCCTAACGCGTTCATGGAAGTTCCGAAAAGCCAGCTGCCACCGGCCAATCCTCCCACGGTGGGCGCGATGCTGCGGGGCACGGATGCCAACGGCCGGCCGTTTCAAGCCATCGTCAGCGAGATCAAGCCGGAGAGCGTGATCCTCAACTTCAACCACCCGCTCGCCGGCAAGACGCTGGTCTTCAAAATCAAAATCACCGACATCGCGCCGGCCGGCCCGTAGCTTAAGGCCGATGCTTGTCAGCCGGTACAAGCCTGCCGTCAACCGCCTGCTGGAGCCGATGGCGCGCGCGATCGCCCGCACCGGCATCTCCCCCTCGGCTCTGACGATCTCCGGGTTGCTGCTCAGCGGCCTCGTCTGTCTCTGGTTTCTCCGCACGCAGCAGACCCTGCCGTTTTGCGGTGCGATTCTGCTCGCCGGAGGGCTCGATGGCATCGACGGGGCGGTGGCCAGGGTCAGCGGGCGCGTGACGAAGTTCGGCGCCTATCTGGATGCGATGTGCGACCGGTATGTGGAGGCGATGGTGGTGCTCTCCGCGGCGGCAGTTACCGGCTACTGGACGCTGTCGCTGATCGTCCTGGCCGGATCGCTGCTGGTCAGCTACGCCAAAGCGCGCGCCGCAATGGAAGTGCCGGTGTCGAATGAAGAATGGCCGGATCTGATGGAGCGGACGGAGCGGGATGCGCTCTTTCTGGCGGGATTGGCCGCCGCCGCCGTCTGTCCGTGGCAGCCGCTGGGGCGAGATCTTTTTTGGTGGACGCTGCTGGTACTCGCCGTGCTCACGCACTTGACGGTGCTGCAGCGGGTCGGGCGGGCGCGAGCCTTTATTCAGGCGCGCTCGAAGTAGGCCTCTCCGGCGCTGGCTGAGCCGGCGCCTGCAGCCGCTCCGGCGTCCCGAACCAGACCTCCTCAAGCTCTTTCGGCAGCCGCACGACGGCCGGCCGTCCCTCGATCAGCCCGTAACGCTCCTTGCTCCCCGGAATGGCCGCTCCGATCAGCAGCCGTTGCGGTGGACGGTTCGCCTCCACCGTCAGCGAGATCGTGCCCCCCGGAGCGGCTAAGCCGTACCGGGCCAAATCGGCCGGCGCTTCATCAACGAATCCGCTCACCTGCAGGCCGCTCACCCTCACCGCGAAAGCTTCCGCCTGCTGTTGATCCAGCGGAATCTGCAGGCCCACCGCCAGCCATGCCGTTCCCAGTCCGCTCGGCCGCTCGATGATCCATCCCGATTGATCCCGCCGCACCTCAATCCGCATCACCTGGCTGGAGAGCGCATGAAAGCAGTGCCTCGCCCGCAGGCTGTTCGGGTCGATGAGTACTGCGTCCAGATCCTTGGCGTCGACGGCGTACAACGACGGCTCATCGCTCCGCTTGGCATAGCGCAGCTCTTTCGCATCGGGCAGCTCGGCGCCGAAGAAGAGCGTCACCGGCGGTGATCCGTCGGGCGGTGTCAGCGTCAGCTCCGCCGCCGGCGGATCGAAGCCCCACGCGGCGCGATGCTCCACCGCCGGCGCATCATCGACGAAGCGCTGGATGCGCATGGCGCCCAGCTGCTGCAGACTGCGGGTGATGACCGCCGAGTCGGCCGCATCAGCGACCGGTTGCGTGAGGCGCCAGTCCATCTGCTGGCGGCTGAGGGTGAATGAGCGTGAAGGAGCGACAAGGCTGATCTGTCCGGGGAACTGGCCCAGCCGCAGCAGCACCGGATCGCGGAACCGGTCGCGAGGCTGATCGAGCTGCTGAAACATCGCTGCAGACACCACGAAGATTTCCTTCCGTCCGGAGAGCATCAGGTACCGCTGATCCTTAACCGGGGTCGGGGCGCCGAATCGGAGTGTGAGCGGCTCGCGGTCCGTCATGACCGTCAACGTGCCCTCCGGCGGCTGCAGTCCATACGCCGACGGATCCAGCGGTTTCTCCGGCGAGCCGGTGAGCGTCCGGACCAGCCGCAGATCGCCCGCAGCCTCCAACAAGCCGTTGATCTGCTCGGCATCCGCCCGGAAGCCTTCCGGCGCCATCACCCATCCGTGCTCCGAACGGCTCAGCGTGACGGAGCCGGCGGCCGGGGATTCGATGGCGCATTGGCGGACCGTCTCGGGAGAAAGATGCACGATGTAGCGCGACTGCTGTTCACGCGTTTCGCGGGTGGGTTCGCGCAGCTCGATGCGCGAGACATACGCGCCGAGCCCGAGGGTGGCCAACAGAAGGAAGAGCGTGGTTTTCCAGCGCATCGGAATCCGGCGGGGGTTAGCGCCTGCGGCGCCACCACACCGCCACCCCCAAGAGGCCGAAGAGCAGGGGCAATCCGGCAAAACAGAGCCAAAAGGCGCCGGTGAGCTGGGCGGAGGTGAGGTTGAGTTTGAGCGATTCCAGCGTTTTGGGGCCGATGCCGATCAGCTGCTCCTGCTGGATGAGCCAATAGATCGCCCCCAGCAGAAAATCCCGGTTGCCGATGTTGCCCAGCTGGGCGTTGACGACGAACTCTGAATCTCCCACGACGACCAGCCGCACCAAAGCGGCTTCCGGCGAGGCCGGGGCCCGCTCGGCTGCGGCTGCGATGGAGACCGGTCCTTTCCGGTCCGCCCCTTCGTCAAATTTAAACTCCTGCACCGAGGTGGTGGTCTCCCCCCAGCCTTTCGCCGAGGTGACGGCCAGCGGTGTCACCGTCACGCCCGGCGGCGGAGGCTGCACCGGCGTGACCGACCGGGCCAGGGGAAAGAGGGTCATGAACGTTTTCATTTTGTGGACGATCGGATGCTGCGTGTAGTCGGTGACCAACAGGTTGCCCGCGGAGACAAACGGCAGCTGCCGCTCCGGATCGACGACGATATCCTGTCCCATCGCGATCCCCCACCGGGCCAGCAGCGGCTCCAGCCCGGTGTCGGTCAACGGATCCAGCAGCGCCAGCAGCCGCCCGCCCCGCTCGAGATAGCCCTGCAGCAGCTCCAGCTCGCGGTCGGCGAATCGGCGGGTGGGACCCGGGAGGATGATCAGCCGGACCGTTTCCGGAATGGCATCGCGTTCCAGCAGGGTGACCGTCTCCAGCGTGATATTCTGCCGGCTCAGCGTCTCCTTGAGATCCGAAAGCCCCTGCGGTTCTGCCGCGATCGATTTTTCGCCGTGGCCGCCGGTCATCCATACCAGCGGCGCCTCGGCCCGCGTGACGCTCAGAATGGCGGAGGTGAACGCGTCCTCCCCCTTGAACGTTTTCACCCGCGGCTCGCCTCCCTGCGCCATCGCCGAAAAATCATACTCGGCCAGATCGGTATCATTGAGCTGCTTGTGCCGGCCGCCCGAGGAGAAAATCACCAGGTTCAAGTCGTCGATTTTGAACTGATCGACCAGCTGTTTGGCCCGGGCGATGTCCTGCTGCGGATCGATCAGCTCGACGGTCAGCCGGCCGGTTTGGGCGCGGTATTCCTTCAGCAGGTCCGTGATCATCGGATAGAGGATCACCGGTTTGTTGGCGGCGGTGCGCGGCTGGTAGAAGACGATGACGCTCACCGGTTCGGTCAGGCCGGCCAGCACCCGGCGGGTCTGGTCCGACAGGGTGGAGATTTTGGCGCTGGAAAGATCCACCCGGACGTACCGGCGGCTCGCGATCCAGTTGACGAAGATGAAGAGCACGGCGAGCAGCCCGAGGACGATCACGAAGTGCAGCGAGGCGATCCACCGGCGCAGGAATGGGGGCGTCATGGTTCGACTCGGCCGCTGTTGCGGCCTCGCTCACCATGATCCCGAGCCCCTCGACCCTGCTCGGGGTTCGGCACTGAGCGCAGTCGAATGTGCCGAGCGAGCGAAGCGAGTCGAGGGATCATGACCGCCACCGCTGGTTGCTGATCACGCGGCCTGTCAGGAAGAGGCAGACGGCGGAGAGGCTGGTGTAGAAGACGATGGGGCGGGTGTCCAGCACGCCCTTGGCAAAGCTCTGCAGGTGATCCATTAGCGACAAATAGGTGATCATCTCTTTGGTGTCCGGGTCGCGGACAAAAAGATCCAGCAGGCCGATGGAAAACAGCAGCAGGATCACCACAAAGGAGAGGACCGCGGCGATCACCTGGTTGCGGGTCAGGCTGGAGGCGAGCACGCCCACGGCCAGCAGGACCGCGCCCAGCATCCAGGTGCCCAGATAGCCGGTCAGCACCGGGCCCCAATCAAACGGCGTGAAAAACCGCAGCAGGAGGAAGAACAGCGCGGTGGAGAGCCAGAGGAGGATGTACGCCGTCCAGGCGCCGAGGAATTTCGAGAGCACCACTTCGGCATCGGTGACCGGGGCGGTCAGCAGCAGCTCGATGGTGCCGGTGCGCTTTTCCTCGCTGAAGGTGCGCATGGTCATCAGCGGCGCCATGAGCAGCATCGAGAACCAGAAAAAGAAGGTGCCGCCGAAGAAAAACTGGGCCATGCTGACCCCGGGATCCACGCGCGGATCGCTCATGACCACGAGCAGCAGCCAAAAGACCCAGCCTTGCAGCGCCAAAAACAGCGCCCCCACGACATAGGCAATCGGCGAATACCAGAACGCCTTCAATTCGCGGCTGGTCAGCGCGGCAAGATTCGTCATGTCGTTTCGTGCGTGGTGAGATGGATGAACACGTCTTCCAGCGAGGCGGCTGTCTGCGAAAGCTCGCGCAGCGTCCAATTGCGCTCCACCGCCAGCCGGTAAATCGCCTCGCGGATCTCGGCCCCCGCGGCCGTCTCCACATCGAAGACCTCAAAGCCTTCGTCGGATCCGGCCACGCTGACGCCGGAAACACCCGGCAACCGGCGCAGCGCCTCCGCCATCGCCTGCGGCTCGCCGCGCAGCTGCACCCGCACCCGCCGGACGCCGCGCAGCCGCTCGCGCAGCTGGCCGGGCGTGTCGACGGCAACGATGCGGCCTTTGTCGATGATCGTCACGCGATGACAGATCATCTCCACTTCCGGCAGGATGTGCGTGGAGAGCAGGATCGTGGTCGTGCGGCCCAGCTGGGTGATCAACTCGCGGGTTTGGCGGATTTGGTGCGGATCCAGCCCGACGGTGGGCTCATCCAGAATCAGGATTTTGGGGCGCGCCAGCAGGCAGTCGGCAAAGGCCACCCGCTGCCGGTAGCCCTTCGAGAGGCGGCCGATGAGCTGGCGGGGCACGTCGGTGAGCGCGCATTGCTCGAAGGCGTCCTGGATCCGCCGTCGCCGCTCGCCCGCCGGCACCCCTTTGATCCGGGCACGGTACTGCAGGTACTCCTGCACCCGCAGTTCCGGATACAGGGCGACGTGCTCCGGCAGATAGCCGATGCGGCGGCGCACTTCCAGCGGATGGGCGGCGACGTCCAGGCCGTCGATCCGGACCGAGCCGCCCGTCGGGGCGATCATGCCGGTGAGGATGCGCAGCGTGGTCGTTTTGCCGGCGCCGTTGGGGCCGAGAAAGCCCATGATTTCTCCCGGCTCCACGGAAAAGGAGATGCCGGAGAGCGCGGTGAGAGCGTCGTAGCGCTTGGTCAGCTGCTGGACATCGATGGACAGGGCCATGTATTTCTCTAGTTCTAGTCGGGTCGCTGACGCTTGTCAAGGGCTGGGATTTGGAGTAGCATACGAAAAGACTCTGAAGGGCGGCGATGCGACGACCATTATTGGGATTATGCGGGATGCTGCTCGTCAGCGGGTGCGCCGGGATGTCCGTGCCGCAGATCGGCCACACGCTGGGCACCATCACCGGCTCCGCGATTGCGCCGGGTATCGGTGCTCCGATCGGCGCCCTGATCGGCCTGGCCACCGGGATGCTGATCCAGGGGCAGGTCGATAAGGTGACGGAGCACCAGGAACGGCGGTCATTGAACGAGCAGTTGGGCCAACGCACCGCCGAAAGCCCGCCGACTGCGCCTCCGGCGGGCGATCCGGTCCGGGTCTGGGTGGATGAAACCGTCCGGGAAGGGCGGATTCTCGCCGGCTATTTTGACGTCCGCCATTTGTAAGTCGCTCGACCGTTTCCCCCCGCGATGCCTGATCTGACACGCTTAGTCGACCAATTTGCATCCCGTTACCGCGGCGCGGTGCTGGCTACCGCCGGCGTGTGGGCCGGACTGTCGCTGGCGATCGCATCCGTGCTGGCATGGCGCCTGCAGGGGCTGCAGACTGCATGGCGCTTCGGCGCACCGTCGCTGACGGCGCTCATCGGCCTGGCGGCGGCGGGCTGGTGGCTGCGCAAACGCTGGATGTCCGGAGGCGATGCCGCCCGGCAGCTGGATCAGGCCCTGGGACTGGATCAGCGGTTGGTGACGGCCGAAGAGTTTGCCAAGGTGTCCCCAGCGCCGTCGCTTTATCCGCTGCTGGTGGAAGATACCGAACAGCGGTATGCCACCGAAGGCCTTCGTCTGCCGCGGCCGTTGAACCGGCCGGCCGGCGGATTGGCAGCACTCCTGCTGGCGTTGCTGCTCTGGCCGATGGCCGGCAATGCCGTCCGGCTGGCTCAGCTGCCCAAGCCGCCTCCGCAGATTCCCCCGGATCAGCCTCCTCCGGAACCGACGCCGCAAGATCAGCAGAACTCTTCTTCGTCCGACGCATCTTCCGGCGATGGGCAGCAGCAAGGTGGGCAGTCCAAGCAGCCACAACAGTCGCAACAACAGCAGCAGTCATCCGGGAACGCCAATCAGCCGAAGCCGTCAAAAGATTCATCTGCTCAAGGACAACAGAAACAGCCGAGTGATCGCGGCAAGGAACAGAAGCAAGGCCAAGGCCAGCAGCAGGGGCAGCAGGGACGCAGCGATTCGAAATCTCAAGACGCAGCCCGCGGCCAGGAACAGCAGCAAGGCCAGGGACCACAGCCCAAGAGCGGCAACGCCAAAGGGCAGACCGGCGTCCAATCGCCAGGCAATGAGGCGCTCCGCGCGGAGATTCAGGAATTATTGAAGGAAGTCTCCGGCGAGCTGCAGCAGCTGCAGGCGCAGTTGGCCCAAGCCCAGGACACGACCCCGCCGCCCGCCGGCACCGGCACCGACCCCAATCTGTACGGCAACGCCGACCCTCTGCCGAAAGAGACCGGAGGACACAACGTGCCGATCCAGCTGAAGACCGACAAGACGCCCTCGACCAAGCCCCGCAAAGGCGGAGGCACCGGCCGGCCGTCGGGCGAGGTCTCCGGCGAGGGGCCCAAGGCGCAGGCCGAAGCCGCGGATCTTTCGGATCAACCGTCGGAGGAGTCGGCGGCGTCGCGCCAGCCGATCCCGCCGGCCTATCGCTCCATTTTTGACCGCCTGCAGCAATCCGACCAGGAGCCGCCCAAACCCCAATGAGCGAGTTGCCGCTTCGTCCGGAAGAGTTTCGCGCCACCTTCGCCAAACTGCGCGAGGAATTAAGCCGCGTGATTGTCGGGCAGTCCGAGGTGATCGACCGGTTGTTGATCGCGTTTTTCGCCGGCGGCCATGTGCTGCTGGAAGGGGTGCCCGGATTGGGAAAAACGCTGCTGGCCAAGTCGTTCGCCCAGGCGCTGGCCTTGTCGTTTAAGCGCATCCAATGCACGCCCGATCTGATGCCGGCCGATATTCTGGGCACGCAGCTGGTGGTGGACCGGGACGGACGGAAAGCGTTCGAGTTCGCGAAGGGACCGGTGTTCACGCATATCCTGCTGGCCGACGAAATCAACCGGGCCACGCCGAAAACCCAGTCCGCGCTGCTGGAAGCCATGGAAGAGCACCAGGTCACCATGGCGGGCACCACGTTCCGGCTGGATGAGCCGTTTTTCGTGATGGCGACCCAGAACCCCATCGAGATGGAAGGCACCTTCCCGCTGCCGGAAGCGCAGCTGGACCGGTTTCTGTTCAAAATCTTCGTCGACTATCCGTCGGCCTCCGAGCTGTCCCGCATCATCCGCCAGACGACGGTGGCGGAGTCGGTGACGATCAAGCCGGTGTGGCCGCCGGAGCGCGCGCACGCCTGGATTCTCAACGCCCGCCGGCTGGTCCGCGAAGTGCTCGTGGCCAGCCCGATTGAAGAGTATGTGGTCCGCCTAGTCACGGTCACGCGGCCGGGAGACGACGGCGGCGACCATCCGGCCAACCGCTTTCTGCGCTACGGCGCCTCGCCGCGCGGCGCGCAAGCCATTCTGATGGGTGCCAAAGTGCTCGCGCTGGTCAACGGGCGGGTCAATGTGAGCTTCGACGATGTCGACCACGTGACGCTGCCGGCGCTGGCCCACCGCGTGGTGCTTTCCTTCGAAGCCGAAGCGGACAAGCGCACCCCGGCAGAAATTTTGACCGAACTCACCGAGCCGCTGCGCCGCAGCGCGCGCGCCGCGCGGCAGTCCGCCTCCGCCGGACCGTCCTAACCTCTCCGCCTATGCCGACCGACGCCGCGTGGCTGACGCCGGCTCTCATCAGCCGTCTCGAAGCGCTGCAGCTGTCCGTCCGCTGGGTGCGCGCCGGCCACAGCATCGGCGGCCGGTTTCCCATCAACCGCCGGGGCTCCTCGGTGGAGTTCGCCGATTACGCCGCCTATGCCGCCGGGGATGACATCCGCGCGATCGACTGGAATCTGTACGCCCGCCTCGACCGGCTGTTTGTGAAGACCTATAAGGAAGAGATCGCGCTCTCCGTGGAGGTGATCGTGGATGCCACCGCGTCCATGGGGCTGCCCTCCTCCGAGAAATTCCTCCGCGCCAAACAGCTGGCCGTCAGCCTCGCCTATATCGGACTGGCCGACGGGCATCACGCGCGGTTTACGTGGATCCGGCCGGGCCGCTTGATTTCGGGCCCGTGGTTCCATCACCGCAAAGATCTGTTTCGGATGGCCGCACAGGCCGGTGCCGAGCCGGTGGGAGGCCAGGTTTCGCTGGCCGACTGGATGCGCCGCTGCGCGTTGGCGCTGCGGATGCGCGGCGGCCAGGCGCTGGTGCTGACGGACGGGATGATCCGCCCGGCGGAGTTTTTCCGCGCGCTGCATGTGCTGAAAATGCGCAATCTCGAAGTGAAAGTGATTCAGATTCTCACGCCGCAAGAGCTGCATCCTGCGGCCTTGGGGCGGGGCGGCGTGCTCGTCGACGTGGAAACCGGCTCCACCCATGAGCTGGGCTACAGCCCGGCCGAGCTGGAGCGGGCCGTCTCCGGGCATAACGAGCTGCTGGCGCGGTTCTGCAAGCGGCAGGGCATTGCCTTCGCCCGGCACCGGACCGATGAGCCGCTTGAGACGTTCATCACCAAGACGCTGCCCGTGCACGGCTTCCTTGAATAGGGAGGCCGTATGACCTTGCTCTCCCCCCTGGCGCTATTGTGGCTGCTCAGCCTTCCCGTGCTGGTGTGGCTATGGCGCTTCGCGTCGACCCGGCATCAGATCCGCGTTTCGAGCCTCATTCCGTTTGAGCATCTGACGAAACGCGCGCCGCGCCGCCGCCGCCGCGTCGTCGTGAACTGGCTCTTCTGGCTGCAGCTGGCTGCCCTGGCCGCCACAGCGCTCGCCCTGGCCCAGCCGGCCATTCCGCGCCGGGCAAACACCACGCTGGTGATTCTGGATACCTCCGCGAGCATGGGGGCCGAAGGCCGGCCGTTGGACCGGGCGCGGCGCGCGCTGAAATTGCGCGCGGCCCGCAAAGCGCCGACCGAGCGCTGGTTTATCGTCGCCACCGCCCCGGTCATCCCGCTGACGCGGCAGCCGACGAGCGAGGGGAGTGCGATTGCCCAGGCCCTCGATGCGGCCCGCGCAGCCCCGCTGGGCGGCAACCTGACGACGGCTTCCCGCCTGGGCCAGGCACTGCTCGGCGGCGATCCGGACCGCATCCTGGTGGCGAGTGATGAGCCGGCGCCGTCCGAGCCGCTGCCGAAGACGGTGGAGTGGATTCCGGTGGGCCGGCCGCGCGCGAATGTCGGCCTGGTCGGCGTCGACGCCCGGCAGATGTTCTGCGGCCGCGATGAGCCACGCATCATCGCCACGGTGCACAACTTTTCCCAGCAGCCATCCGCGGTGACGATCGCCGCCGTGCATGAGCGCCGGCAAATCGGCGAGCTCCACGAAGAGCTGGCCCCGGGCGAGCGCCGGGCGGTGAGTCTGCCCATTCCTCCTGAGATCGAGGGGTTCGTCGAGCTGCGCTTGACCGTTCCGCGCGACGGATTGGAGGCGGACAATCACGCCTCGGTGCGCGTGCATCCGCAGGGATCGCTGCCGGTCGTCCTGCGTGCCGCCTCCCCCCGCATCGAGCAAACACTCTCCCGATGGCTTGCGGCATGTGATGGGCTGACCTGGAGCCGCGAGGCCGGTGCAGGCGCGCATCTGGTGGTGACGGATCATCCGGAGGCCGGCGAGGCCTCGCCCGCGCTGGTCATTGCGCCGCCGCGCGATCCGCAGCCCATCGCCAGCCGCTGGGTCATGGGAGAGACGCACCCCATCGCCGCGTATCTTTCACCGCTGGACCCGGTCGCCGCGGCCATCGATCGCGAACCGCCGGACGCGGTGGCCGGAACCCCGGTCATCTGGGCGCTGGTGCAAGGCCGGCGCATCCCGGTCGCCGCCGCTGAAGAGCGCAACGGCGTTCGGCGCGTGGTCATGCATCTGGATCCTTCGGCCGGTCCGCAGTCGACCCCGGTGCTGCTGCTGTTTTACAACAGCCTGCGGTGGCTGATGGGCGAGCAGCCGGCTGAGGGACAGGTGATCGATCCGCTGGAATCGAATTTGCTGGCGCCGGCCTCCACATGGCGCTCTCCGCGGATGGCGGAACTGCCGCCCCGCGCGCGCCCGCTGGTGTGGCATCCGTTGTCGCATTGGCTGTTGGGAACACTGCTGCTGTTGCTGATGGCGGAGTGGCGGCTGTATACCCGGAGAAGGGCATGAGCGGATTTCCGGTGCTGCTCGGCGCTGCGGCGCTGTTGCTGGTGTGGTGGTGGGCGCGCCGCGTCCCGTTGGACGCCGGCCGCAAGCGCGCGGTGCTGGCCTGCCGGGCGGTTGCGGTGCTGGCCGTGCTGGCAGCCTGGGGCGGTGCGACTCTTCGCCGTTCCCATGCGATGCCGCGCCAGGTGATTTACTTATTGGACGGCTCCTCCAGCATCGACCCGCAGCAGCAGGAGTGGATCGCGCGCCGCGTGGCCTCGCTTGAAGCGCTGCGGCCGCATCGGGTGGAGCGCGCGGTCATCGTCTTTGGCGGCGATGCCGCCGTGCTGGAGCCGTTCGGCCGAAATCCGCTAACCGATCCGGCGGCACTGCAGCGCGCCTTGCAGTCGGCCCTCATCGACCGGAGCCAGAGCCATGTGGAAGCCGCCATCCTGTCGGCGCTGGCGCTCATGGATCCGGCCCGTCCGGCCAGCCTGGTACTGCTGAGCGACGGCCGGGAAACAGCCGGCAACGTCTCCGGCCTGCTCGGGTATGCCGGCCGCGCCGGTGTCAGCCTGTTTCCATCCCCGCCTCCGCCGTCTGAAAAAATGAAGACGGCCTGGGAAGAGCTCATCGTGCCTCCCATCGTCCAGCGCGGCGCTCCGGTGCCGGTTCAATTGCTGCTGCACAACGGCGCCGGCCGTCCGAAGTCCGGCCAGGTGACGATCAGCATCGGCGGCGTGGCGATCAAGCGCCAGCGGGTGGCCATCCGCCCGGGCTGGCAGGTCGTGACCGTTTCGGTCCCGGCGCTGGGACGGGGGACGATGGAGCTGGAGGCATCACTCTCGATTCCCGAAGATCAGCTCGAAGACCGCCGCAGCGCGTATACCGACGTGGAAGGGCCGCCGCAGCTGTTATGGGTCGGGGAGCAGTTGTCGTCGCTGCCCCCGCTGGCCCAGGCGCTGAAGCGCCGCGATATCGCGGTGGCGGTGGCCCGGCCCGCCGATCTGCCGGCCGATGCGAGCCGGCTGCTTGAATACGACGCCGTGGTGTTATTCAGTGTGGCCAAGTCGGCCATCTCGGCCGAGCAGGCGGCTGCGCTGCGCAGCTATGTGGCCGGCTTCGGCGGGGGATTGGTCGCCGTCGGGTTGGGCGGAGATTTGGCGCATGAGCTGCGCACGCCCTCGCCGGTCGATGAGCTGCTGCCGGTGGCCTTTGAGCCAAAAGGGCTGCAGGAAGCCAAGCGGCGCGTCTGCATTGTCATGCTGATCGACCGGTCAGCGTCGATGATCGGGCCGCGCCTGGCGGCGACCAAACGGGCCGCGGTGGAGCTCGTGAAGCAGCTCTCGCCCGAGGATCTGGTCGGCGTCTTCGCGTTCGACACCCAGCCGTATGTCGTCGTCGAGGTGCAGCCGGCCGGACAGGTGGGCCAGTCGCTGATCGAGAAACTGGTGACGCTGCGCGCCAACTCCGGCACCGATATTTTTCCAGCACTGGCCACCGCCGCGAACCGCCTGGATCTGACCGACGCCACGATGAAGCATATCCTGCTCTTATCCGACGGCAACACGCCGGTCAATCAGCGGGCGTATAACGCGCTGTTGCAGTCGTTCAAGCTCAGCGGAGTCACGATCAGCACCATCGGCATCGGGTCGGCCTTCATCAACGAAGAGTATCTGCAGTGGCTCGCGCAGGCCACCGGCGGCACGTTTTACCGTCTGGATAATCTCGGCGACGTCCCCCGTTTGATCGCGCGCGACACCGAGCAGTCGCTGGGCCGGCTGCCCTTCGCAGAGGGCTACTTCCGGCCTCTCCGCACGCCGGAGACCGACTGGTTCGCCGACACGCCCCAGCTGCCGCCGCTGAAAGGGTATCTGACGGCGACGGCGCGCCCCGGCGCGCAGGTGGATCTGACCGTGCGCGGCGGCGACGAAGACGATCCGCTGCTGGCGCGCTGGCCGGTCGGCCAGGGCCGCGTGGTGGTCTTCACGTCGGATGCGGATGCGCGCTGGTCGCCCGAATGGATCCGCTGGCACGGATTTGAAGGCGCGTGGGCCCAGATCATCCGGTGGGCGATGCGCCGCCGGATGTCGGAGGAGCTGTTTGTCCGCGTGGATGAGCGCGGAGGCCATCCGGTCCTGATGGTGGAAGGCGATTTGCAGAATCCGTCGGGCGAATTGGCCTCGCCGTCGGGCGAGCGGATTCCGCTGGGCTTGATTCAGGCCGGCCGGTGGCGATGGGAAGCCCCGCTCGAGCAGCTGCCCGGCGGATGGTATCAGCTCGTGCTGGAGTCCCGCGCGGCCGCGGAGCATGGCGCCGCATCGCCGCAGAGCGCAGCGTTTGCCACCCGGTGGGTGCATCTCGGCGTGCCGCAGACCTCCGCTGAAACAACCGGCCAGCCGGCCAACGAGGCGCTGCTGCGCCAGATGGCGCGCGCCACCGGAGGGGCGTATGAGCTGCCGGATGCGGCGCTGGTGCCGGAGACCGTTCCCGCGACCCGCACCGAGCCGGTGGCCTCGTGGTGGTTGCCGCTGGTGATCCTCGTGCTGCTCATTGACGTGGCGTTGCGCGGCTCCTCGATGCTATGAGCCGCCATCCGATGGTGTGGGCCGGACTGCTGCTTGCGGGGGCGGCGCTGTGCGCGCCCTCCGAAGCGGCCCAGGTGCCGTCGCTCTTCCGCGGCGTCGTGGTGGCGGACAGTCCGCTGGGCGTGCGGGTCGTCAGCGTTGAAGAGCGGTCGCAGGCCGCGTTGGCCGATCTGCGTCCGGAGGATATCATCGTCCGCATCGACGAGCAGGAGATCCATTCGATCGATGAATTCGCCGCGCTTTCCGGACGGTTGCGCGGCACGGCGACCTCGGTTGCGGTCGTGATCTTCCGCAACGGAGCCCCCCGCGAGCTGCGGCTGCATGCTTACAGCTATCCGGTGCTGCAAGCCTGGGGCATCACCTTTGTGCCGGAGCACGACATCCGGTTCGCCGAACCCTCGACCGGCCTGGCCTATTGGATCCGGCTGGGGCTGGGGTTTGAAAATGCCGGCAAGCCTTCCGAAGCGCTTAACGCCTATCTCAATGGACTGCACAATGTGCCGGACGATCTGCCGGCGGCCCTCCGAGCCTCCGGCCTCTTCTCGCGCGTCAGCGATCAGCGGCTCGCGGAAGGAAAAACGTCGGAAGGCATCGCCGCGCTGCGCCAGTCGGTGACCATGACGCAGAAACTGTTCGATTATCCGCTCACCGACGAGCAGCTCAACGCCATCCGCCTCCAGCTCCGCTCCACCCTCGACTCCCTCAAGCGCCTCGCAAAGAAAAACCCCTAAATTTCCCCCGCTATTGTAATCTAGACGAACGTCTAGTATGCTCATCTAGAGGATTCCATGGCCAAACAGCTGACGAAACGCCAACAGACGGTGCTGGAGACGATCCGCTCGTGGATCCGACAGCGGGGTTATCCACCCACCATCCGCGAGCTGGGCAAGCTGCTCGGCATCAAGAGCCTGCGCGGCGTCACGACCCATCTGGACGCGATTCAGAAAAAAGGGTTTCTCAAGCGCGAGCCCCGCGCGCGCAGCATCAGCCTTTTGGATCTGGTCGCGCCCTTTGAGCAGGCCATGCGCATTCCCATCCTCGGCCGCATCCGCGCCGGCGCTCCGATGTTGGCGCAGGAGCAGGTCGAAGGCCATGTCGTCATCGACGGCGCGTGGATCGGCCCGGGCGGCCAGCCCGGCTCCGAGCACTTCGCGCTCCAGGTCCGGGGCGACAGCATGATCAACGCCGGCATCCTCGACGGGGATTTCGTCATCGTCCGCCAGCAGCCGGTCGTGCAAAACGGCGAGATCGCCGTGGCCCTTCTGGACGACGAAGCCACCGTCAAACGGTTTTACCAGGAAGAGGAGCGCGTGCGCCTGCAGCCCGAGCATCCGTCGATGGAGCCGCTGATTGTCACCAAACCGCAAGAGGTGACGGTCCTGGGCAAAGTGGTGGCGGTGTTCCGCAAGGTGGCCTGACGCGGGAAAATTCCCGCGCGCCCTTGACCCGTCCCGGGCCCTCAGGTAAGCTTTTCACGACAATTCGTTTCACCGAGAAGTTGGCAAACCATCCGGAAGGGTGGGACGCAAAGCTATAGGGCCTTACGCCTGCGCGGCGCAGGACAGGCAGCCAGTTGCCGGATGGACAGGCCCTTTGCGTCTTCGCAGAGGGTTTCTTTTTTGGAGGTGGGGAATGTCGTGGATGCTGGCCGGGATTATGGCGATGTTGACGGGATCGATGCTGGTCGCGCCGGTGGCCGCCGCCGAAGAGCACGGCACCATGCAGCTCACCTCATTTTCCTCCCATGGCCGGCTCAGCGGTCCTCCGGTGGAGAAGGATGAAACGCCGGCGGAGGAAATCGCCGCGGAAGTAGACGCCACCCGCTACGCTCCGATCGGCCACTTGACGGCGGAAGACGCGCGCCGGCAGGCGCGGCGGCTGTTTGCCGAAGAAGAGCAGCTCGAGCAGCTGGGCGTCTCGGCCGCAGCCGGCGAATAAGTTACCCCGCGCCAAGCAGCCAGCGGCTGATCCACGCCGCCAGCCATCCCACATACGTTCCGGCCGCATTGCCCGCCAGCGCCAGCAGCAATCCGATGGGCACCAGCGCCTGGGCATACACCGCTCCCACCAACGGAGCGGAGACGACCCCACCGAGATTCGCCTGGCTCGCCGTGGCCAACACGCCCAACGGCAGCCGCAGCCACCGTCCCGCCGCCAGCATCGCCATCCCGTGCACCAGCACCGTGATGAATCCCACCGCAAGCCAGGCCGGAGTGGAGAGCAGCGCCGTCCAGTTGGCCTGAGCTCCGGTCGCCGCGAGCACCATATACAGCAGCAAATATCCGCCCGATTCAGCGCCGCGGCCCAGGCGCCTTAGGGGCGTCATCGCGCACAGCAGCGAGCCGGTTGTCATCAGCAGCACCGTCCAGCCGGCCGCCGAGCTGATGAGCGGCGGCACGAGAGGCAATCGCCAGGCAGCCGCGCGGCTGAACAGATAGAGTCCGCCCACCACGGCCGCGCCGCGCAGCCACGCCGACGGCAGCACCGATATTGTTGCGGAAGCCGCCGGGGAGGCCGCAAGCTCCATGTCGGCGTGCAGCCACCGGTTGATCGCCGGCTGCATCCCCGAGGCCGCGACCAGCACCGCCATCCACGCATAAGCCACCAGCGCATCCACGAGAATCAGCGGGGCGAACACCGGATCCGGAATATTCAGCACCGCCCGCAGCGCCAGCAGGTTCATCGTGCCGCCGGTCCACGTGCCGGCCAGCGCCCCGGCACCCATCCACGCCTCAGCCGGCAGCCATGCGCGCATGCCCCAGACCCCCAAGACCGCGCCCGCCACGATGCCGGCGGCTCCGGCCAACGCGGCGGCCCATGCGCGGCGGCCCACGCGGAGCACCGCCGGCACGTCAATGCCAATCAACAAACATCCAAGCGCCAGCGGCAAGACGGCATAGGCCAGTTTCTGATAGCCGTCAGAGGCCTGCGGCAGCCATCCGGCATGCACGGCGATGGCGGGAAGAAAGTAGCACCAGAGCGGAACTGGCAGCCACCGGAACAGCGGCACGAGTTTCGGATGGCGGCCGGCCAGGAGAAGGACGAGGACGAGCAGCGCGATGCCGCCGATCGCCCAGGCGCGGAGAATCACTGCAGGTAGGTGCCGAACCGCACGGTTTGTCCGTCGATGACGGAATCGGAAGAGAGCTCGTTCCGCGGCCGGCCCAGCCGGTCCTGAAACGAGATGCGCCGCACGGAAAAGCCGGTGCCCGGGCCTTCGATGAGCGCCTCCTCGCCGGCATACAGCATGACGTGGACGACGTGATGGGGATTGTCCCGTTCCGAGAGGAACACCAGGTCGCCGGGCTGCAGCGCGGAGATTTTGGTCGCGCGGAGGAACTGCTCGTGGGCGTCGCGGGGAATATCGACGCCGACGGTCAGATAGGCCAGGTTCGTCAGCGCGGAGCAGTCCACGCCGGTGGGCTGCTCGCTTGCGCCGTCGAAGACCGGGGAACGGCCGCCCCAAAAATAGGCATCGCCCATCAGCAGCTCGGCGCTGCGGATGATGGCGTGGCGTTTCTGCTGGAGAGGCATCGCCCGGGCTTCCTTGAGCGAGCGGGCATGCTGCAGAGGCATCCACACGACGCTGCCGTCGAGGAGCTCCACTTTCCAGAGCGAGCCGCCCATGTCGCGGGCGCGCAGCCGGGTGCCGAGCGCAAACCGCCACGGCGACAACTCCAACTGGAACTGATCGCTCCAGGTGGAGGCCCACTTTTCCGTGACGACGATATTCGGCGTCCAGGCCGCGGGGCGGCGCGCCAACATATGGCTGCGGATCCAGCCCGGGTAGCCCTCCCAGCGGTTGTGATGGGTAAACTCCGGCTGGTCAATCGATTCGACGAGCGCCCAGCCCGCCTGCCGTTTGTGGATCCGCACGCCTTCTCCGTACAGCAGCTGGGTTTCCTGGACCGAGTCGTGGGTTTCCGGTTTGGCGGTGGTGTGGGGCAGCGCCCGCAGGTCGGCGACCGGCACATTGACCGCCATCTGAGCCCGGCCCCCGGCACATCCGGCGCACAGCCACCCGGCGAGCAGGGCCCACGCGGCGCGATGGCTCATCGGCGGGACCGGTCGAAGAGGGCGCCGAGCCGCTCCGCGGAAAGCGGCGGCTGCTGCGAGACGGCCAGATTTTCCTCGACGTGGACGCGCTGTTTCATGCCGATCAGCGCGGTGGTGACGCCGGGGGTCGAGCGGACGAATTGGATGGCCCGCTGCGCGGCGGTGGAGAAGCCGGGGATGGCCGCCTCAATCGTCGCCGGCAGCCGGGCAAGTTTTTGCTGGAGCAGGCTGGCGCTGATGACGACGGAGAGTCCGTGATGGGTTGCGGCTTCCAGGATCGTCGCGGCAGTCCCGTTGACCGTTTGATTCTTAAAGGTCGACGCTTCGGGCATGGCCAGGTTGTAGGGCAGCTGCAGCACGCGAAAATGGTGCCCGGCGCCGCCGGCCTGCTCGGCCAGGCCGGTCAGCTCACTCAGCGATAGATAGGCGCGCGTCTGTGGAGCGCAGCGGAAGCCGTTCCATGTTGCCGCGCCGTAGTAGCGGATTTTCCCGTCGCGCACCCGCTCTTCCAAGAGAGCAAACGCCGAGGCCATGCGCCGCAGAAACACGGGCCGGTCCACCCCGTCAAGCTGCTGCTCGGGGTTGTGCAGATAATAGACGTCGATCGTCTGCACGCGCAGGTTCTCGAGGCTCTGATGCAGCGCGTGATCCAGATAGGCGGGCGAGAGGCAGTGGCAGCCGGCGACGATCTCATCGTAGGCGGCCAGCCCGGCATTGATGACGGTCTCAATCAGGTAGCGCGCCGGATCCGCCGGCACCGAGCCGTCGAAGGGCACATAGCCGCCCTTGGTGCAGACAATAATCTCATCCCGGCCGATGCCTGCGAGACGCTCCAGCGCCCGCCCGATCGTCCGTTCGCTGCGCTGGCAGCGGTAGTTGATGGCGCTGTCCAGCACGTTGCAGCCGTTCTGCAGCGCTGCGGCGATCGCCTCTTCGTACAGCGCGTCGGTGGCCTCATCCGCATCGCCCAGATAGGTGCCCAGCCCGAGCGAGGAGGCCCACAGATCCTGCAGGAGCCGGAAATGGGACGGGTGGGCGGAGGTGAACCGCTGGCGGAACCGCTCGGTGGCGGCCACGGAAGCAACTCCCTGAACGGTCATCCCGGTTAGGATACGCCCTTGCACCGGGCGCCGCAAGCCACTACAATACGATCGGGTGCCGTATGCCAAAAGCCTTTATCATGATCGATGTTGTGCCGGGCCGCGAGACCGCGGTTCAGGAGGCGATCGCCAAGCTCGCCGGTGTCAAGATGGTGCACCAGGTCACCGGCGAGCATGACATGATCGCCTTCGTCGATGCCGAACCGTACGAGGAGTTCGCCGTCATCCTCTCCACCATCCGCCAGCTCGCCGGCGTGCGGGACACCGATTCGCATCTGACGCTCTAAAGCGCTAACGCTTGACGGGAACCCTGCCGCTCGGTACGATAGAAGCTCTAACGAATCCTACGAAGGAGGAAGCATGTCGTATGTGATCACGGAGAAGTGCCTGGGGGAACGCTACGCCGTCTGCGCCTCGGTCTGCCCCGTGGAATGCATCCATCCCGGTGATTATAAAGGCCAGGAATTTATGATCATCGACCCCGAGGTGTGCATCAACTGCGGCCTGTGCCTGCCGGAATGCCCGGTCGGCGCCATCGTCGCCTCCGAGGATGAGGACAAGGCCTACGCCGCGATCAATAAAGAGCTGACGCCGGCCTTCAAGAACAATCCCCCGGCAGCCGAGCGGCCCAAGAACGATCCGCCGAAGCGGCCCGGAACAAGCTC
>Ga0209515_10004179_pt1 | contig 19757 bp, 15 predicted proteins | sample Subgroupgradi54m_FD_187454 | JGI IMG/M metagenome (GOLD analysis project Ga0209515, IMG submission 187454) | Subsurface groundwater microbial communities from S. Glens Falls, New York, USA - GMW60B uncontaminated upgradient, 5.4 m (SPAdes)... ...
TTAAAGAATCGAAGCGAAAAATGTGCTGGGCGAGGGCAGATTTTCACGCTTTTCAAGCCAATAGTTTTTCCTATTGGCGCAGGAAAGCGGGGAAATATGCACCGGCCAGCACATTTTGCAGCCGATTCCTTTAAGTCCGACAGCCTCCTAGGCGTCTTGGTGGTTTCATTTTTTCAATACTCAAGGAATCCGTACTGCGCGAATCAACTCCGCCGCCAGCTCATGCCGCTGCAATCGCCCGCCGTGGTTGTTGGCCGCCGCGCGCAAACGATGCCCGGCCACAGCAGGCAACACCGCTTGAATATCTTCCGGCAACACGTGGCTGCGTCCGTCCAGCCAGGCCCAGGCGCGGGCAGCGTGCAACAGTCCCAGGGCACCACGCGGACTCAAGCCTTCCGCACATAAATTGCTGGCGCGCGAATGGGCGATCAGCGCCTGCACATAATCGAGCAAGGCGGGCGCGCAGTGCACCCGCTCCACGCCTAGTTGCGCCTGCTGCAATTGTGCTGCCGTCACTTGCGGGCGCAACTGGCGCAGCATCGCGCGCCGGTCTTCGCCCTCGAGCAACGCGCGTTCCGCCTTGGCATCGGGATAGCCGAGCGAGAGACACATCAAAAAACGATCAAGCTGCGATTCCGGCAGGGGAAAGGTACCGCTATGGTCAGCAGGATTTTGCGTCGCAATCACGAAAAAAGGTTCCGGCAACGCGCGCGTCAACCCATCCGCAGAAACTTGATGCTCCTCCATCGCTTCGAGCAGCGCACTCTGCGTTTTTGGCGTGGCGCGATTGATTTCATCGGCCAGCAACACCTGCGAAAAAATCGGCCCGGGGTGAAACACGAAGGCACTCGACTGCCGGTCATACACCGACACGCCGAGCAGATCGGCCGGTAGCAAATCATTGGTGAACTGCACCCGTTTGAACTGCAAACCGAGCGCCATCGACAGCGCATGCGCCAGCGTCGTCTTGCCCACCCCCGGCAAATCCTCAATCAGCAGATGCCCGCCCGCCAGCAGGCAGGTCAGCGCCTGACGAATCTGCAAGGGCTTACCGACGATGACTTGATTGATTTGCGCCGCAGCGGCTTGAATTTTTTCGAGCATGGGGAGGGTTAACGGCAGCGGGGAACGAAGGTTCAGCTTAACATGCAGTCACCGCACACCTATCGGAGTGACCGCAGGTCATGTTGGCTGTATAAACTTCTGACAGATACCTCGCTTTGATCTCTTGCATGACACGGTGTTTGACAATTCCGCTATCATGCCGCGCGGCAAAGCAAGGAAACGGATTCACAAGAACAGCGCCATAAAAACAGAGACTGGCAATGCATACGCAGGTGAACAAGGAAAATGAACCAGCCAGCGATCCGGCGTTCGCGGGGACGACGTTGACAGTGCACACCGCTGCCAACGACCACGCCGCCCTGCACCAGACCACCATAGACAAGCTGTTCCCGCCCACCGTGATGGAGAACTGGGCCACACTGCAATATCGCCACTACCGGCGCCCGCATCCAGCGGAACCCGTGCTCGATCGTCAAGCGGTGATTGCCGTCACCGACAAGATCATCCAGACCGAAAATCAGCTGTTTACCGATCAACGCAAACGCCTGCAGGCACTCCAGCAAGCCCATCGCGCCGAACTGCATGCCTTGCGTACCCAGGTCGATCATGACGAACAATTATTGACTTATGAGCGCCAGCGGCTGGTGCAGATTACCCACGAGCTGGAGCAGATACGCGAACGCCTGCGCATCTGCCTGACCGAAGTGGATGGATTGAAACATCAGCGCCGGGAAGTCCAGCACCAGATTCATGCCATGCAAAGCACCCCGCAGAAAAAAATCGGCACGCCGGCCGCACAGCCCACGGTCAGCCCCACCGCAGAATCGCTATCGTTAGCCAATGCGCTGGTCACCGCTCTGGCGATTCTGGCCATGATCGCCGTCATCCCGATCGTCCTGCTGGTCATCTTCCGCTGAGCGATCGCAGCTGTGCATAGTGCATGCGCACGAGCCACAGGCCCCCCATCGTTACGCGGTGAAAGTGAGGATGCAGGCCCCTCCCTGTCACGCTCCCGCCACACAATTTCGTGTATCCTGCCTAGCTTCAAAACTACCGGACATCTCCATGTCTGACCCAGCCCCGAGTCGAACCTCCGCCCACGAGGAAGCCGACCGTCCCCAGCGTTCTTTGCTGGAAAGAATTTCCACCCTGCTGTTGCGCGAACCGGAAGACCGCGCGCAATTGCTCACCATCCTGCACAGTGCGCATGAGCGCGACCTGCTCGACGCCGACGCACTGTCGATGATTGAAGGGGTGTTGCAAGTGTCCGAACTATCGGCGCGCGACATCATGATTCCGCGCTCGCAGATGGATGTGGTGGATGTCAATCAACCGCTGGAAGAAATCATTGCGCTGGCGATCGACACTGCGCACTCGCGCTTTCCCGTGTTTGAAGACAGCCGCGACAATGTCATCGGCGTGTTGCTGGCCAAGGATCTGCTGCGTTTTTATGCGCATGAAGATTTCGATTTGCGTGAAATGCTGCGCCCGGCGGTGTTCATTCCAGAGTCAAAACGTCTGAATATCCTGCTGCGCGATTTTCGCGCCAACCGCAATCACATGGCGATTGTGGTCGATGAGTACGGCGGCGTCGCAGGCCTGATCACGATCGAAGATGTGCTGGAGCAGATCGTCGGCGACATCGACGACGAATACGATTTCGACGAAGAGCAAGACAACATCCTGCCGGTCGATCCCAACCGCTATCGCGTCAAGGCGCTCACCGAGATCGCCCAGTTCAATGAGGCGTTTGCCACCCATCTGAGCGATGATGAGATGGATACCATCGGCGGCCTCGTCACCGATACGCTCGGCCATGTCCCGCATCGCGGCGAAAAAATCACCATCGCCAATTTCAGGTTTGAGGTACTGCGCGCCGATGCGCGTCAGGTCCATGTGCTGCTGGTGGAACAACTGCCGCAGCCGGAAGACGAAGAATCACACTCGGCCGCGTGAAGCTCAAGCTCGGCACCTTCTCTCGCTATCTTCTCAGTCTGCTACTGAGTCTGCTGCTCGGTGCAACGCACACCGCCAGCTTCGCACCATTGCAATGGTGGTGGCTGCAACTGCTCACCCTGGGTGGATTGTATTGGCTGCTCCAGCACCCATCCGGGTCCGTTAAATCTGCGCTATTGATTGGTTTCGGCTTTGGCCTCGGCTGGTTTCTGACCGGCACGAACTGGGTCTATATCAGCATGCACGATTACGGCGGCATGCCGGCTGCGCTGGCAGGCACCGCCACCGCATTGTTCTGCGCCGCTCTGGCGCTACTGCCCGCATTCGCCTGCGCGCTGTTCGGCAAGCTGCGTCACGCACCACCTCATTGGTGCAACCCCTTGCTGTTTGCCGCTTGCTGGACCTTGAGCGAGTGGCTGCGCGGCATGGTCTTCACCGGCTTCCCCTGGATCAGCACCGGCAGCGCGCATACGCTGGGCGTGCTGCGCGGCTATGCACCGGTGGTCGGCGTTTATGGCCTGGGTTTCCTGGCCGCACTGTGCGCGGCGCTACTCGGCCACGCGGCGCTGATGACGCTGCGCAAACGATACGGTGCAGTCACCTGCATGAGCGCCTTGCTGCTGGTGCTGGCTGGCGGTGTCGCACTCGATTTCGTTTCCTTCACCCAGGCGCATGGCAAACCAATCAGCGTGCGCCTGTTGCAGGGAAACATTCCGCAGGACATGAAATTCAATCTGGAACATTTTCATACTTCGTTCCATACCTATGGACAACTGGTGTCGCAGCAGCGCGCCGATCTGATCGCCCTGCCGGAAACCGCGTTGCCGCAACTCTGGCATCAGATCGACGGCGACTATCTGAACGGCTTGCAGCAGTTTTCCAGCTCGACCGATTCACACCTGGTGATTGGTGTGCCAATCAACGACCGCCCCGGGCGCTATACCAACAGCGCCGTGCTGGTCGCACCGGTGTCGATCGCAACCACGCCCCCGCCCCTGGTGCGTTACGACAAATCACATCTGGTGCCATTCGGTGAATTCATTCCCTTCGGCTTTCGCTGGTTTACCGATCAGATGAATATCCCGCTCGGCGACTTCGCACGCGGCAGCACGCACCAGGCGCCGTTCGAAATTGCCGGTCAACGCGTGGCCGTGAACATCTGCTACGAAGATCTGTTCGGCGAAGAAATCACCCGCAGCCTGCACGGCGAACGCCCCGCCACCATCCTGCTCAACCTCTCCAACATCGCCTGGTTCGGCGACTCCATCGCTCTCCCGCAGCACCTGCAAGCCGCGCAAATGCGCGCACTCGAAAGCGGGCGGCCGATGCTGCGCGCCACCAACACCGGCATGACGGCCGTGATCGACCCGCACGGCAAGGTGACAGCCACCCTGCCCCCATTTACGCAAGGATCGCTCAATGCCACGGTGCAAGGCCACGTCGGCCTCACGCCTTATGCCCGCAGGGGCAACTGGCCGATGCTGGGGTTGATCAGCTTGATCCTTCTGATCGCCGTTATACAGAAGCAAAGAGGAAAACGAAGAGGCTAACCGCAGAGACGCAGAGAACGCAGAGAAACACCGTTCTCTGCGACTTTCTCTGCGTTCTCTGCGCCTCTGCGGTGAGGTTGTGATTTTCCGTATCTATCAACAACATCCCACCCCGAAAACCATTAAAATCCAGCCTTTCGCAAGCAAGGCCCTGGTCGCGTCAACCCCATGACAACAAACATTTTAAGTTTCCAGCAAATCATCCTGCGTCTGCAGGAGTATTGGGGCAAGCAAGGCTGCGCGCTGCTGCAACCCTACGACATGGAAGTCGGCGCAGGCACGTCGCACACCGCCACTTTTCTGCGCGCCCTCGGCCCCGAGCCGTGGAAAGCTGCCTATGTGCAACCGTCGCGCCGCCCCAAGGACGGCCGCTACGGTAACAACCCCAACCGCATGCAGCACTACTACCAGTACCAGGTGGTACTCAAACCCGCACCGGAAAATATTCTCGAACTGTATCTCGGCTCACTCGAAGCCCTCGGCTTCGACCTGAAGAAAAACGATATCCGCTTCGTCGAGGACGATTGGGAAAACCCGACGCTGGGCGCCTGGGGCCTGGGCTGGGAAGTCTGGCTCAACGGCATGGAAGTGACGCAGTTCACTTATTTCCAGCAAGTCGGCGGCATCAACTGCAAACCCATCACCGGCGAGATCACCTACGGCATCGAGCGCCTGGCGATGTACCTGCAAGGCGTGGAAAACGTGTTCGATCTGAAGTGGACCGAAGGCCTGAATGGTGAACACTTAACCTATGGCGACGTCTATCACCAGAACGAAGTCGAGCAGTCCACCTACAACTTCGAACACAGCAACGTCGAGATTTTGCTGCAGCATTTCGCCGATCACGAAGGTCAGGCGAAATACCTGATGGAACAGCAACTGGCCCTGCCCGCCTACGAGCAAGTGCTCAAGGCCGCACACACCTTCAACCTGCTCGACGCACGCGGCGCTATTTCCGTCACCGAACGGGCAGCCTACATCGGCCGCATCCGCAACCTCGCGCGCAGCGTCGCGCAAGCCTATTACGACAGCCGTGAACGCCTCGGCTTCCCGATGGCGCCACGTGAGTGGGTCGAAGAAATAAAATCGCAGAAGGCAGCATGACAATGACGCAAAAGAATTTGCTGGTGGAATTGTTCGTCGAAGAACTGCCCCCGAAAGCGCTACAGAAACTTGGCGATGCATTTGCCAATGGAATTTTCAATTGGCTGGAAAAATCGCATCTTGTGTTGCGCTCTGAAATCAGTAACGTCAAAACATTTGCCAGCCCCAGACGCCTGGCTGTTTTTATTCCTGACGTACTCAGTCAAGCGCCAGATCAAGCCATCTCTCAAAAACTGATGCCTGCAAGCGTAGGCTTGGATAATGCTGGCAAAGCTACGCCTGCCTTGCTGAAAAAACTCGCCAGCCTGGGCGCAGATGAAACCGCAGTCGCCACACTTAAGCGCGAAGGTGATGTGCTGTTTCTCGATGCCATCCAGGCGGGGGCAAAGCTGGCAGAGGGTTTGCAGAAAGCATTGGACGAAGCCATTGCCAAACTACCCATCCCCAAAGTCATGGGCTATCAATTGCTGGATGGCTGGACCACGGTGAGCTTTGTTCGCCCCGCCCACAAGCTGGTCGCGCTGCATGGCAGCGACGTCGTTCCAGTGCAAGCACTGGGTTTGCTCGCGGGTAATCAAACGCAAGGCCATCGCTTTGAAGCGTCCAAGCCCATCATCACGCTGCGCGATGCCGATAGTTATGCTGAGCAATTGAAAACCGAAGGCGCGGTGATCGCCAGCTATGCCGAGCGTCGCGCCGAGATTGCGCGCCAGTTACAAGCCGCCGCTGCCAAAGCCGGAGCCAACCTGAAGCCGATTGCCGATGAAGCCCTGCTCGACGAAGTGACTGCGCTGGTCGAACGTCCGAATGTGCTGATCGGCCAGTTCGAAGAGGCGTTTCTGGAAGTGCCGCAGGAATGTCTGATTCTGACGATGAAGGCGAACCAGAAATATTTCCCGCTGCTCGACAGCAATGGCAAGCTCACCAATAAATTCCTGATCGTATCCAACATCTCACCCGCCGATACTAGTGCAGTGATCGGTGGCAATGAACGCGTCGTGCGTCCGCGTCTGGCCGACGCCAAATTCTTCTTCGATCAGGATCGCAAAAAGACACTGGCCATGCGTGTCGCCGGGCTGGACAAGGTCGTGTATCACAACAAGCTCGGCACCCAGGGCGAGCGTGTACTGCGCGTCGCTGCAATTGCCAAAGCCATCGCCCAGCAACTTGGTGGTGATGCACTTGCGGCGCAAGCGGAACAGGCTGCAACCTTGGCAAAGGCCGATCTATTGACCGACATGGTGGGCGAGTTCCCGGAACTGCAAGGCGTCATGGGCTGCTACTACGCGCTGCACGATGGCTTAGGACAAGAGATTGCCGATGCGATCGAAGACCATTACAAACCACGTTTCGCTGGCGATACGCTCCCGCGCAATCAAGTCGGCATTTGTGTTGCGTTGGCCGATAAGCTGGAGACACTGGTGGGCATGTTTGGCATTGGCCAAACCCCAACCGGTGACAAAGATCCATTTGCCTTGCGCCGTCACGCGCTGGGCGTGATCCGCATGCTCTCAGAAGGAAGCCTGGATTTACCGCTGGACATGTTGGTCAATCAAGCATTCTCGGCCTTCCCGAAAGGGTTGCTGGGTGATGCCCATACTGATCTGGAAATGTTCATTTTTGATCGCTTCCACGGTTTGTTGCGTGAGCAAGGCTACAAGACACAGGAAGTGGATGCCGTTCTTTGCATGAACCCAGTTCGATTAAACCTGGTCAGCGAACAACTGAATGCAGTCAATGTGTTCTCAAGATTACCTGAAGCCCCGGCTCTTGCGGCTGCCAACAAACGCGTCGGTAATATTCTAAAAAAAGCCGAGACGGTAAACTCGAAAGTCGATACCGCATTGTTACAGGAAGATGCCGAGCAAGCCTTGTTTGCAGCCTTGCAAACTGTCGCCCCGAAAGCTGACCAAGCTTTTGCAGCAGGCGACTATACTGCTTCACTCCAGGCGCTGGCTGCGTTGAAAGCACCGGTCGATACCTTCTTCGACAAAGTCATGGTGAACGCCGACAACGCGGCATTGCGCAACAACCGCCTCGCTTTACTGTCGCAATTGCATGGAGCGATGAACCGCGTGGCAGACTTGTCCCGGTTGGCTGGCTAAGGGCTTTGGCATGAAACTGATTATTCTCGATCGTGATGGTGTGATCAACTTCGACAGCGATCACTACATCAAATCCGCAGACGAATGGAAGCCGATTCCCGGCAGTCTGGAAGCGATTGCCTTGTTCAATCAAAACGGCTATCGCGTTGCCGTAGCCACCAATCAATCCGGTGTGGGACGCGGGCTGTTCGATATGCAAACGCTCAACGCCATGCATGACAAGATGCATCGGCTGACCGCCGCGCAGGGCGGCCATATCGACGCGGTATTTTATTGTCCGCACACGCCGGAAGAAAAATGCGGCTGCCGCAAACCCAAGGCCGGCATGTTCACCGCCATCGCGCAACGTTTCAGTGTCGATCTGCAAACCGTCTATGCAGTCGGTGATTCAGCGCGCGATATCGTCGCGGCTGCCAGCGTCGGCTGCACGCCGGTGCTGGTGCGCACCGGCAAGGGTGAAAAAACCTTTGCCAATGGCGATCTACCGGAAGGCACGCTGGTGTTTGCCGACCTGCTCAGCGCCGCGCAGGCGATCACGCAGGACCGCAACGCAGGACAGCAAACAAGGCACGCATGAGAAATCTGTTTTTGTTTTTGCGCGCCTGCCTGTTCATGCTGGGACTGTGGGTGATCACCTTCGTGTTCGGCTCGCTGTCGCTGCTGAGCATTCCTTTTCCAAAAACGACGCGCTACGCCATGATCGTTCATCCGTGGTGCCGCGCGTTTATCTGGCTGGCGCAACACGTGTGCGGTCTGCGCTATCAAATCCAGGGCGGCGAACATCTGGCCACCGGCCCGGCCATCCTCCTGTCCAAGCACCAATCCGCGTGGGAAACCGTCGCCTACGTGGCGCTGATGCCGCGCCAGCTCTGCTATGTATTCAAACGCGAATTGCTCTACATTCCTTTCTTCGGCTGGGGGATTGGCTTGATGGACATGATTCACATCAATCGCGGCCGCGCCGCCGATGCCTTTGAAGATATCGTGCGTCAGGGCAAGCGCGTGCTGGCGCACGGCAAGTGGGTGATCCTGTTTCCTGAAGGCACGCGCACCCCGGTCGGCGGGCAGGGTCGCTACAAAAGCGGTGGTGCTCGACTGGCGATTCGCACTGGCGCGCCGGTGATCCCGATTGCCGTCAACTCCGGTGAATGCTGGCCGCGCAATGCCTTTATCAAACAGCCTGGTTTGATTACAATCTCAGTTGGCAATCCGATCCCGGTCGAGGGCAAGACCCCCGATCAGTTGAACGATCAGGTTGAAACCTGGATTGAAAGCGAAATGCGCCGCATCAGCCCCCATGTGTATCACCACGCAAAAGGTTGAAACCACGTGACCGTTGGCCCGCACACCTTGCCCACCCACGCCAAACTTCGCTCCCCCCACAGCGACCCAGCCCAGCTTTCCCTGTTGTTTGACCTGTCACCTGCACCGCTTGCCGAACCAGTCGCACCGCTTGCCCCTGCAGCCACGCCCCCTGCAAAATCCAAAGACGCGCGCGAAATTGCACTCGGCGAACAAACCATTGCTTATCTTCTCAAACGCAGCCCGCGTAAATCCATCGGCTTCATGATCGACGACGACGGCCTGCGTGTCACCGCGCCACGCTGGATCGGGCTGAATGAAATCGAACAAAGCATCCGTGAAAAGGAACGCTGGATTCTGACCAAGCTGGCCGGCTGGCAAGAGCGCAGCACGCGCCGGGCCCTGCCGAAAATGCATTGGGTCTCCGGCGCCACGATCCCCTATCTCGGCCAGCCACTCACCATCGAACTGGGCGCCAGCCAGACTGAACTGCTCGCCACCGACGATCACCGTACCCTGCACATGGCGATGCCGCAGCACGCCAGCCAGCAGCAAATCAAGGACCGCGTGCAAGCCTGGCTGCAAGGCGAAGCCAAACGCATCTTCGGCGCGCGCCTGCAACACTACCTCGCCCTCACCGGCTGGCGCATCAGCGACTGGGGTCTGTCCAATGCCACCACCCAATGGGGCAGTTGCACCGCGCAGGGCCGTGTGCGGCTGAACTGGCGCTTGATTCATTTCACGCAGGACATCATCGACTACGTGATCGCCCACGAACTGGCGCACCTGAAGGAAATGAACCACAGCCCGCGCTTCTGGCAAACCGTCGCCAGCCTGTTCCCCGACTACCACGCTGCGCGCAAGGCATTGCGGCACCAGCATCCAGAACTATTGCCGGAATTGTTCTGAGACGCTTGCTCCACACGTATGGAATTTTTCTTCTTGCTCATCCTGATAGGCATTATGGCCTTGCTAATCGCGTGGCCCTATCTTCGAGCCAGAAGAAAAAAGATCAGAGCATACGTTCACAGATGGGCCAGGGAAAACGAATTTACCGTTCTCAAATACGAAGAAAGATCTTTCTTCACACCGTACCCATTTTTATTCAGGGGCAAGGTCATTGTTTGCAGAGTGGAAATTGTTGACAACCAAGGCGCGACCAAATCATGTTGGCTAAGACTGGGAAGTTATTTCTCCGGCCTGCTGACTTACGAAGCAAATTGCACATGGTGTAGCTAGCGGCTGGGTTCTGCTCTGCAGCGCCATTCGACCAAACGCGCACAAAACGAGCGTCCATGCCTTGCATAGCCCGCCCGTGCTGAGGCGCCCGGCACGCTTCCACAAAGTTCAGCACCCATTATTCAGAAAGCAACCAAGCAGCCTGGCACCCGCTCCTTCCCTCAACCGTGGAAAAGACTCGCTAAGCCATCGCTGTTCAAATTTGCATGTCCACCGCACCGACCGCATAATGCGTCCATTCGGCGATGATGGACGTATATCTGTCTCGTACACTGAGCGTTATGAGGATCCCTATGAGTCAAGAAACCTGTTACGGAAAAACCGAGCTGGGTCGCGCCGAACTGCGGGCGCGACGCGTGCCTTTGAATCCAAAGTTGCGTGCCTTGCTGGTCATGATCGACGGCAAGCAAACCGTCAATGACTATCTGGAAAAGCTGACCGGTTTCGGCATCGACAAGGAAGCCTTTACCGAGCTTGTCACCAAGGGGTTGATCGAAGTCCTGGGTGCGCCGGTAGCGGACATGGGCAATACCTTTGCCCCTCTAGTTGACGAAATTCCTCAGGAAGTCGAAGTAGTGCAACCGAATGTAGCGGCGTCCGAACGGCTCGGCAAGATTTATGATTTCTACAACAGCACGATCCGCGATGTCATTGGTTTACGCGGTTTCATGTTGCAGCTCGATGTGGAAAAAGCCACGACCCTGGATGATTACCGTGACTTGCGTGAACGTTTCCTGACCGCCGTGACGCGGGCAAGTTCAGATGCCGTCGCGCGGTCGCTGAAGCGCGAACTGGATCGCTTGCTGGGCTAACACCGCTGCGCTTCACGCGCATTGCCGGAACAATCACCCGGCACGATGCGCTTGCAGTCGATTAGCCAACTCGATATACGTCTCAACCGCGACATCTTCCGCACGCGCCTGCGGGTCAATCCCGGCGGCAATCACATCAATTTCCTGTGCCAGTGCGCTCAATGTGTTGCGCAACATCTTGCGCCGTTGGGAAAAAGCTTGCGTCACTACCTCGGACAAACACGTCCAGTCGCGCACCTTGATCTGTGGGGCGGGTAACGGGGTCATCCGCACAATGGCGGAGTCCACCTTGGGCGGTGGATCAAACGCAGTGGGCGGCACCACAAACAATAATTCCATTGCATAGCGCGCTTGCAGCATCACCGTGAGGCGGGAGAAATCCTTGCTGCCGGGTTGCGCCACCATGCGCTGCACCACTTCCTTTTGCAGCATGAAGTGCTGGTCGCTCACACGATCGGCGACTTGCATCAGATGGAACAGCAGTGGGCTGGAAATATTGTAGGGCAGGTTGCCGATGATTCTGAGCCGGCCGTTTTCTGGCGCTAGCTGCGCGAAATCGAATTGCAGAGCGTCGGCTTGATGCACGATCAATTGCGTGGCAGAAAATTTCCTTTGCAGCACGCCCACCAGATCGCGGTCGATCTCCACCACGTGCAACTGACCGATGCGCTGCAACACTGGGTGCGTCATGGCAGCCAGGCCGGGTCCGATTTCCACCATCACCTCGCCCGGCCGCGGATCAATCGCACGCACGATAGCGTCGATGACCGCGGCATCCACCAGGAAGTTTTGTCCGAAACGTTTGCGGGGAATGTGTTTCACAGTGTGAAGGTCCAAAAAACGTTTTCACCACGGAGCACACGGGGGGCACGGAGAAAGTCAAAAACGCTTTTGGTTTTCTCCATGCTCACCGTGTGCTCCGTGGTGACAATGCCTTTCTCACCAATTCAAGCATGCGCCAGAATTTCTGCGGTAGTGCGCACGGCAGCAAGCAGGCTGCCATGATCGGCTTGGCCGGTTCCGGCCAGGTCGAGCGCGGTGCCGTGATCGACCGAGACTCGCACGAGGGGCAGTCCCAGCGTGATGTTGACGCCGCGGCCAAAGCTGGCATGTTTGAGCACCGGCAAACCCTGGTCATGGTACATCGCCAGCACGCAATCGGCGTCATGCAGGTATTTTGTCTGGAACAGGGTGTCCGCCGGAAACGGGCCGCTGGCCGCAATGCCTTGCGCTTGCGCCTGCTGTATCACGGGGGTGATGACTTCAATTTCTTCGCGTCCGATATAGCCATTCTCGCCGGCATGCGGATTCAGTCCGGCCACCAGAATGCGCGGTTGTGCGATGCCGAAACGTTGACGCAAATCGTGGTCGATGATTTGCAGCGTGGCCAGCAGGCTGTGCTGGTTGATGGCGTCGGGCACGGCGCGTACGGGGATATGCGTCGTTGCCAGTGCGACCCGCATGCCGCCGCCGGCGAGCATCATCACCACTTTCTGCACTCCGCAGGCAGCGGCAAAATATTCGGTATGCCCGGAAAATGCGATGCCAGCTTCGTTGATGACGGCCTTGTGCACCGGCGCGGTAATGATGGCGGCAAATTCCTGCTGCTGCGCGCCTTTGATGGCACGATCGAGCAGGTTGAGCACATAGCGGGCATTGATGGGATTCAATTTCCCGGCTTCGCAAGTGTGCGCCAAGGGGTGATGCAGCACCTCGACGCTATCCGTGGCGGAAAGATGGACACTGCGTTCCGGTAGATACTCGGTCAGACGCAGGGGCACGCCGAGTTTGCGTGCGCGCACCGTCAGCATGCCGCGATCACCCAGCAAAACAAAACGCATGTGCGGAAACTGCTTGCGCGCCTGGGCCAATGCCTGCAGACAGATTTCCGGGCCAATGCCGGCGGGCTCGCCGGTGGTGATTGCAACCGTCGCGCTCACTTCTGTCGCACTCACTGCGTCCCCTGCCTGAGCACTCACTTTGCTTCGCCCAGCCGGATCTCCACGAAGGCTTCATCACGAATCTGGCGCAACCAGTCCTGGAATGCCGCATCGGTTTTGCGTTCGCGTACCGCTTCGCGCGCCATCACGCGCACGCGCTCGGCGGAGGCTTGCTGGCTGCGACGTTCCAGCACCTGGATCAAATGCCAGCCAAACGGGCTTTCGATCGGCTCGCTGATCTGGCCGGGTTGCAGGGCATCCATCGCACGTTCGAATTCGGGCACGGTGTCGCCAGGATAAATCCAACCCAGATCGCCACCCTTGGGTGCAGAACCATCGGCAGAGTGCTGGCGCGCGAGGTCGGCAAAATCGGCCGCGTTGTTGTCCAGCCGTTGCTTGAGATTGCTCAAACGCCGCTGCGCTTCGCTCTGCGATATCAGTTCGCTGACGCGAATCAGAATGTGGCGGGTGTGCGTTTGCACAATCGGCGGGCCCGCCAGTTTCTCCAGTTGCGGATTGACTTCGCGCTGACCGACCAGCTTGAGAATATGGAAACCATTGGGACTCTTGACAGGGGACGCCACTTCGCCCGGCTTCAAGTCCTTGACGGCATCGAGAAACAGTTGCGGCAGCCGCTCGCGCGCACGCCAGCCCAACTCCCCGCCCTGCAAGGCTTCCTGGGCATTGGAATAGGTGGCGGCCAGTTTGGCAAAGTCGCCGCCCTGACGCAGTTCAGCCAGCACCGCTTCGGCGCGTTTGCGCATCGCCTCGATCTGTTCCGGACTGGCATTCTCCGGCAGAAGCAGCAGAATCTGGGCGAGATTGAGTTCGCTCACGCTGGCTTGCACGCCGCCGCCCTGCTCGGCCAGAAAGGCTTCGATCTCTGCATCGCTGACCTGCACGCGACTGCTGACATCGCGCTCGTGCAAACGCGAGAGGATGATTTCCTGACGGATTTCCTCGCGGAAACGCGCAAACGGAATACCGTCGGCTTCGAGTTTGTCACGCAGGGCTTGCACGCTCAGCTTGTTTTGTTCGGCAATCCGCGCCAGCGCGCGATCAAGTTGCTGATCATCGACGCGAATCGCGCCTTCCTGGGCCAGCTGCAATTGAATCCGCTCAAGAATCATGCGGTCGAGCATCTGCTTCTCGAACGCCGCACGCTCGGGCACGGGGACATTGCGTTGTTCCAGTTGACGCCGGGCCATTTTGACCTGGCGCTCCAGTTCATTGCGGGTGATGACATCCTTGTTCACCACCGCCACGATCTCGTCCACCCGGCGCACATCCTTCGATTGTGCAATCGACTGTGGATCGAGCGACTCGCTCAAGCGTCCGGACTGTGCCCAAACGGGCGCGGCAAGACTGGCCCATCCTGTCAGCACGACCAGCGTGCACATTACGCCTGTTCTGTTTTGCATCTGCATTCTTCTCCTGAAAGACTGTCTGCCACTGCTGCTGGCAGCGGCGCACTGCGCACACCCTACTCATCATCCTCGGTCAACGGTCGCGGGCGCGACGGCGTGCGGCCGTCGAGCGGAGTATAGCCCGGGACATTCCGCAACAGCATTTCCTTCGGACTGTTACCCACCCCGCCCATACCCTTGAATTCCAGCTGGATGAAGAATGCCGTGTTAACGTTCTGCGCGCCCACGGCAAAGCGCTGCACGGCCAGCCGCAAAATCCAGCAACAACTATCGCGCTCCAGACCGATCAGCGATTCGATCAGGCGGCTCTCGCGCATGGAATAATTGTAACGCGCCACCGCCGACCACTCACCGCTCAAAGGCCATTGCCCGGAAATATCGAATTGTCCGAGCAAATCCCGGACATAGCGATAGGTGAAGTTCACCACCTTGCGTGTGCCCGGCTGATAACGCAGACCCGCGCTGAATTTTTGCACCTGGTGCGCCCCCGGGTTGTATTGCAACCCGGTATCCAGCAGCAACGCCGGACCCATCTGGCCGGTCGCTGCCAGCAGGAAATCGGAACGGCGCGTGGTGGTCTGGCTTTGCCCTGGCAAAAAGACCCTGGGATCTTCAAACGAGAAGCGCTGGCCGGCCGCGACACGCACCATCTGTGTCCCGGTTTCACCATCCAGCACGCGCGAAATCAGCGCGGCGGTGACCTGATGGGCATCGGCGATACGATCGGAACCCGCATACACGTTCTCTGAAAAGATCTGCGCAAAATTGAAATCGCTCAAACCGCTATCGAAGTTGGGCAATGTATCCTGGTCGCGGTAGGGCACTTTCAGATAAAACAGCCGCGGTTCCAGGGTTTGCTGCGCGCGCGCGCCTAACCAATCAATTTCTCGCTCAAACACCATACCGCTGTCCAGACTGAAGATCGGCACAGTGCGCGTGAAACTGCTTTGCGCACCCGGGGCGACATTGCTCAGGCTGTAATGGGTGTAATGCCAGGTCACCTTGGGTTTGATGTAAAAACCCGGCGTCAACCAGGGCAGGGACACGGATGGTGCCGCCACAAAGCGATCGCCCTGTACCAGGCTGCGGTGCGAAAAGTGTGTGTAGTCAGTGTTGGCGGCCAGATCAAAGCCGAGCACATCCTGTTTGTTGGCGACCCAGCTCAGTTGCGGTGAACGGTTATAGGGCCCGGTAATCGGCGCCAGTGGATCCTGCAAAGTCTGGTAACGGGTCGAGCGCAACGTGGCGCTCCACCAACTGGCGCCATAGGCCAGCTGCACCGTGTTGGGCAGGAACAGTTGCGAACTGTCGGCAATCGTATGGGAAAAATCGCGGAAATACTGATCGTCCGATGCGTGGTTCAAATCCAGCGTCAGCGCCACATTGCCGGGCAGGATGCCATTGTGCTTGATCGCATAGGTTGAACGATCACGATTGGCCAGACGATCATTGGGTAGAAACTCGTATTTCACCTGACCGTTATAGAGCGGATCCAGATAACGAAATTCCGTTCCCAATTGCAGACCACGGCGCGAGATAAACCGGGGATACAGCGTCATGTCGTGATCGGGCGCGATGTTCCAGTAATACGGTGTCGTGACCTCCGCTCCGCCCTTGGTGGTCGCACCGAAACTGGGGGAAAGAAAACCACTCTTGCGCTCGTCATTGAGAGGGAAGCTGAAACGCGGCGCCCACATGATCGGCACCCGCTTGAAATACAGCACGGCGTTATGCGCCACCCCTTCTTGTGTGTCCTGATCCGTTTCGAGACTGGTGGCCGTGATATGCCAATCCTTCTGCTCGGGAGGACAGGTGCTGTAAAGTGCATCGGTCATTTTCATGCGGTTCTGACCGAGAAAATCAATGCGCTGGGCCTGCCCCTGACCGTTGTTGCTGAAAAGCTTGTAGCGCGGCGCAAGAAAATAGCCTTCGCCCGTATCCATCTTCAAGAGCAGTTCCGGCCCGTCAAAACGGTCGCCGTTGCGATAGAGGTGGACATTGCCAGTAGCCAGCACCTCGTTGCGATCCTGCCGGTAGAACACGTCGTCCGCCTTGAGCGACTCCGAGCCTTGCCGGATCTCGACATTGCCATGCATGGCGGTACTGCGTTCGGTGGCGCCTTCCATGTGGTCGGCGACCGCAAAAATCGGCTGCTGCTGCTGATCGGGGCGCTCCGGTAAAAATTCGCGCTGCGCTTTCAGCGGAGCTTCGGGGACACTCTCCAGCACCGGATCGGCCAGTGCCAGCTTCGCGACGGGAGCCTCGGCTGCGCTTGCGGCGGGGCCTTCCTGCACCGCGTCTTGCACCACCTCCTGCACCACTTCCTGCGTTGCCTGCGCCACCTGCGGCTCCGCCAGTGGTGTATCGAGCACCGCATTGTCTGGCGCAGCACTGGCGGCCAGCGTGGTCACCAGCGTCACATCGGACGCGGCCTGTGCAAGCGCCGACCCGAGCTGCGTCAACAGCGCCGCCGTCAAGCCGATCTGGACTACGGATTTTCTACCCCGCGAAGATGCCATGCCTTGCTTATGGTTTTTTTACGATCGGCTATTATAGCCCGCAACGCTGCGCCGGCTTTCCCGCAAGCCCTTGAATTTCTACCGAATTCCCATCAGAAAATTTGACCATGACGGCCGATTCACGCTTGACTGCGCTTGCGCAATGGCTCACCCCTTTCGTGCCACACTACGGCCTCGATCTGTCCACCCTGGCATCAGCCTCGAACGATGCCAGCTTTCGCCGCTACTTTCGCGTCAGCGCCGCGCAACGCAGTTCGCTGATCGTGATGGATGCACCGCCGACACACGAAGATTGCGGCCCGTTCGTGCAGGTCGCCGCGCTATTTTCACAAGCTGGAGTGAGTGTGCCGCAGGTGCTGGAACAGGATCTGGCCCAGGGCTTTCTGCTGCTCACCGATCTGGGCCAACACACCTACCTCGACCAACTGAACGCCGACACTGCACCCGCGCTCTACGGAGATGCGATCAACGCATTGATCCGCATCCAGTCGATTTCCAAACCCGGCGTATTACCCGCCTACGACCGCGCCCTGCTGGCGCGTGAAATTCAGCTCTTCCCCGACTGGTATCTGGGTCGACACTTACAGGCGACACTGAGCGACGCTGAGCAACAGCAATTGCAACAGGTCTTTGACACCCTGCTCACCAACAACCTGGCGCAGCCGCAAGTCTATGTACACCGCGACTATCACTCGCGCAATCTGATGGTGCAGGAAGGCGCAGCCAATCCCGGCATCCTCGATTTCCAGGACGCCGTCCACGGCCCGATCACCTACGATCTGATGTCACTGCTGCGCGACGCCTACATCGAATGGCCGGAAGAACAGGTGCTTGACTGGGTGATCCGCTACTGGGAAAAAGCGCGCAAGGCCGGGCTGCCGGTAGCCGCCGATGCCAGCGATTTTTACCGCGATTTTGAATGGATGGGCCTGCAACGCTTCCTCAAAGTGCTGGGCATCTTTGCCCGCCTCTACCACCGCGACGGCAAAGCGCGTTATCTCGACGACCTGCCCCTGGTGCTGCGCTACACCCGCCACGTCGCGGCGCGTTACAGCGCTTTCACCCCGCTGCTCAAATTGCTCGATCGGCTGGAGAACAAAGCCGTGACGACCGGCTACACTTTTTGAAAAACACAGCAACCGCCAAGGCGCCAAGAAATTCAGATGCATTCAAGCCTTTCCTGGCGCTCTTGGCGCCTTGGCGGCAAAGCCCTTCAGGCCGTCACAATTCGTTACATTTGCGCAAACATTGCGCAACTTTTTCTGCCGAAAATGTCCCGCAATCAGGGCTGCGTACAAACGCCATACCCAATGGATGCGCAAGCCTGAGGAAATCAACCTGTACTCAAGAGGAGACACAACATGCTAGGCCAAATGATGGGCACCCAATTGCTGGTGTCCTCGATCATCCGTCACGCGGACCGTTATCACGGCAGCATCGAAATCGTATCGCGCACCGTGGAAGGCGGCATCCATCGCTACACCTATAGCGATGCCCACAAACGCGCCAAGAAACTGGCCAATGCCCTGACCAAGCTGGGCGTCAAACCCTCCGACCGCATCGGCACGATGGCCTGGAACGGCTATCGTCATTTCGAAATTTATTACGCCGTATCCGGCATGGGTGCGATTTGCCACACCATCAACCCGCGTCTGTTTCCGGAACAACTGAGTTACATCATCAACCACGCTGAAGACAGCTACATCTTCATCGATCTGACCTTCCTGCCACTGGCTGAAAAACTGGCGCCGCACTGCAAAGGCGTCAAGGGCTGGATCATCCTGACCGACCGCGCGCACATGCCTGCCAGCACCACGCTCGATCATGTGCTGTGCTATGAAGAACTGGTCACGCCGGAATCCGAAATCTACTACTGGCCGCAACTGGATGAAAACACCGCTTCGTCGCTGTGCTACACCTCCGGCACCACCGGCAACCCGAAAGGCGTGCTCTACTCGCACCGCTCCACCGTGTTGCACTCCTACGCTTCGGTGATGCCCGACTGCTTCTGCCTGTCGGTGCAGGACGTCGTCATGCCCGTGGTGCCAATGTTCCACGTCAACGCCTGGGGCATCCCCTACAGCGCCCCGGCCGTCGGCGCCAAACTGGTATTCCCCGGCGCCGGCATGGATGGCGAGAGCCTCTATGAATTGATGGAAGACGAAGGCGTCACCTTCTCCGCCGGTGTGCCCACGATCTGGATGGGCCTGCTCAACCATCTCAAGGAAATCGGCGCCAAATTCAGCACCCTTCGACGCACCATCATTGGCGGCTCAACCTGCCCGCCGAGCATGATCCGCACCTTCCTGGAAGACTACAACGTCAACATCATCCACGCCTGGGGCATGACTGAGCTCAGCCCGCTCGGCACGGTGTGCGCGCTCAAAGCCAAGCACAAAAACCTGTCGCTGGAAGAAAAACTGAAAGTCCTCGGCAAGCAGGGCTTTGCCGTCAACGGCATCACGATGAAAATCGTTGACAGCGACGGCAAGCAACTACCGCACGACGGCAAAGCCTTCGGCGACCTGCTGGTGATGGGCCCGTGGGTGGTCAACAGCTACTACAAGAGCGAAAGCGGCAGCCCGCTGCGCGAAGGCCGCTGGTTCCCCACCGGTGACGTCGCCACCATCGACCCGGACGGCTACATGCAAATCACCGACCGCTCCAAGGACGTGATCAAATCCGGCGGCGAATGGATCAGCTCGATCGACCTGGAAAACATCGCCATGGCGCACCCG
>Ga0209515_10004180_pt1 | contig 19754 bp, 15 predicted proteins | sample Subgroupgradi54m_FD_187454 | JGI IMG/M metagenome (GOLD analysis project Ga0209515, IMG submission 187454) | Subsurface groundwater microbial communities from S. Glens Falls, New York, USA - GMW60B uncontaminated upgradient, 5.4 m (SPAdes)... ...
ATGGACGAACGCGAGCGGAATGTCGAGTTGCGCACCCGCCTGCAACCCATCTGCGCCCGTACCCTACGGAAGCAGGTCGTGGAGTACATCCCCTTCACCCGGCGTATCCCAATCACCCAGGACTTCCTGTCGAGCGATGCGGAGCATGAGCTTTACGAGGCCATCTCAGACTACCTCCAACGAGAGCAGCTCATCGCCCTGCCCGCGGGTCAGCGCACGCTGATCACGCTGGTCCTGCGGAAACTCCTCTCCTCTTCCACATTCGCCATCGCTGCCACACTGGAGCGGTTGGCCATGCGGCTGGAGGCCATGTCCACCAACCCCGAGAGCCTGCTGGACGACGAGGACCTCGAAGGCGTCGAAGAACTCCAGGATGAGTTGCAAGAACAGAAAGAGGCGGAGGAGTCCGAGGGGGAGAAGCCCACCGAGGAGCCTCAGCACGTCGACCCGGAGCGTCTCAAGGCCGAGATCACCGACCTGCGGCGGTTTGTGGAACAAGCCAAGCGCATCTCGGTAAACGCCAAAGGCGAAGCCCTGATCCCAGCCCTGAAGATCGCATTCGACAAGGCCCAGGAGCTCGGGGCGCAACGGAAAGCCGTCCTCTTCACTGAATCGCGCCGGACCCAGCAGTATCTTTTCGACCTGCTCTCGCGTAGCGGCTACGAGGGCAAGCTCGTGATGATGAACGGATCGAACAACGACCCACAGTCGAAGGCGATTTACGAGACCTGGAGGGCACGCCAGGAGAAGAAGGACGGCCTGACCGGCTCCCGCGCCGTGGATATGAAGGCCGCCATTGTTGAGCATTTCCGCGACCACGCCACCATTTTCATCGCCACGGAGGCGGCCGCCGAAGGCGTGAACCTCCAGTTTAGCTCGCTCGTGGTGAACTACGACTTGCCTTGGAACCCCCAGCGGATCGAGCAGCGGATCGGCCGCTGCCATCGGTACGGCCAGAAGCACGACGTCGTGGTCGTCAACTTCCTCAACCGGCGCAACGAGGCGGACCAACGAGTCTTCGAGATCCTGAGCGAGAAGTTCCGGCTCTTCGACGGCGTCTTCGGGGCGAGCGATGAGGTCCTAGGCGCGCTCGAATCCGGAGTGGACATCGAGCGACGCATCGCCCAGGCGTACCAGACGTGCCGGAACACGGACGAGATCAGGACCGCGTTCGACCGACTTCAGACTGAGTTGGACGAGCAGATTCAGGCACGTATGGCCCAAACCCGGCAGACCTTGCTGGAAAACTTCGACGAGGACGTGAGTGCCCGCCTGCGTGTCCACCGTGACCGGACGCTGGAGAGCCTCGGCGAACGAGAACGCTGGCTGCTGGAACTCACGCGGACCGAACTCGATGGTCACGCCCAGTTCGAGCCAGCACGACCGCGATTCCAGTACTCGGGATCGCACGCGCGGCAAGGGTGGTATAACCTTGACTGGAAAGAGGCCGAGAAGAACGGCGACACCTTCTATCGGCAAGACCACCCCCTGGCATCCTACGTCATCCAGCAGGCGATCGTTCGCGAGCTGCCTACGGCGACGCTTCGCCTGAACTACGCGGGATACGGCCAGGTGGTGAGCGTCCTCAAACCCTACGTAGCAGCCTCCGGTTGGCTGGAGCTTTCCAAACTCACGGTTGAGTCCCTCGATATCGAGGAGTTCTTGCTCTTCGCCGCTCGCGCGGACGACGGACGCACTCTCGATGACGAAACCTGCAGGAAGCTGATGCTGTTGCCCGCAGTCGATGAGGGTCCAGGCAAGGACGCCGCACCCGATCTTTCCTTCCTCCGCGAGGCCGAGATGAAGTCCCGGCTCAAGCAGGTCGAGGAACGTAACGGTCGCTTCTTCGACGAGGAGGTCCTTAAACTCGATGGTTGGTCCGACGATCTCAAGCAGGGACTCGAACGCGAGATCAAGGATCTAGACCGGCAGATTCGGGAGTTTCGCAAGACCTCCGCGATGGCCGCCGCTCTCAAGGACAAGCTGGAAGCTCAGAAGGGACTCAAGTCGCTGGAGACTGAGCGCAACCGAAAGCGCCGAGAACTCTTCGATGCGCAGGACGCCATCGACGCCCAACGGGATGAACTCATCAAACAGATCGAGGGTCAACTGCGCCAGCGCCACACGCTGAAGCCTATGTTCACGTTTCGGTGGAGGCTGGTATGAAGTGGGATCAAGGGCTAACCGGCCAGGTGTTGCGAATCGCCCAGACTACCAACTCGCCGGTTTGGGTGGCGGCAGGCCCCGGTACCGGGAAGACGTTCGCTTTAATGCGAAGGTTGGCAAGGCTTCTTGAGTTAGACCGAGCGGCCCCGGAGCGAATCCTCATCTGCACATTCACGAGAACGGCGGCAGAAGATTTGGCGCGCGCGGTAGCCACTCTTGGCATCGATGGAACGGATGGAGTCAAGGCTCAAACGATCCACGCGTTCTGCTTCTCGATGCTGTCCAGACAAGAAGTCCTCCAAGCGACTAGTCGCGTCCCACGTCCTCTTCTCCAATGCGAAGAGCGGTTTCTGTTGGAGGACATGAGCCATGCGGGGCTCGGCGGCATCCGGGAATGCGGAAAGAAGCTGAAAGCTTTCTCGGCCGCATGGGCGCGCCTTCAGCACGAGCACCCTGGCTGGCCAACAGACAGGGCAGACCAACAGTTCCAAGCGGCACTGCAATCTTGGCTTCTCTTCCACAGGGCCATGCTAATTGGAGAACTGATACCGGAAGGTCTGAAATACCTTCGTCTCAACCCCGCTTCACCATATCGCACCGCATTCGATCACGTCCTTGTGGACGAATATCAGGACCTCAACCGCGCCGAGCAACAACTGGTCGAGATCATGACAAACGGGTCATATGTGGTCATCGGCGACGAAGATCAGTCGGTCTACTCGTTCAAGCACGCGCACCCAGAGGGCATCGTCCAATTTCCACAGACGCATCCGACTACGGAGCGGGCGCAGTTGGATGAGTGCCGTCGTTGTCCTCGCAGAGTGGTACAGATGGCCAACTCCCTTATCGCAAACAACGCCACACGGAGCAACCGCTCCCTGCGTGCCTCCCCCGAGAACCCGGCCGGCGAAATTCTTGCGGTGCAATGGCCCAACATGCAGCAGGAGGCCGAGGGCATCGCCCGTTTCATCAAGACGCGAGTGGATGGGGGCAGCGTAGTTCCAGGCAACGTCCTCGTCCTGGCCCCGCGTCGAGAATTCGGCTATCTCGTGCGCGACAAGCTACGAGATCTTGGGATCTCCGCGCACAGCTTTTTCAGTGAGGAGCTTCTTAAGGGCGACCCTAAAGACGACACCGATTGCCGTGCGCAGCGCGCACTGATCCTTCTTCTTCTGCTGGCAGATCGAGAGGATCGTGTGGCTCTTCGGTGCTGGTGTGGATTCGGGAGCAACAACCTCAACGCCAATGGCTGGGCAAGGCTTCGGGACCACTGCGAGCAGAACGGACAGTCGCCGTGGGAGATTCTGGAACAACTGGAGGCCGGAACATTGAGTATTCCTTATACGACCTCGCTGGTTGCAAACTTTTCTGAGCTGAAGGCCGAGTTGGCGCGGTTGCGCGATTTAAATGGCAATCTCCTGGTTGACGCGATATTCCCTGCCGATCAGGAATGGGCCAGGCCCATGGCTGAGCTGAAGAACTACGTTCAGGAAGAAAGGTTTGGGGCGCGTGAGTTGGTTGATGCGATTCGCCGCCACATCACCCAGCCGGAACTGCCCACCAATGTCGATTACGTGCGCGTCATGAGCCTGCACAAATCCAAGGGACTCACGGCGGACATGGTGGTCATCATAGGGTGCCTCGAGGGTCTCATGCCGTATGTTGATCACATGGTGACGCGCGCCGAGCAGGCACGATCCCTTGAGGAACAGAGAAGGCTCTTCTATGTCGCGATCACGCGCACCAAGAATGTACTGGTGCTATCGAGCATCACGGTCCTTCCGACAAAGGTTGCTCACCTAATGCGGGCACGGGTCGGGCAAGCACGGGGCCGAAATTCAACGACGATCACGTCACGGTTTGTAGGCGAATTGGGACAGGAATGCCCAGCGGCCATCACGGGAGCAGATTTTCTGCGGGCGACCGTAGGACCGTAAAGGAAGGACATGGCGAACCATAAGACCAAACTGGAGCTCACCTGGATCGGCAAGGAGAATCAGCCGAGGCTGGAGCCACGCATCCTCATCGAGGATCCGGCGAAGTCCCACCACGCCCCGTTCCGGGTAAGCGACAAGGACACCTTCGACAATCGGCTCATCTTCGGAGACAACCTGCTGGCCCTCAAGGCGCTTGAGCAGGATTTTGTGGGGAAGATCAAGTGCGTGTGTATCGACCCGCCATATAACACGGGTGCTGCATGGGAGCAGTACGATGACGGCGTTGAGCATTCACTCTGGCTAAGTTTGATGCGGGATCGTTTGGAGATCCTCGCAGGCCTCTTGAAGTCCGACGGGTCAATCTGGATCTGCCTTGACGACAATGAGATCCACTATCTCAAGGTGCTGTGCGATGAAGTGTTCGGCCGTCCAAACTTTCTCGCCTGTGTGGCATGGCAACATAGTGTTCAGGGAAAGGGCTATTCTGGCAAGTTCTCTGTACACCATAACTACGTTCTAGCATACAGACGTTCGGAAGCATTCGTTCTCGGTGATCTTCCGCGAAGAGCAGAACACAACATCAATTATTCGAATCCCGACAACGATCCAAATGGGCTTTGGAGAGCGGGCGACGTCCGCAACGCACTCTACCGGCCGAACCTCATCTATGACTTGCTTACCCCATCCGGGAAGGTCATCAAACCTCCACCAAAGGGGTGGCGGTGGAGCAAGGAAACGATGGCCGAGAAAATCCGCACTGGGCAAATTGTGTTTCGCGACAACGAAACTCGGATCGTCCACAAGATTTATCTGAAGGGACAGGAGGGTCGTGTTCCCGAAACGCTATGGTTTGGAGAAGACGTAGGGACCACGCGAGAGGCATCCTCTGAATCAAAGGTTCTTTTCGGCGTTGAAAAGGCGTTCGCAACACCGAAGCCAGAACGATTGATTCAGAGAATCCTGGAGATTGCCACGGGGCCCGGCGATTGGGTCCTCGATTCTTTCGCCGGGTCCGGGACTACCGGCGCAGTTGCGCACAAGATGGGCCGCCGCTGGATCATGGTGGAACTCGGCGAACACTGCCACACTCATATCATTCCGCGCCTCAAGACGGTCATCGATGGGAAGGACCCGGGTGGCATTACCGAGGCCGTTGGCTGGAAAGGCGGCGGGGGCTTCCGCTACTACCGACTAGCTCCATCGCTTCTGCAGAAGGACCAGTTCGAGAACTGGGTCATCAACCGGAAGCACAACGCGGCTATGCTGACCGAAGCAATCTGCAAGCTGGAGGGTTTTGCCTACGCGCCCAGCGACACGGTCTATTGGCAGCACGGCCGCTCGACCGAGAAGGACTTCATCTATGTGACGACGCAGACGCTTACCCGTGAGCAGATCCAGAAACTCTCTGATGAGGTTGGCGAAGGACAGAGCTTACTCATCATGTGCGGGGCGTTTCGCGTGAAGAACCTCGACGCATTCCCGAATCTAACAGTTAAGAAGATCCCTAATGCAGTTCTCTCCCGTTGTGAGTGGGGCAAGGACGACTACAGCTTGGAGATCAAGAATCTTCCGGTGAAACCGATGGACGAGCCGCCGGGACCCGACCAGGCACCCATCGGACCCAAGCACAGGTCCAAGAGAAAATATCCCGCCGACGCAACTCTGTTCGATCTCGACCAGCTGAATGAGCGTAGACGATGAATCCGGCCGTGAACACCATCGCAAACCGTCTGAGCCTCCGCCCGCCCCAGCGGACCTCTCTCGAAATCCTGGCACGCATCTGTGACATTATCTCGATTGAGAAGGGAGCGGACATCGTCCAATCGCTCAAGGCCGTCCAGTCAGAGTTTTCGACGGTCACGGATTTTGAGCGGGATTTTCCATCCCTTTGTTTTGCTCTGGCGACCGGCGTGGGCAAGACACGACTCATGGGAGCTTTCATCGCCTACCTCAACAAGACCGAGGGCATCCGTCATTTCTTCGTCCTCGCCCCGAACCTGACCATCTACAACAAGCTGATCGCGGATTTCACGCCCAACACGCCGAAATACGTCTTTCAAGGGATCGCCGAATTCGCCGTCGAGCCGCCGGAGATCATTACTGGCGACAACTATGAAAGTGGGCGCGGTGTACGAGGTCAGGATCTCTTCGGCGACAATAGCGTTCACGTCAACATCTTCAATATCGGCAAGATCACGAGCATCGAGACGCCGAAGGGAGCGGTCAAGACGAACATCCCCAAGTTCCGCCGCTTGCAGGAGTACATCGGCCAGAGCTACTTCGACTACCTCTCGCAGCTGGACGACCTCGTGCTCCTCATGGACGAGTCGCATCGTTACCGGGCATCGGCGGGCATGAAAGCTATCAGCGAGCTCAAACCTATCCTCGGCCTGGAGCTTACTGCCACGCCGCAGATAGAGCGCGGCGGAGACGCGGACCCCTTCAAGAACGTGATCTACAGCTACCCCCTCTCGAACGCGATGGAGGACGGATTCGTCAAGGAACCCGCCGTCGCCACGCGCGAGAACTTCGACATTCACAACTACGACGAGGGTGGGCTGGAGCGCCTGAAGCTCGAAGATGGGGTCCGAATCCACGAGAACACGAAAGTCGAGCTGGAGGTCTACGCCCGCGAGAACGGCGTGCCCATCGTGAAACCGTTCATGCTCGTGATTGCCAAGGACACGGATCACGCTAACGCCTTGATGAAACTGATCGAGGATGCCACCTTCTTCGAGGGCCGCTACAAAGGCAAGGTTATCACGGTGCACTCTGCTCTTAAGGGAGAGGAGCGTGACGAAACGGTCGAGCAACTGATCCACGTTGAGAAGACCGACAACCCCACAGAGATCGTGATCCACGTAAACATGCTCAAGGAAGGTTGGGACGTCACGAACCTCTACACTATCGTGCCGCTGCGGGCGGCGAACTCGAGGACGCTCGTGGAGCAATCGATCGGCCGGGGCCTGCGTTTGCCCTACGGCAAGCGGACTGGCGTAGGCGCCGTGGACCGCCTGACCATCGTGTCTCACGACAAGTTCCAGGAGATCGTCGACTACGCCAACAGCCCAGAATCTATCATTCGGGGTGGACTCAAGATCGTGGGCATCCCCACAGAGCGAATACGCCTGGTCGTGGCGGAGCCGGAGATTGTCAGCCGCGTCTCCGAGCCTCTCTCGCCTCCATACGGCAAGTCCGGCCCACCCACCGAGCAGCAAAAGTTTCTCTTCGAATCGCCCAAAGAGCGGGAGGCGGCGAAGGCTACGCTCGAAGTCATTCGCAGAGAGTTTGAGCGCCTGCCACGCTCCTCCGACCTCACCAAGCCAGACATCCAGCGGCAGATCGTCGAGAAGGTCAAGACGATCATCACGCCAGCTCAGTTGGAGATCCAGGGCGTGGCGGAGAAGGTGGACGTGGAGAAGGTTGTGGCCAAAACCATCCAGCTCCACAACGAGTTGTCCATCGATATCCCCCGTATCACGGTCCAGCCCGTGGGCAACGTAACGAGGGGCTACCGCGAGTTCACGATGGATCTTTCGCGGGTGAACTATCAGCCCGTAGACAACGAGATCCTCATCCAGGAGCTGCACCGCCGCGAACAGCATCGCCTGATGAGCGGAACCGGCATCGTCCCCGAGGAGAAGCCGGAGGATTACCTGGTGCGCGGGCTCATCGATTTTAACGACATTTCCTACGACGATCAGGCCGCACTGCTCTACAAGCTGGCTGGCCAAGTCGTGGCCCACCTGCGTTCATACCTGAAGGACGAGAGCGAAGTCCTCAACGTGCTGCAGTTCCACCAGCAGGGATTGGTGAACCTGATCCACGCCCAGATGCAAGAGCATTACGAGGAAAAGGCCACGGCCTATGAGGCGCACGTGAGCAAGGGGTTCACCACACTCCGTCCGAATAACTATTCGGCCCCGGTGGACGAAGCTGAGCGCGACTTCCGCGCGCCCGTCACCGAGAAGCAGGACATCCGCAAGATGCTCTTTAGTGGCTTCAGGACGTGCCTCTACCGGGTTCAGAAGTTTGATTCAGATTCGGAGCGGCGGTTCGCGGTTGTGCTGGAGAACGACTCTGAGGTGCTTAAGTGGTTCAAGCCGGCCAAAGGAGACATCCCGATCTTCCATTCCGGCGACACGCCCTACGAGCCCGATTTCGCAGTCGAGACCAAGACGGCGAAGTTTCTCTGTGAAACCAAGCGTGCGGACGAAATGGAAGACCGAGAGGTTCTGGCAAAGGCCAAGGCCGCGATTGAATGGTGCCAGCACGCCACAGTACACGCGGGCAAGAATGGCGGCAAATCGTGGTCGTATCTGCTGATTCCCCATGATGTAATCACGGACAACAAGACCTTGAAGGGCCTAGCCGCGTCTTGCACCCATCGGGCAAAACCGGAGATGGCCAAAATCGTCGCGCCTAGTTGATCTGAGCCAGCACATCCGGACACCGCTATCATTCCTATCCATAAAGGACGACTGAGTCATGGCCAAAGCTGAAGCCACCGTTGAAGAGCTCGTCGGCATGATCGAGCGCGGCGAACTCCGCCTGCCGGAGATGCAGCGGCGCTATGTGTGGCGCTCGACTCGTGTGCGCGACCTGCTTGACTCGCTCTATCGTGGCCACCCCTCTGGTGCGATCCTGCTCTGGGAGACCGACGAGGAGGTGTCATTGCAGGACATGGCGGTCACCCCAGCAGACGAATCCCTACCAGAGCACGCGGCTCCTGCTCGACGGGCAGCAGCGCCTCACCGCGGCCGCTACTCCCTCACCAATTTGGAATAACTTAAAGCCTTCTGAATGGAGTCGAGATGTACTGCTTGATTGGTCTCCAAATCTCTGACGGTCCGATTGTATTCCAGGATGGACAAGCTGCACCCGAACCGGACGAATATCGTGGTCAGGAGGGAATCTGCATTACGTTTCCGTTCAGAGTGAAATTGCCAAAGAAACGCGCCATCGAGATCCTGTGTCAGGGTATCCGACGTGACGGACTTCGGTGGCTGCAGCGATATGGCAAGCAGTGGGCGATCCACCTCGACTTATTCAAGGCACAGCGGCCAGCACTGAAAGGCGCCGATTGGGTGCGCGGGACGGTCCCTGTTGAACCTGAGATTGATGACGCCGGTGGAGGAACGTATGTACGGTTTGCACTGACGCGCGAAGAGATCGAAGCGGCTCAGCGCAGAACGATTTTTGTGAGCCATGCCTCCGCGGACGCGACCCTCGCGCTTTGTCTGAAACGGGAATTCGAGAAACGCATCCCCGGTATCGAGGCGTTTGTCTCGAGTGATCCAGAAGACTTGCCGCTTGGAATCCGCTGGTCTCCCAAGATTCAGGAGGCTCTGACGGAATCATTGGCCGTGATTGTCCTTGCCACGAAGCGCAGTTTCAAGCGGCCCTGGGTATGGTTCGAAGTTGGTACGGCGTGGTTCAATCCCGCGAGGCCGGTCGTCCCGCTGTGCTTTGGGAAGATCAAGAAGGCGAAGTTGCCAGCGCCTCTATCAGAACTCCTGGCCGCCGATGCCAGCGAGGCGGCTGATCTCAAGAGTCTTTTTGAGCGACTGGCCAAGCAGGTCGGCAGTGTGCTGAATGATGCCAATGTAGCAGACCTTGCTAAGCGCTTGGAAAGTTTGGAAGCGGAGATCTCCGAAGTATAAAGATGCAACGCCCCGGTAGAAATGATCCCTGCTACTGCGGTAGCGGGAAAAAGTTCAAGAAGTGCTGTTTGGATCGGAAGGTCCCGCCCCAGCTTTCCGCTGCTCTCTCCCTGCAATTGGCCCGGCTTCAGGCGAAGCAGCAGCAACGCGAAAAACAACAGGGGCTCGGTCGAGAAATCATCTCAGAGCATTTTCAGGGCTACCGCCTCGTGGCGGTGGGAAACAGGGTTTACTATTCTAAGGACTGGAGGACGTTCCATGACTTCCTCCGGGATTACCTCAAGAGCGTATTTGGCCGGGGGTGGGGCGAGGCGGAGCTGAAGAAACCAGTCGCAGAGCGACACCCTCTGGTCCAATGGCATGACCTCATGGTCGCCCACTTCAAGGCCAACACACAAGCTGGGCGCGACATTCGGTCGGCTCCGATGACCGGGGCAGCCTTTGCCTATCTGCACCTCTCATACAATCTGTACCTGCTGGCTCACAACGCCGAGGTTCAGGAGCGGCTGCTGCAGCGACTCCGGAACCGAGACCAGTTCCATGGTGCGCTGTACGAAACGTTTGTGGCTGCCTCGTTCATCAAAGCCGGATTTACCCTGGAACTTGAGGATGAGGCAGACAGCACAAGCACCCATTGCGAATTCACGGCAATTGCTAGGGATTCGGGTCGAAAATATTCGATTGAGGCCAAGGCGAGGCAGCCGCACAAGTCGCACGTCGGGATCGGTAGGCAGCTTCAACGGGCGCTAGGGAAGTCCGCGAAGCATCAGCGGATTGTCTTCATCGACGTCAATATCCCAAACCTGTTTGAGCAGAAAGATGACATCCTGAGCGAACTGGTTGGCAAGGAACGCGAATGGAAAGATGCACCGATCGCCTACGTCTTTGTGACCAACCACTCCTACATGTACGATTTGACGGGTTCGCGCTTTGAGCAGGTGGGTTTTGGGCATGGGTTCAAGATTGAGGATTTCAAGCTCGATAGCCGATTTTCAAGCTTGCGTGAAGCGCTGAAAGCCCGCGAGCGGCATCAGGACATGTTCGCGTTGCTCAAGGCGACGCAGGAATACAACGAGATCCCCGTGACGTTCGATGGGGAGATGCCGGAATTTGCCTTTAGTTCCGAAGCGCAGAAGAATCGACTGCTCATCGGCTGTCGGTATCTGGTTCCTACCGGTGAGGGGAAAGCCGAGGGCGTGCTAACGACCGCGACCGTCGTGGAATCGGAACGGAAGGTGTATGGGGTGTATCAGTTGAGGAATGGCTCACAGATCATCTGCAGCAATCCGATGACCGACGAGGAGCTGGTGGCCTACAAGCGCCATCCAGATTCATTTTTTGGAGTCCCGCTGCAGCAGGGACGGCAGGCGAAAGATCCCTTAGAGCTATTTGATTTCTTCTACGAGAGCTACGCGCATACTCCACGTGAACGGCTTCTTGAATTTGTGCGGGAGTGGCCCGACTTTGAAACGCTTAAGGATCTGAGCGATCAAGAATTACTCATCAGTTGCTGTGAAGGCTGGGTGTACAACCTGATTTCCAAGTCTGAGCAGGCGTCTACTATGGAAGCGGCTCAGGCGGGTTGACTCAAAACAAGAGCTGTATAGCTAGGCCAGGCCGCCCATCATTCTCGCCGAGACGTTGTCGTATCGGGTGGATTGGCATACGCAGATGTCGTGCGCGCAATCTTCCATGGTCACGGCGATCATATGCATAGGCCGTTCAGCGGACTCCGAGGCATAGGGTTCATCCGGCAAACCGTGAAAAGGGCTACTACAAGCGGAAGAATGCGATGAACAAGTGGGGTGTAGCGCTGCTGGTCATCGGATGCAACGTACTCATCAATCAGTACGCATTCGCGTATCCAGATAGTCACCCCCCGTTCCCAGCAGACAAGCCTGCTCCGTTTCCCGCACTGAGCGCCGATCCGATTCTGGACTACGCGGAGGGCCGGTTCGAGGACGGGTCGCTGCGGATCAGCACTAGTCCGGAGCGAGACAAGGTAGGCCGGGTCACTACGGTTGAGGTAAACGGATATCCAGTTTTCGATACGGCCAGCGCCCACCCGGACCTCTATTTCCAGTTCGGCTCGCGGGTGTTCTACACCGACCTCACGGGCGATGGCAGGAAGGATATCCTCATCTACTCATCCCCGGGTGGCAATGGTCTCGGAGCGTCCATCGAGATCGCCGATCTCCTGATTGCCAAACCCGACGGTCAGTTCACGCACTCGACGTTCGAGGCCTTCGCGGCGGGTCCGGAGGACTTCCTCGACGTGAACGGCGATGGCCGCTACGAGATGCTGTGGGTGAACTACTACTTTGAGGGCGATCACTCCTACTGGGTCTATCGGATCGTGGAGATCGGCAATGATGGGCTGCAACTCAACGATCAATTGATCCCCGATTTCCCCAAGATCATCTGGTTTACCGAAAAGCCCAACGACCACCCGACCCAGCAGCTGACCGCCGCTGCGCGCGAGGACCTGATCCAGCAGTCCACAGCCAAGTGGCAAGGAGTGGCTCAATGAGGCTGATGCATGTGGCCATGCTCGCATTGCTCGCAGGCGCGTTGAGCGCAACGGTGCCAGTGTCCGCCGAGCAGTCGCCGAGCTCCATCGGCCCAATCGACCCGTTGTACCGCGAGGTCGAGGCCGGGATGTATTTTGAGGAGGTGCCCCAGGCTACCGGGTCGGCACTCACCATCGATCTGGGCAAGACAGGCCGGTTGACGCTGCCTCCACGCTTTGCAGAGCAGGACGTGCTGGAGGTGAAGCGTGTGCATGATCTGGGACCGGGATTGGAGGATGCGGTCGTCGTCGGGCTGCAGGCCGGCGTGCCTGATGGGCCGACTCAAGCCTTTGTCCTGGTCTACGGCGAATCCGGCCAGCAGCGCGTCCTGAAGGTCGAGCTACCGCTGCGCCAGTATTACATTGGGTGTGAGGTGCTGATGCTTGGCCAAGAGACCGTCCTCGTCATCCATGGGGCAAGCGGAGCGCACTTTCATGACCTTTGGGTCTACCGCTTTCGGGGCAGCAAGCCCGAACTATTGCTCGCCAAGGGGAGTGCCGCCGGCGTGGACCTCCGGCCGGATCCGGCGACCGGCGAGCCCCAGGTCTGGGTCGGGATCGAGAACTGGGACGACCCCAACTGGAACTACGCGAGCGGCAAGCGGCTCTGGAATGTCTATGGATGGACCGGAGAGGTATTTAGGTTCAGCCAGGCGCTGAGTACCGCTCCGGAAGTCGCGGTGGAGGATCGCGCCAATGGGTATGTCCAACGCGTGATGTCCCACCTCGACGCGAACCGCTAGCTATGGTGATGTCTTGGTAGCCAAAGTCTCTGAACCCATGCTGCCTTACACATGTGTGGTCGCTACGCGCTCATAGATCTGAAAGCGCTCATCCAGGATAACCGGTTCCAGCTCGAGGCATTTCCCCCGCACCTCACACCGCGATACAACATCGCGCCCTCTCAGCCGGTTCCAGCAATTCTCAACCAGGCGCCTCGGGAATTGCAGCTTGTGCGCTGGGGCCTCATCCCCTCGTGGGCCAAAGATCCCACGATCGGATATCGGATGATCAATGCCCGCGCGGAGACCCTCGAAGCAAAGCCGGCGTTTCGCCGACCATTGCAGCGGCAGCGCTGTCTGATTCCCGCCGCTGGCTTCTATGAGTGGCAGCGGCTGGGAACCAGTAAGGTCCCTCACTGGATTACGCTGGCATCAGGAGAGATGTTCGCATTTGCAGGACTCTGGGATAGCTGGACAGATCCGAAAACCAACACGGCTGTGACATCATGCACGATTATCACCACGTCACCCAACCAGCTGCTCGTCTCGATCCACGACCGGATGCCCGTAATTCTTCCCCGCGAGAGCGAGGTCGTCTGGCTCAGCAATAGCCTCAGTCCCGAGCAGGCCTGCGGCCTGCTCAAGCCGTATCCGGCTACACAGATGAAAGCCTCCCCCATATCGAGGCTGATTAATTCACCGATCAACGACACACCCGAAGTGCTCAAATCGGAAATCCGAGATTAATTCGATGAGCAGTGAGAGCAAGCCATTCGGACCAGCGGAGCACCAACGACTTCGCGAAGAAATTCAACGTGCCTTCGCACACATGGAAGCTGCAAAGAGTCCCGAGGAGCAGTGGAAGGCAGTTGTGGGTGTACAAACCGTGCTGGTAAGAAACTACGAACATCTGTCAGATCACGGCAAGAAGGCCTGCGACCACATGCTTCAGCAATTCCTAGCGCACCTAGAGCCCGCTATCGCAGCTATGCCTGACACAGCCCAAACTCGGGAGCTTCGCAGGAATCTGAAAGGCATCCGCGGACAGAGGCTGAATGCAAAGAGCGAGATGCGGAGGCTGGAACTCCGTCCGCGAAAGCCGGGCCGGTTGTACTCCAGCACGCGGAGATTATTTCAAAAGCACCTCCAGCACATTATGGATCTCTGGCAGGATGTTTCGGGACAAACATTATCCGGCGAGCTTCAGTTTGCACTCTTCTATCTCATCGGCTTCTGCATAGAAGAAATGCTGGTCGCGGCCCACCTCGCGTACCGATCTTACTGCGGCCAAGCATTCGCGCACATTCGGGCGGTGCATGAAGCGCTTGACCTCGTCGATCTCTTTCTCAAGGATCCAAGTTAGGTAGCTATCTGGATGAAGGGCCAGTGGTGGAAGCTAATGCCGAAGAACGTGAGAAAGAAACTCAAGAGAGACGATATTTTTGCCAAGCTCTACTCGCTTTTCTCCGGCATTGGTGTTCACCCGTTTTATGAAGGCGCGCGAGCTCGTGTTCGAATGCGTGCCACTAAAGAATCCGGTGAACGCCTTCAGCTCCTATTCAGGCTGGGGAACATGGGTGACACTCAAGAAGCTATTACTTGTCAGGTCTACTTGGTAACGACCCTGGCAAGCCTTTTTGTAGCAATCATGAAGAGTTTCCCTCAGTTCTTGAACGAGCAAGAAGTTGATCAATTTGTCGCAGAGCTGATGGAAGATACCTACAGGTATCTCGATAGGAACATCTTTAGGCATCTCAAGGATCGGGACCCATCGATAGGGGAATTCAAGGAGTCACTGCGGGATGACCTCAACAACATTAAGCGTGTGTTGAAGATGCCTGATCCTCAAGCTCGAGATCTAGAAACTCGTAGCTTGCGGACGTGCACCAGCTCTGCTCGATTGACCCTGATTTCTTGAGCTCCCAGGGCCCGCCAGTTTCGTGTTACATGTCCCGGGGAGCCATACTGTACCCTCGTCAACACTGACCTTGCTGTCAATCGGCTTCCACGCCTCAGTCGAGCCGTTGATAGCAAGGTCAGCTTATTGATAGACCGGTCCTGATTGTATGGAGCGATAAAACGCTCGAGCCGCATGCCGCGATGCCCGGTCCCCCGGTTCCGAGACATTCGGAACTTCTTGCATCGATTTGAGTTCTATTCAATACACCTTCGATGCGCTATCGTACCGGGTGAGTGGCTCACGACCCAGGAGTGATTGCCAGAGCAATGCTGTTCGATAACCAGATCGCTGCTCAAGCGCTCTTCGAAGTCCTGCCGGATGCCATGGTGATTGTCGATGCGGCCGGCCACATTATCCTCGTCAATTCGCAGACGGAGAAACTCTTCGGCCACTCGCGCGAGGAGTTGCTGGGCCGGGCGGTCGAAGTCCTGATCCCCAAGCGCTTCGTGGAAAAGCACCCGGGGCAGCGGAGCGGGTTCTTTGCGGATCCGCGGACGCGGCCGATGGGTGCTGGGCTCGAACTCTGGGGCTTGCGAAAAGACGGCACCGAATTCCCGGTCGAAATCAGTCTGGCACCCCTCGAGACGAAGGGCGGCATGTTGGCCACCGCCGCCATCCGTGACCTCACCGACCGCAAGCGGATAGAAGCGGCCCTGCGGCGCAGTGAAGAGCGATATCACGCCATGGTCGAATCGATCGTGGATTACGCCATCATCGGACTCGATAGTCAGGGGTGCGTCCGGACTTGGAACAAAGGCGCCGAGCGGATCAAAGGCTATCGGGCCGAGGAGATTCTCGGCCAGCACGTTTCCATCTTCTACCCGGAAGCGGAGCGGGCGGCTGAATTGCCTCGGATGCTGCTCGAAGAGGCCAGCCGCGCCGGGCGTGTGGAGCACGCTGGCTGGCGCGTACGGAAAGGCGGCTCGCGCTTCCGGGGCAACGTGGTCATCACCGCGCTGCGGGATGGTGCTGGCACCGTCCTGGGTTTTTCAAAGGTGACGCGCGACATCACGGCTCAAAAGCACGCCGAAGAGGCGATCGCGCAGCTCAATCGGGATTTGCAGCGGCGCCAGGTTCAGATGGAGGCGGCGAACAAAGAACTCGAAGCGTTCGCCTATTCGGTCTCGCACGACCTGCGCGCGCCGCTGCGGAGCATCGACGGTTTTAGCCTCGCGCTGTTGGAAGATTATGCGGGAAAACTCGATGCCGGGGGGCAGGAGCATCTGCATCGCGTGCGCGAGGCCACTCAGCGGATGGCCGCGCTGATCGATGACCTGCTCGAGCTCTCTCGCGTGACGCGCAGCGACATGACGATGGAACGCGTGGACGTGAGCGCGCTGGCTCACAGCGTCGTGGCGGGATTGCAGCAGGCGCACCCCGCGCGCCGCGTCGAGGTCGCCATCGCGCCGGGACTCGCGGCCATGGCGGATGCGCGGCTGCTGCGCATCGTCTTCGAAAACCTGCTGGGCAACGCGTGGAAATTTACTGGGCACCGCGCCGTCGCCACGATCGAAGTCGGGGTCCTGCAGGCCAACGGCCCACCGGCGTTTTTTGTGCGCGACAACGGTGCTGGATTCGACATGGCGTACGCGGGGAAACTTTTCGGGGCGTTCCAGCGGCTGCACGCGTCGCAGGAGTTTCCTGGCACCGGGATCGGGCTGGCGACGGTGCAGCGGATCATTCACCGCCATGGAGGGCGTATTTCCGCCGAGGGCGCCGTGGACCAGGGCGCGACATTCTCGTTCACGTTGGAATCCCCGCAAGGAGGGCCGCATGGAGGCGAAAAAGATCATTCTGCTGGTTGAAGATCAGCCCGATGACGAGGCGCTCACATTGCGGGCGCTGAAGAAGAACAACATCCAGAACGAGGTGGTGGTCGCGCGGGACGGCGCGGCGGCGCTGGAGTATCTGTTTGGCACGGGCGCGTATGCCGGCCGCGATCCGTCGATCTTGCCGCAGGTCGTGCTCCTTGACCTGAAGCTCCCGAAGCTGGACGGCCTGGAGGTGCTGAAGCGCTTGCGCGCCGATCCACGCACGAAGCTGCTGCCGGTCGTGGTCCTGACGTCCTCGAAGGAAGAGCAAGACCTGATCCAGAGCTATGGCGCCGGCGCGAACAGTTACGTCCGCAAGCCGGTCGACTTCAACCAATTCAGCGAAGCGGTGCGCCAGCTGGGTTTGTACTGGTTGCTGCTGAATGAAACCCCGCCGGTGTCGGCGGGACAGTGAGCCGAGCCGTGGAGAAGACTGCAGCCCCGGCGCTGCGCGTGCTGATCCTCGAGGACGTGCTGGCGGATGCCGAGCTCGAAGAGCGCGAACTGCGCAAAGCCGGCTTTGCCTGCACGGTCCAGCGCGTGGAGACGCAAGAGGCGTTCCTGACGGCGCTGCACGCGTTTCAGCCGGAGATCGTGCTCGCGGATTACAATCTGCCGCAATTCAGTGCGCTCGCGGCGCTGACCGCCCTCCAGGAACGGCATCCGGAAATCCCGTGCATCGTCGTGACGGGCACGCTGGGCGATGAGCGGGCGGTGGAAGTCTTGAAGCACGGGGCCACGGATTACATCCTCAAGGAGCGCCTGGCGCGCCTCGGTCCGGCGGTGCATCGCGCGCTGGCCGACGTCGAAGAACACCGCAAGCGTAAACAGACTGAAGAAGCGCTGCGAGACAGCGAGCGGCGCTATGCGAGATTGTTCCACGACGCGCCGGATCCGATCCTCATGCTGGACCGGCTGGCGTGCATCCAAGCGGTCAACCCCGCGGTGGAGCAGGCCTGCGGCTATTCCGCGCAAGAACTGGTCGGCAAGCATTTTTCGATGGTCAATGTGGTCGCACCGGTATCGTTGACGAAGGTCGCGCAGGAATTCGCGTTCGTCATTATGGGAAGCACGCGGCCGCCTTTTGAGTTGGAGCTGATCCGGAAGGACGGCGCCCGGCGGATCTTCGAGGCGCACTCCAAGTTGGTCGCCGATCTTGGCAGCGAGCCCTTTATCCAGACCATCTTTCGCGATGTCACCGAGCGCAAGCGGGCCGAAGAAGAGCTCCGCCGCGCCTATGGGAGCCTGCGCGCGACGCAGGCCCAGCTGGCGCAAGCGGAGAAGATGAGCGCGATCGGCCAGCTAGCCAGCGGGATCGCGCACGAAGTCAAGAATCCGCTTCAGATCGTCGTGCAAGGCATCGATTGCCTCGCCGCGGAGGTCGGCCAGCACCATCCGGAATGGGCGGAGGATGTGCGGACGATCAAGGACGCCGTGGCGCGGACCGATCGCATCATCCGCGGCATCCTGAACTTCGCGCGGCCCGCACAGCTGGAGCTTAAACCCACGTCGTTGCCTCGGGTGATCGACGCGTCCCTTGACCTGATCCAGAAGCAGCTCGAGCTGAAACATATCGCGATTTCCCGAACCATCGACGAGGCGTTGCCCGAGCTGTGGCTCGATGAAAACCAGATCAAACAAGTCTTCATCAACCTCTTCCTCAACGCCTTCCAAGCGATGCCTGCTGGCGGTCAGCTCGCCATCCGCGTTCATCGATCAGGCGCCGGCCCGGATAGCGCCATCGCGAGCGTCGCTGATCCGGCTGCGGCGCCGCAGTCGGGCGACGCCGTCGTCTGTGAACTGCAGGATACCGGGGCCGGCATCTCGCCGGAGGCGTTGTCGAAGATCTTCGATCCGTTCTTCACCACCAAGCCGCCTGGCCAAGGCACCGGATTGGGTTTGACCGTCACCCGTGCGATCATGGAAAGCCACGGCGGGAGCATTGCCATCACCAGTCAGGAGGGTCATGGGACCACGGTCACCCTGACGTTTCCTGTCGCACGCGGAGCCGAGCATGCCCACGAAGATCCTGCTCATTGACGACGAGGAAGCGATCTGCCGCTTTACGAAGCGCAACTTGGAGCGGACGGGCCGCTACGAGGTGACGGTGGCGTATTCCGGGGAAGAAGGGCTCGCCAAGGCGCGGGAAGCCGCGTTCGACCTGGTGATCACCGACTTTCGGATGCCCGGGATCGACGGCAAAGCCGTGCTCGATACGCTGAAGGCGTCGGACGCCAACGCCCCGGTCGTGATTTTCTCGATTTACCATGACGACGAGTCGACGTTGACCCAGCAGATCCGCCAAAAGGCCGATGGCGTGATCAGCAAGCCGATCGATCACGCCCAATTGTATGAGACGATCGAACAGGCCTTGAAGCGCTCATCTGGTCCCCGGGCGGGCTGACCGCAATCCTACACGATTTGGATCGATTATCTGACGCTCTAGGCCGGCGACGCGGAGCGGGTCCGGCGCCCGCGGGCGATCGAACCAGACCTGCAGGCCTTCAAGGCCGCCGGCTGCGAGCTCGCCTTCGACAACCCCGTCTTCATTGAGCTCACCACCAAGCTGCCTGATGCCGGTGGAAGACCTTGGTCCGCTGGCCGGTGCTAATATCGCGGCCAGCGTAGTGATGAAGAGCCGACGTCTACAAGACTTTCGAGTGCTTTTTCCACCACCTCGCATGACCATTGCAGTTGCGAACCAGTGATAGGAGGGCCCATGGGTCTTGAGCGGCCTCGGATCGGCATCAGCAGTTGCCTGCTCGGTCAGCGGGTCCGCTACGACGGCGGGCATAAGAAGGATAAGTTTTTGACTCAGACATTCGGGCGGTTCGTGGAGTGGGTGGCGGTCTGCCCTGAGGTCGAAGTGGGGATGGGCACCCCGCGGGAATCGATCCGGTTAGTCGGGAGCGCCACGAGCCCACGG
>Ga0209515_10004181_pt1 | contig 19752 bp, 14 predicted proteins | sample Subgroupgradi54m_FD_187454 | JGI IMG/M metagenome (GOLD analysis project Ga0209515, IMG submission 187454) | Subsurface groundwater microbial communities from S. Glens Falls, New York, USA - GMW60B uncontaminated upgradient, 5.4 m (SPAdes)... ...
TTTGTATTATCCTTTTGTATGGAATGACAACTCTGAGTACTATCATTGATAGAAAAATAGACAATCCGATTACATAGAATTCATAATTCTTGACTAAATTTATATACGGCAACGCCTTTGCTCCTAGGAGAATTTGGAAAAGAAAGACAAGGAAGATAATTTGCGCCAAATTATCTTCGAAAAAATCAATAATTTTGTCTGTTATTTCAATTATTTTCTTTTTAATTTTAGTAAACATACGCCTCCTATAATAAGAACTAGACTTGTAATTGTTACTATTGACCCAATTATAAACATCTTTTGGGGGTAATAATAAATAGTCAGATGCTTCCCTATGCCCTTGTCAAAATACCAAGCGTTTGCAAAACCAGCAGAGGCAAAGTGAGATTTATCATCAAAAGACATACACTTCTTTTTCTCATCGCATACCTGCCAATATTTCGCATAGCTTTCTCTCATAATAAGCGACACCGGTTGGTTAGTGCTTTTCAAATTGATATCGTATGTTACCGGATTTTTCTTTGTGAAATCTGCCGCAAAGTTTTCGTCCACAGTATCTTTCTGTTTTTTATAAAAAACAATGTCCGGGTAAGACACTTTTAAAAATTTAATGTCCCTAATTTCAGTCAATGTTTGCCCTGGCGGGAGTAGCTCGAGCTCTGCCTTGTCTTTCAAAACGGCGGCTTCTCCGATAGAGACAAAGCTATTGCAAAAATATATTCTCATACGTGAGGCCTTTGGCGTAATAAGTTTTGTATAATTTTTGAAAAATCTTGTTTTTGGAATAGATGAGTCTTTTGTGTTGTATCTATTAAATTGCTCTCCTTCTTGCATTGGGAAAAAACTCAGGTTATGAATATCAGAATAATTCCTATAATTAAATGAGACAATATACTGCCAGTTGGGCTTATCTGCATCGCTTACAGGTATCTCTAGGTCGCTTAGCTGATAATAAAAGCATTTACTAATGCTATCAGTAGACAATGCAAATTTACCACTATCTTGAGTGATGCCTTTTTGGTCATCGGGAAATACCAATGAAACATTTGTTAAAAGATTTTTAACCGTGCCGTCTTTAAGCGAAAGGAGAGTTTTTTTGGAAGGGAGGTCAATTGTTCCAAAAGACAACCATCCGCCAACTTCATTTATGACTTTCAAAGGTTTATCATAATTTCTTATTGTTATTTCGGTCCCTGACGTATCTTGATCGGGGTTTGCAAGACTGCCTTTTTTAACGTAGACATCATATTTTCCTACTTTTGGTAAATCGAATATATATTTTTTATTAGTCGTGTCTTCCGTTGCCCACAATTTATTATCTGCAAGATTTTTAATATCCAGTATTTCGCTATAAGCCAAAGCCAACATTCTACGATGATCATAGACAATGTTTTCGTCTTTATACATCGAGTCTATAATATTTACTTGCTGCAATAAATGATTCATTACAAGCTGTGACATTTTATTTTCCTGTGTAGCCGTCGGGTCCCACTCTTCTTTGGATAAATACAATTTAAACTCATGAAGCGTCTGATAATACCTTTCCAGCGTAGGAAATACGTTCTTAAGACTTTTTTTTGAATCAACCATCCATTTTGCTTCGATAATTCTTCTATCAGAAACGGTGAGGTAATAATTAAAAAGGGACGTAAAATCGTTTGCTCTTTTTTTAGTTCGTTGTTCTTTAAGTGTAATTATCGGGTATAAAAATGATCCAGGAAGAATTCTAGGGTTATAATATGTAAAAGTTCCTTCTCTGTATTCCAAATTACATTGGATACACTCGGAAGCAAGAAATAATTCCGTGGCATTATTTGCATAATAATTATTGACTTCCTCATTCGAATCTGTAATACGTAATGGAGCTTTAGAATTAAAGTACGGAAAAGATACAATTTTACTAAGTTCCCCTTGCAAGAAGCTCAATCTTGTAGTTGAATTAATTCTAAGAGATTTTTTTCTGTCGGTTAGGGAATACACTTTCCATTGCCCGAATGTTTTGTCTAGTGAGAAAAGAGAGTTTGAATCAAGAATTTTTTCGTATACCTCAGGATTAACCGTTCCCCACGATTTATTTTTCCAATCGTAATCTTTTTGCAAAACAATACCATCAATTGCAAAAACGTCGGCAAGATCTTTAAAGCTTTCCATATCCTTATTGACAAACGCTGAATACATTTTTTCCATCAAAAACCTTTCAGTTTGAGGAGCAAAGGCAGTATTGTGCACAAATGAACGTCCGGTAAGAAGACTTGTTACAGGAGCTAAGCTCCAATATTTCCATTGATAACTTATGTATGACGTGTCGGAACTTAGTTGAGGCATCACAAGATAGCGTTTGTTTGGATCCTGGGCGTTTACCCATTTGCCAAATTCCAAAATATAATCAGGAACTTTTACGCGCGTTGTTAATTCTTTTCCCGGTTCTCTTGAGTAATCTAAAAATGAACCCGTAAGAATAGGGTAGTGATATAAGACGTACGTGGCAATAAAAACAATTAAGATAACTTTTGAAAAAAGAAAAGCATGTTTTTTAAAATACTTTAACTCAATTTTAGAAAATAGAGAATCTAAGGTAAAACCTATAAGGAGTCCGTACGAAAACCATAGGATATAATCAAATTTGAAAAAAGCGCTCCGAAATATAACAAACCCCGGAACGTATTTGACCATTACTTCATAGATAATCCCCAGTTGAGATTGAGGACCCGCGGAAAATAAAATTGCGACCAAAGCCATTAAGACCAACAAATAAATATAAAATTTATCTCTTTTCTGTTTGATTAAAAGAAGAGATGCAAACGCAAGTATAGGAAATAAAAAACTTACTAAAATTAGAATAGGATTATTTAGAAAATTCTGAGAAAAAGCATGATAGAGATTTAGATACCAATCCGGAATTCCCTGCCCCCTAAAAATATTAATAAATGTCGAGTGCGAAGAGAGATATTGTGACCATGCTATGGCTCCTTCTACGCCTCCCCCCGAAGCTAGATCCCTGTTATAAAAACTGGATAAATAGAAAAAATAGGGAGCTATCCAGTAAGCGTTGAGAAGCAAATAAACTATTCCTAATCCAACAGAATAGAAAAACGTTCTCTTGAGAGTATCAACGCTGTGGTAAATAAAATTTATATAAACGTACGAAACTAAAATTGCGAAAATCAGTCCTCCATACAGAGGCCAGCTCCCTCCCCCGTTAAATATTCCAAGAACTATACCGCTTAGGAGTACGCTTTTAAAAAAGCCTATTCTTTTAGTTAGATATGCAATAAGAAAATAAAGAACCAAAGGTGTAGCCGTATAAATAGAGAACTTAGTTCTTTCGGCAATAAACCAGCCTTGAATAAGATAAAAGTTTATCATGTAAATTACGGATGCTATAAGGGGAAGGTACTTTTTTTCTGGCCAGATTTTATGTGCAAAAAAATACATTGATAGACCAGGCGTAGTAAACCAAAAAATAAATTGAATTATTTGCCCTGTGTGTAGTGAAAGTCCAAGCCACGCAAGAAATGCTTCAAAACTATGAATAAGAAAAGCTCCAAGCAGCGCTGCACTTTGGTCTGTCCCAATGCTGAATCTTTGTGACCATACGTGCAAACGATCTAAAAAATGGACAACGGGATTAAGCGCCATTCCTGCATCATGCCCCAGAAGAACTGTGTTATCTTTTAACCAGAGAACAGGAATAAGTCCCAGGATAAATATGATAATAAGGTCAAAAATAATTCTTTTTTTCATCTAATTATCTCTTAATTCTTTTCTTTGGCTAAAAAATTCAACTAGTGTCGCGAATAAAAGGCTGGTAAAAATAACAAAACCCAAGGGGTCTACGGAGGATTCCGCAACGGAGTTTAAGAATAGCAGCTGTAAAATTAAAGTCAATAAGACTATTGCCTCTATTGCAATAAATACTTTCCTACTCTCTATTATTTTTCTGAAGTAAATTGCAAGAAGTAGAAGGTATATTCCTCCTACATAGTAATAATACTGGCCAATAATATTTATAAATGGCAATTGTCTTGCCCAAGTAAATACAAAAAGAAGAATAGTAAGCAGTACTATGAAAGCAAGATTTTGTTTATAAAATTCGACCGCTTTATCAAACATTTTTTCTCCTTTTATTTAGATAAAATAGCACTCCAATAACCGATAAGTAAGAAATTACACTTACAATTGAGCCTAAAACAAAAGTCTTTTGTGGATAATAATAGAAATTCAGCTTTGAACTTATTCCATTTTCAAAATACCAGGTATTTGCAAATCCTGCATCGGCAAAATGAACTTTGTCGTCAAAAGGCAGACATTTTGATCCCTCGCAAGCTCTCCAAAATTTCCCATAACTCTCTTTCATTGTTATGAATGTCGGACGGTTAGTTGGAGACAATCTGACCTCGTATTCTACTGGACTTTTTTTATTGAAATCTATTTCTGTGTTAATTTCATCTGTGCTGTTGTTCTTTTTATAAAAGATGACGCTTGGCTCTGAAACTTTGTAAATTGCAACATCACGAATCTCGGAGACTTTTCCATCCAGGGATTGGTCTTGGATACCACTTGGTGATACTGTGCCGTCATAATTTGTCGCAAGAAAACTAAGATATGTAGCAGTCGCGTTAAGCTGACTGGTCGGGGTAAAACCATTACACAAATCAATAACTAAATCAGATTTTTTGGGTGTAAGAGGAGTCATAAAAGTTGTCCATTGGGGCTTGCTAGGCAAGAAAGTTTCCTTTGTGCGAAGAGACGAATTATCCCTGGGACTATCATCTACATTAAATGATAAGGATTTTTTATCCGTAAAATTTCTATAAGTAAATGATACTATGTATTTAGTATTTCCACCTGCTAAATTATGGACAGGGAAATTAATGCACTTGTTCTCACTTTGTCCCGTCAGTACGTAAGAATTTGGAAGCTTAATAATTCCCGAATTAGTGGCGTAAATAGGTTCTCCACTAAGTAAGTTTTCAACCGTTGAATCTAAATAAGAAACATGAAGAACATTAGTCGGTATGTCCAAAGACCCATAATAGATCCAGTCTTTGACCATATTTAAAGGCTTTAGAGTTACCCCAAGCTCTCTAATATTCAATGTTGACTGGCTTATGTCCTTGCCGGGATTTGCAAGACTCCCCTTTTTAATATACAGATCGTATTTCCCCAAGACTGGAAATTTAAGTTCATATTTTTTATTGTATGCGTCTTGCGTCACCCATTGTCTTCCTTTAATCATTTGCTCTATTTGGGTTATTAATTCGTAAGAAGACGCTATTGCTAATCTATGATCCAATGTAAGCTGAGCATCATTATGTATAAAACTAATAAGCTCTGCCTGAGAGTCTAAATGTCCAGTTATTTTCTTGGCGAGCAGATCTGCTTCTTCCTCATCCATTCCCCAGTTGGGGTTTTTGAGTTCCTGCTTTAGATTCGAGAGCGAATCGCGTTGTCTCTCAAGAGTGTGCTGAAGCTCCTGCATATTTTGCCTAAACTCGACCATCCATCTTGCTTCAATACTTCGTCTATCCGATGTTGTTAGGTAAAAATTAACTTTTGACCCAAAATCATTAGATTTTTGTTTTATTTTATCTTCACTTCTTGTGACCAATAGGTCATAAAGACGGGATCCGGGGAGAATTTTTGGGTTATACAATTCAAATCCTTTTGCTTTTTCTTTTAGATCACACTCTATGCAATTTGCTCCTAAAAATATACTTGTAGCAGCGCTAGTGAAAAAGCTGTTTGTAGTAGGATTTGAGTCCCCCATATACAATGGGATTTTAGGATTAAAGAATGGGAATGAAACGACATTTCCAAGTTCTCCCTGAAGAAAATTTAAGGAATTGGAAGCGGAGATACGAAGACTTTTCTCCCGACCAACTATTTTATATACTTTCCACTCTCCAAATTCTCTGTCAAGCCTAAATCTTGGACTTGAGCTTAGTATTTTATCGTAAACTGCAGGATCGGTTGTTGGCCAAAGGCCACTTTTCCAGTTGTAATCTTTCTGAACAATAATGCTATCAATTGCAAATAGATCGGCAAAATCCATGAAACTGTCCAGATCTTGCGTGAGCAAACGGTCATACATTTGCTTCATCAAGAATCTTTCGCTTTCGGGAATAAGTGCTGTATTTTGAACGAACGAGTTTCTGGTCAACAAGCTACTAAGCGGTGCTATACTCCAGTAGCCCCATTGATAGGAGACATACGTTGAATCGTTTAATTCCGGAATAACAAGAAATCGTCTGTTTGGATCTTGTTTATTGGCCCACGTCCCAAAATCAAATACATACTGTGGTACCGTAACCCTAGTAGTTTGTTTACTCTGGGGATTACTGCTGTAATCGAAAAATGATCCATTAAGGATAGGGAAATGATAAAAAAGATAAGCGAATATAAAAATAACTAAGAGTAGACTTCCCGTATTGAATATGGAAACTCTTGGTCTCCTTTCTACAATTTTCTGAATTAAATAATCCAGAGCAAAACCAATCAGAATTGCATAGGAAAACCATTCGATATAATCAAATTTATAATAGGCACTACGAAACATGGGAAAACCAGGTACATAACGGACTAATGCCTCAAATAAGAATCCGAATTGAGAATTTGTACCTGCAGATAGAAAAATCCCGACTAGAGCTAGGAAAATCAAAAGATATATATAAAATTTGTCTTTTTTTACTTTTGCCACGACAAGAGGAAAAATAGCAAGAAAGGTAAAAGCAAAGCTTGCAATTTGAAAGATAGGATTTTTGAGAAGTGTTCCCGCATAAGGGTGGAAATCGTTAAGATACCACTCGGGTATCCCCTGTCCCCTTAAAAGATTTAAAAGATTAGACCCTTTGGATAAATACGCAACCCATGTCAATACTCCGTTTGCTCCGCCGGCATTAGCTAAGTCCCTTCCGTAAAAAGACAGTACATAGTAGTAATAAGAAATAAGCCAATAGCTGTTAAGTAAAGCATACATAATGCTTACGCCAAGAGAAAATAAAATGGTACGCTTTAGGGTTTCCTTATTTAGGTAAATTAAATTTATATAGACATAAGACACCATGATCGCAAATATTAATCCTCCGTATAAGGGGAAACTTCCGCCGCCGTTGAAAATTCCAAGAGTAAGGCCCGTTAGGAGAATGCTTGGGAGAAGGCTCATCTTACGGGTTAAATAGGCAATCATAAAATACATTACAAGAGGCAACGCAATATAAATAGAGAATTTCGTCCTTTCGGCAACAAACCACGCTTGAATCAAATAGTAATTTACCATATAGATAAGGGGTGCAACTATAGCCATGTATTTTTTCTCGGGCCAGATTTTATGTACGAAGAAATACATGGAAAGCCCGGGCAAAGTGAACCAGAAAATGAATTGAATTTTTTGCTGAAGCTGTAGGGATAAGCCAATGAAAGAAAGGAAGGCTTCAAACCCGTGTATAAAAAACGCTCCCAAAAGAGCATAGCTTTGGTCTGTGCCAATTCCAAATCTTTGCGACCAGATGTATAATCTGTCTAGAAAATGCATGGTGGGAGATAGCGACAAACCAGCGTCGTGTCCAAGGATTACTTGATTGTCGTGAAACCACAGAAGCGGGATAAGACCAAGGACAAAGATAATAAGAAGATCTAAATAAATTCTTTTTTTCATTTTTTAGCAATCAGTATAACAGGTGATATGATGTATTTAAAATTGACGGCGAAAGGAAAAACAAAAGCCAGCCGCCAATTCAATCTGTAAAGGTACGGCGTAAGCACCACCTGCTTTACAGTAATATTATTAAAGCCTGCTTTTTTTAATAATTTTACCCATTCGTCCGGTTTTTTAACACTAACATGCGTTGGATCATTCCAAACGTGGGGGTAATCATTGGGAGTTGAAAAGATTGCGGTTCCGTTTTTTTTAAGTAAGTTGTAAACATTTTTAATTCCTTTTTCGGGACTAGGAAGGTGTTCAATAACATCAAATGCAACTGCGACATCAAATTTATCTCTCTTGTAGGGTTTTTCCATGTCGTGAACTAAAAATTTTATATTTTTGAAATTTTTTTGAGCTTTCTTAACCGCGTATTTCGAAACATCGGTTGCAGTAACATCCCAACCATAATCTCTTAAAACGGAAGAGGCGGCTCCGGTTGCGCAGCCGAATTCGATTAACTTTTTGCCTTTTCCTTTCTTCAGAGGATAATAATTATTAATGTATCTAAACATTCCCTTAAGCCAATTCGCAAGCTCCCTATCTCTTTTTTGAGTAAAATCGGCAATCCCTTTATAATATCCTTCGAAGTAAAATTCTTCGAATTTTAAATCATTTTTCATCAATAATTTCCAGCGACCCCAAAATTCGCTCTATGAGTTTGAGGCCCTCCGTGCTGCTATTCTCTGTTTTTACATATAGCAGTATATCACTAAACTTCATAAAATACCTAGGCTGATCTTCATTGGTTGATGTTAACTTATTTAAGTGATATTTATCAAAATAGACGCTCTTTTCGGCAACATCCTGGGAGGTTAAAGACATCCCGTTTTTTTGATTAAGAAATTGAATACTATCATTAATACTAAAAGCAGGCGAAACATTGATAAAAGAGATTTCCGTACTAAACTGTGGGTCTTTGAGCATAAGTGACTTTATAGAACTTGCATCCGTTGTTCTTAATTCTTCGATTTTTGTTGATGTGGGATAAAGAAATTTTGTTTTTGTTGAGGAATCGCTAAATTTTTTCCAGATGCGAATATCCGCATGGTTAAGATAATCCTCCATCTCTTGTCTAACCTGTACAGTATTATCCAAAAGTTGGCCCTTTAGCGATTTATAATAAAATGCATGAACGTCGGAAGGTTCAAATTTTTTTGAGATAAGAGCTTCAGAAAGATCTTTTTTGGATGCGTAGTAATATCCGAATCCTCGACCTTCGGAATATGAATATCCTTGGGTTTTACCGTCAAAAAGTGTTTTATTAAAAAAACTATCTGGCAAAGGATTATTGTCATAATATACAACGGTAAGAGCTTGAGGAACGCTTGTATTGAAAGGTAGTATGGAACCATAAGCACTTAAGCCATCCGTTTCTATATAAAAAACAGTTTTTTGAGGAAGAGTCGGAAGATAACTTTTAAGCTGACTTACAACCTCTCTCCTATCAAACCCAAATTTATTTACAAATTGATCCAGAGCCAAACTAAAAACGTACATATTATTAATTAACCATATTGCAAAAATAACCAAAACTACAACTGAAACTCTCTTTATTTTAAAAGTTTTGGAAATTAACTTTGCTATACCAAAAAGCAAAAATGGAAATACTATAGCGGCGCCAACAGTAGGGTTATAATAATGTCGAGAGTCAAAATAAAAGTCGTAGCCCCAGCGGGGAAATGAAAAAATAATTACGACAAGCGGAAGGGCGGAAGCAATAATAATTGCAAGTCCGGTTGCGAGCGCCTGTGCTTCCCCTACAGACCGTTTGCGAATAAACTTAATAATTGAACTTAGGCAAAAAATAAGAATGCCTAAGCCTGCTATGTAAATAATGAAACCATTTCCCGGCCCGTACAGAAATCCCAGTCGGGCTTGAGAGCTATCCGCGCTGTCACCGCCCGGTGGCACAGGTTGAACAATTGATGTAATAAACTGAACAATAGAAAATACCGTTTGCCTTGGAACAAATAGGGTTCCTGTCATTTTTATAGGGAAGGTAATTGAACGAAACAAAATCTCGGCAGGCAAATTTTTGTGGATTGAAAGATCCCTACTAACAATTGTCCCTGTATCAACAGCTTTAACGGGTTGAGTATACGATTTAGGAATGTAACCCTCGACAAATTTATCAATTACTTTTCCGGGTATAGTACTAAGATTAGGAATTACAAATCTAAATATTAAATATACAATTAGAGAAATTGCGAAAACTTTTCCCAAAAATTTCAACGGAAAAATCCTTTTTTCGATTACTACCATAAAAGGCAAAAGAAGAAAAAGAAAAAAAGTTGTTTCTTTTGAAAAAAGGGAAAGGAAAAGAAAAACAACAGAAACGTAGATAAATCTTTTACTTTTTTCAATAAATGCTTTTTTAAAGAAAATAACGCAAAGAAGAAAAAATGTTACCGATAAGATGTTCTGACCGTAAAATGGAGCGGCTCCCGTAACCGTATGCATGGGAGTTGGGGCAATGGCAAAAAAGAGAGCGCCCAATACAGCATAAAGATTTTTTGTAAGATTTTGTTTTTGATAAAGTAATGTTTTTATAAATAAAAAGACCAGGAAACTGTTCACTGCGTGAAGGAGCAAGGACATGAAAGCGTAAGCTGAAAAATTTATTCCGAAAAATTTGGTATTTAAGAAGAATATCTCAGTCGCAATTGGCGTAACATGCTGACCTGCTCCAGTCAAAATTCCCCCCGTATCGACAATTGTCGAAAGAAAGGCAGTCAAAAAACCGTCAGGCTTTGCGACTAGTGGAAGATAATACGTGAAATGAAACCATTCGTCCGCTTCGAAGTACGACCTGAATAAATCATGGAAAAGTGCAAAAATAAGAACGCCTAAGAATACAAATACAATCCAGGGATTACTTTCTATAAATGAAAACACTTGCCCAATCTTAAATTTCTTTAAATTCATAATTGTGCGTAAGGATACTATAATTTACTTATTATAGCTAAAAATTCGGAATTCGCAATAAGCAGGAAAATAGTTCATGATATAATCTAGATTATTTAAAAATATGAATAAAAAACAGTTGCATGAATACAGTTTATTGTACTATCCGTATAGCAAAAATCCCAATTGGGTAGACTGGTTTGTAAAAGTAGCACCTTTAAAAGTTGAAAGATCATTAAAACTATTACGACAGTATAAAGAAGAAAATGCAAAAGTTTTAGATTTCGGTTGCGGCATAGGATTTAATATTTACTACTACGCAAAGGTTTTCCCAAATGTTGTAGGGATTGACAATGATAAGCCTTCGGTTGAAATTGCACGAAGACAACTTAAAAAACTTAGATCTAATAAAGTTGTCCTACATTATGATGGAAAAAAATTACCATTTAAAAATAACACTTTCGATATTGTAAATATAAGTGATGTGTGGGAACATGCAGCAAATCCCAGGCTTATGTTAAAGGAAATATATAGAGTAATAAAACCAGACGGAATTCTTTATATTACAAACCCCAATAAATTATGGCCAATTGAAACGCACTATAAACTTCCGTTTCTCTCTTACTTACCATCGTCAATTGCCAATATGTATGTGAGGTTTTTTGGCAAAGCAGGCCGGTACGATGACATTCACCTTCCCACATACGGAGTATTTAAAAAAAGTATGGAAGAATTCTTTAAAATTAAGGATATCACTTTTGATTTTGTTATAGACTACAAAAAATATTCACTGGATAAAGAAAGAGGCACGATAATTCCCATACTTGGAACTTTTTTAAAAATTATCGGACCATTGGAAAAACTACCTATATTGTCGATTTTTTATTTAACATTTATGGGATTTCTAAAAAGACTATCAATTGGTTGGGTTTTTCTAGGATGGCCGAAAAAAAATTAAATTTCTTTTTCTCTAAACTTACTATATGGGTCTGGGGAGGGTCCGCGATTCCCTATACCACTGAACGGCTTTGGTGAGTCCTTCCTTAAAATCAATTTTTGCTTTGAAGCCAAGAATCCTTTCGGCTTTTGATATGTCAACAAGACGAATCGGTATCATGGTTGGTTTCCCTGGCTCAAACTTTATTTTAGTGCCTTGATAGCCATCAATATCCAAAAGCATGGCAAGTATTTCCTTGACGCTTGCTGCCCTGCCGAGGCCAATATTAAAGACATCGTACCCCGACACTTTTTCCATTGCCCTAAGCATGGCCTCTACCATATCGTCAACATAGATTGCGTCGCGAATATCATCTCCCGTTCCCCAGACTTCAATCGGATCCCAGCGCTCAACGACTCTGCGAATAAGCGCTGCTTCCTCGTCGACCACGACGATCCCCGCCCCACACGATCGGCCTCGTGCCGCTGATCGCGCGGTCGTTCCCGGACGCCAGGGTCATCTACGCGAAGATCTGCAGCGAGGGCTACGATCCGAACGTCCCGACGAACTTCAACCCGCGGGGGGGGTGCTCGATCGAGTGTGTCATCCAGAAGCTGCCTAGCGCGGTTGCCTCATGCTCAGAAGGCGGATCCACCCCTGGATAATCAGGAACAGAATCATTGTAAGGTTTTACAATTTTGAAAATCAAAATTAGCCTCGCTTCAAAAACTTTTCAGGCTAAAATGTTATTGCATTTTTGCAAAAACTTACAGCCCTTTCTTCTTCTGCCACCCTGTAAGAGTTTAGTAGCGCAATGAATCGTGGAGCTTTTTGTATTTTTCAGCTGGTTTTTGAGACTGCCAGATGGAGCTTGTTGAGACGAAGCGGGAGGCGCCACAGATTAGATTTTTTTCTGCGTCACGGTTAGTGGGTTAGTTCTAAAAATATCAAGCGGAGAACATCTAGGCCGTTTAAAAGGGGGATCATCTTGCGTGCACTACCAATACGCTTAGGTTCACTGGCCGGAATTTCGGTAACCCTAAGTTTTTGCTTGGCGCATCGAATTGACAGAATAGGTTCTAAACCGGCCCTCGGAAGGTGAGTAGGAATATTTTTAACAATATCTTTTCTAAATGCTCGGAGCATTACAAGCGTATCCGTATAGTGCCCTCCAAAACATATGTTAATTATTTTTGTAAATAGGAAGTTACCTAAAGCCGTAACTGGATCATCATCATAGCTTTTTGCACCTTTTGCATACCTTGAGGCGATTACCATGTCGTAACCTTCCTTTATTTTCTTGACAAGTTGAGGTATGGCTTCAGGCAGTGAATTCCCATCCGGGCTAAAAGCTATAATGTAGTCGCCTTTCGCGACCGCGAGAGCTTCGCGATATGCATTTGTGATGCCTTTTGATTTTTGCATAACGACGCGATAACCCTTCGACTTTGCGTATTCAACTGTACCGTCCGTAGAGCCACCATCAATCACTAGGATTTCATCTACCCATTGTTTTTTTACGTGTGGCATGACAGTTTTCATACCCTCGACTTCATTTAAAGTCGGAATCAGAAGTGTCGTTTTCATCATATCTGTACCTATCTTACATCCCTCTGAGATTATTTTCAACGACGTATTTTATGAAGTTGGCAACTTGTAATGAGGATCGTAAGTGCTTGACATCTGTATGTTTCTGAATATACTTAAGTATGAAGCTAGCTGTTCCATTAGGGTTTGATTGGGATAATGCTAATACCAAGAGGACAGAGAAGGCTAAAATGTTATTTCATTTTCACAAAAGCTTACAAGGAATGAGCGGCCCACTCCAGTACGTCGAGGGGAAGCTCTTCTTCGCCGCGAACAGGATCATTCCAGCCAGGGTCTTCAAGTACCTGCCGACCATCTACTACAAGGTCAACCGGTACCGCTTTCGCGTCTTCCAGCGGCCGACCCTTCAGCGCGAGACGAGCAAGGCGCGCTCGCGTCGCGAGCGCGAGGGTTTCTTTGCGAAGTACTGCCGGGGGCGCGGTCTCGACGTCGGCTACGGCGGCGACGCGGTCGTCCCGGGTTGCCGAGGCTGGGACATCGAGCACGGCGACGCGCATCTGCTCGCGGGCGTGCCGGATGCCGAGTTCGACTTCGTCTACTCGTCTCACCTGCTTGAGCACCTGGCCGACACGACGCTTACGATCAAGAACTGGTGGCGTGTGCTCAAGCGGGGCGGTTATCTCCTGCTCTACATCCCCGAGCGTGACCTCGCCGAACGGAAGAAGACGTTACCGTCCGACATGAGTTTGGATCACAAGCACTATTTCCTCGTCGACCACGACGATCCCCCCCACACGATCGGCCTCGTGCCGCTGATCAAGCGGTCGTTCCCAGACGCCAAAATCATCTACGCAAAGATCTGCAGCGAGGGATACGATCCGAAAGTCCCGGCAAATCTCAACCCGGGGGAGTGCTCAATCGAGTGTGTCATCCAGAAGCTGCCTGGCGCGGTTGCCTCAGGCTCATAAGGCGGATCCACTGAATTCTTTTATGACCTCCCTTGAAATCTTTTTAAGACTGGGAAGAATCTGAGAAGCCTTTTTATTATCTATATCTCCGACATTATATGTATAAGTTCCAAAATCAACTTTTTTTCCAAACAATTCTGAAATTTCCAAAAGTCTTATATTGTTTGATGATGCTATATTGTATATTCCCTCTAAATTATGCTCGACTGCTAGTTTTATAAATTCCAAAATGTCCTTATGTGAAATATAGTTAAATTCTGAGTCGGCTGATAAAGTTAGAGCAGGACTCTTCTCTTTTATAATTTTTATCAAACTATTAGCTCTTGCGTCGCGACCCAAAAGTGCCGTGCATCTTAAAATCAAAAAATTCGAACAGTTATTTTGTATTAAGCTTTCTGACATTAGCTTAGTTATCGCATAAGTGCCAGATATCTTATTAACATTTATTACTTCGTCTTCCGAATGTTTCCTCCCATTTTTGGGGTAAACATCCACAGATGAAATATAAATGAACTTTTGGTGAGGAATTTTGGTTAATTTTTTTGTTAAAAAAACATTGTCTGAAAGGTACTGGTAAAGATTATTGGAGGTAATTTCTTTTGCGCTATTAAATGCGCAGTGAATAATCACATCGACGCCTTCAGATAGAATGTGTTCAAATTTCGAACTGCGATCAAAACCAGCTCCCCCAAAGTATTCGTAAAGGTAACGTCCGAGTCCGCTTTTATGCCCTGTTATCAGAAACTTTTGTGAATACATTTTAACGTCTGCCACGCCTACAAATAAGATAAAGCTTTCTATAAATTTCCAGCAATTTCATAAGTTGGTAAAATCGTGCCTTCTTATAATCTGATATCCCTTTATTAGCTCTGTTATGCCGTCTCGCAAAGAAATCTGTGGCTTAAAACCAGTCTTTTCTATCTTTTCGTTTGAAACAGTGTAATTGCGCTGATCCGGATCTTTTCCGATAGGAGAAACAACAAAAGTAAACTTAGGAATCTGCTTTTTAATTTCCTCACAAAGCTCAAGTTTCGAGAGGTTTGCATCTGAAAGTCCTACGTTGTAAGGTTCATTTTTCATTTTCTTAAAATTATCCATTGCATGTATAAATGCGCGTGCCACATCCCGGACGTGAATGTAATTTCGCTTAAAATCTGCTTCAAAAAGGACTACGTAGCCATCATTCACCGCCCGGTAAACAAAGTCATTCACTAAAAGATCAAGCCTCATACGCGGACTTATGCCAAAAACAGTCGCAAGGCGAAGAGTAACGGCGTTCCCGGCGGCAAGCAACGCCTCTTCTGCTTCTACTTTTAACCGTCCGTATAAAGAAATAGGCCTAAGGGGTGTTTCCTCATTACAATAAATCCCGGATTTACCAATACCGTAGCCGCTGTTTGTATTCGGAAAGATAATTTTTTGGCGTGGCGAACGGAGCTTCAAAATCATTTTTATAGCTTCAAGATTTACGGCTCTTGCTTCCTCCGGGAATTTATCGCAAAGGGGCGCGCCCACAAGACACGCCAGGGGCAAAATGAAGTCTTGTCCTTTTACTGCCGGCGCTATGAGTTTATCATCCCGTGCATCTCCTCGTATAACCTTTAGTCTCGGATGATAGCACACGTCAAGAAGTGAATTTTGGTTATAAAAAAAATTATCCACTACCGTTACCGCGGCCCCCTTCTCAAGAAGCTTTGGAACCAGTACGGAACCTATGTATCCGGCACCGCCGGTAACTAAAACTTTCATAGATTCACTTAATTTCTCTGACTATTATTTTCATAAAAAACATTATAGCGCTTATTCAAAAGATCTTTGTTCTCCATATACCACTCCATAGTTTCTTTAATCCCTTGCTCAAGCGACACCATTGGTTTAAAACCTAGAAGCTTTCTAGCCCGACTTATATCCATAAGCCTTTTTGCATCCCCTTTAGGCTTTGTTCTATCCCAAACAATTTTAATAGGCCCTCCAGGCACAAGTTTTGCAACTGTTTCTGCAAGTTCCTTTATAGTTATACCCTTACCACTGCCCAGATTTACCGGCACATTAACACCTTTTTCAATAGCTAACATCATCCCTCTTGCTACATCTTTAGAATAAATAAAGTCTCTAATTGGTGATCCATCACCCCAAACAATCAAGGGATTCTCCCTATCAAGCGCCCTCTTAATAAGGGATGCTATAACGGTTGAAGTTTGGGGATCAAAATTATCAAATGGGCCATAAATGTTAGCTGGCCTAACGATAGAAATTTTATTCCAACCATATTCAATCTTATAGCTTTCAGCCTGAAGCTCCCCCATGCGCTTAGCCCATCCTGCAAAGCGATCATTGGGAGAAGGAAATGTTTTCCATACGTCATCTTCTTTAAAAACTTTAGCTGGAGCATAAACCCCTACAGTAGATGTATATAAATACCGTGAAACTCCCATTCTTCTTGAAGCCTCCATCATATTAGTGTTGAAAGTGATAGTGGGTACAAAAAAAGAAGCTGGTTGTTTAGATGTTAATGCGGGGGAGCCTTTAATACCTGCTAAATGAAAAACGATTTCCTTATCCTTACAAACCTCTAAACAGTTTGAAAGCTCTCTTAGATCTGCCTTTATAAATTTGACCCCTTTTGGAGCTATCTTTGGATCATCAAGTGACACAACAGTTATCTTTGCACCTTGCTCAATTAGAAGTTGTACTAGCTGTCTACCTACAAGACCAGTTCCACCAGTCACCAAAACCTTCTTATCTTCATAGAAGCTTTTTTTAGTTTTTTTCATTCAAAATATTTTCTTCGTACCAGGATATTGTTTTTCTGATGCCCTCTTCAAGAGAGACTTTTGGTTTCCAATTATATTTTCTTCGTACCTTATCAATATTAACAGTCAAATTAAATTTAATTGTGGGTTTGGAAGTATCAAATTCCAACTTTATCTTTTTACCGGAAATTTCAATAATTTTCTTTATTACATCTTTAACAGAAAAAGCTGAGCCTAACCCTAAATTAATTAGCTCAAATTGTTCTTTTTGCTTTCTCAGGACAATTTCAACAAAATCAACTAAATCCGAAACATAAAGTAGATCTCTTTTTTCAGATCCATCTCCCCAAACTAAAATTTTACCCTCTTTGTTGGTCAATACTTTGGTGATTGTGGCACCAAAAAAATGTGATCTCTCTAAGTCGTATTTATCAAAGGGACCATAAATATTGGAATGTCTAATTACCGTATATTTGGTCTTCCCAATCCTTGAATAGAACTCACACATCTTCTCAATGTAGACTTTAGTCCAACCAACACCAAAATATTTATCAATAATTTTATTGTTAAAATCCTCTTCCTTAACTGGCCGCTTTTGATTTGGATACATTGTAGTGCAGCTGAAAAAGATTAGATGCTTAACCTTTTTCTCAAAGCAAGCCCGTAATATCAAACTATTCATTACAGCATTATCAGTAACATGAATATATGGCCTCATTATGACATCTCTTGATCCAGTTGTTACGGCAGCTGCTTGAATGATTACATCCTTACCCTCTACTATTTTATTAACCTGATTTTTATCTGTTAAATCTATTTTAGAAAGAGTAATTTTTTTATTGTTAATGAAGGATTTAATAGGCTTACTTTTAAAATAGGTCCCAAAGAGTTGAATATTTTCGCTTTTTATTAATCTCTCGGCAATATTCCTACCAATAAACCCAGTGATCCCACATACCAAAACTTTAGTCTTTTCTTTAGGGGAAATCTTATGCGCAGAAATCTTATTCATCTCGTACTAGATTGTATCACAAACTATTTAAAATTGAGCAAAGTTTAAGAATTTTTTCTTTTTTTAAAGAGGGATAGTTACCAATGTAAAAACCATAAAAATGAATATGCTCAACATTTGGATATTTTTTATGCTCAGAATCGCCAACAATCTTTCTTAAATACGGCTGCCTCAACTGATTCCCTCCACCTGAAGTTCCGCGGCGATACTCAACACCATAAGCGCGAAGGACCCTCATAACTCTTGCGGCGAATGCAGGATTTGCTTGTTTCAGAACTAAAGTAAATGCATAGTTACAACTGCCGCTCTTCTCAAAGTCTGTTTGATATATGCTAGGATCCAGATTTGACAAAAATATTTTTAAATTTTTTGAACGAATTTTATTGTTTTTATCAAGCCTCCGAAGTTGAGATAATCCTAAGACAGCGTTTATCTCAGTAGGCCGCATATTATACGCTGGAAATGCAAATATAAAATCTGGATTAAGATCTGGATATTTTTTTTCATAAGACTTTTTTAGCGATACCGAATCTGCCTCACGTACCATTCCATGAGAACGAAACATACGTACCATTTCGTATACATTAGGGTCATTTGTTGAAATCATTCCACCTTCGATTGTACTCATATGATGAGCATAGTAGAAGGAGAAATTGGACATTAGACCAAATGTGCCAAGCTTTCTGCCGGCAAATGTTGCCCCATATGATTCGCAAACATCTTCAATCAGTGGAATTTTCCTTTTACGCAATTCATCTAATAATCTTTGACTCAGAGCATTGTATCCTAAAATATGTGTTAAAAAAACAGCCTTAGTTCTCGGAGTAATTTTTTTAATAACTTGATTATTATCCATTCCAAGTGTCCTTGGGTTAATATCCACAAACACTGGTTTAAAACCGCACTGGATAACAGATGCAATATCAGATACCCAAGTTAGAGGAGGTACAATTATCTCCCCCAAACCATACTTTTCGCGAACTGCCGAGATGCTTAAGAGATTAGCAGAGGAGCCGGAGTTAACTAAAACACTGTACTTGACACCTAGCCACTTAGACCATTTTTTTTCAAATTCTCGTACATTGTTTGATTGAGTGAGAATCAAGTCATCCCGGGATTTAAGAAATTTTATAACCGCATCCAGATCTTTCCTGGAAATATTGTTTTTCATGAGTGGCCAGTCTAGTTTTTTCATTAAAATGGTCCTTTAAATTCAATCTCTCGTAAATTGTCTTGTTCTTTAGGCAACCAATTATCTTTCCCTTTAACAAGCCTATAGGCTGCGGCAGCAATCTTGGGACCATCTGGATAAAATAATTTCTCAAGAGGTGGAGAAGGAGGGCAGGTTACTGGAGCATACCCCATGCGGTAGATTCTTACCTCTCTTTTTCCTTGCAAACGCTCATAAACCGAAGCAGCTATTTCACTGCTTGCTCCGCAGGTGATCCAGTCGTTATCTACCACAATTAAACGCCCTGTTTTGGCAACTGATTTAGTGATGGTATCAATATCCAAGGGCGATAACCAGATAGGGTCTATAACTTCCGCGCTAATACCTACAGATTCCAAGTAGATTTTGGCCCTGATACATTCCAGCTGCATATAGGAGATACCCACCAGAGTAATATCTCTTCCCTTTGCCGTAATTCTTGCTTTACCAGGTTCAACCACATATTGTTTTTTCGGAACAAATCCTTTTTGGAAATGAAGCATCCTGTGTTCTACAAAAATTACCGGGTTATCATCCCTAATAGCCTCTATTAAGCAGCCTTTAGCGTCATAGGGTGTGGTTGGTGCAACTACTTTAAGCCCGGGAACATGCATAAAAAAAGAGTATAATCCTTGTGAATGTTGTGCCCCTTGTCCCCAACTTTTACCAATCATTGAACGGATTACTATGGGTAAGTATACCTGGCCACCATACA
>Ga0209515_10004183_pt1 | contig 19736 bp, 17 predicted proteins | sample Subgroupgradi54m_FD_187454 | JGI IMG/M metagenome (GOLD analysis project Ga0209515, IMG submission 187454) | Subsurface groundwater microbial communities from S. Glens Falls, New York, USA - GMW60B uncontaminated upgradient, 5.4 m (SPAdes)... ...
AGTGTCAAAGGAGGAGATTGCTGCTCTGAACATTCATCGCCACCATAGCGTCATGCCTCAATTGAATTGGAATTACACCATCAGCCCGTCGAAGACAAAAACATGAAGTTATTTTTGCGCGAATACTAAACTCATTTCAGAAATTCGAGGTGCCCTGAGGGACCCATAACTACAATTAGACTGACCAGAAATTTAGCTGGGATTTAGTTGGGTAAATTGGAATCGTGATAGGCCGACCGAGCCGGTCAGTGTAGTATGGCGGGGAGGGCGGGTTGATGCGGCCGCATACGGATGTTTACCTCACGTAGTCGACGGCGTTCTTGAACATCTCGAGACCGACGGGCGCCTTGCGGTAGGTCTGGCGCGTCCAGTTCGGGTGGTGATGGAGGGAGACGAAGCGCTCGGGGTGCGGCATGAGGCCCAGGACGTTGCCCTCGGGGTTGGTGAGGCCGGCGATGTTGAAGATGGAGCCGTTCGGATTGTGCGGGTAGCCCAAAAGCTTGCCGTCCTCGGTGACATACTGCAGGGCGATCGATTTCGTTTTCTTGAGGTCCTCGAGATGCCGCGGCGACTTCAAGACGAGCTTGCCCTCGCCGTGCGCCACGGGCAACTCGATCATCTCGGGCAGGCCTTTGAAGAACAGGCAGGAGCTTTGCGTGTTGATGCGCAGATGCGTCCACCGGGTCTCGAACTTGCCCGAGTCATTTACGGTGAAGGAGGCGCTTTGGTCGCACGCGTTGCTGTGCGGCAGGATGCCGGCCTTGACCAGAACTTGGAAGCCGTTGCAGATGCCGATGACGGGGCGTCCCAAGCGAACGAACTGCCGCAAATCCGTCAAGGTGTGGCGCACCTGGTTGGCCAGAACTTTTCCGGCGCCGATATCGTCACCGTAAGAAAATCCTCCTGGTATGGAAAGGATCGCGTAGTCCATCAATTTTTTCTTACCCGTGCGCAGCTCGGAGATGTGGACCATCTCAGGATTGCCGCCAACGGCGGCAAAGGCGTTCGCGGTTTCCAGTTCGCAGTTGGTGCCGGCGGCGCGCAGGATCAGGACTGTGGGCTTTTTCATCCGAGCACCTTGGGCAGGGCCGTCTGCCATGATTCTTTCAGCTCTTTGAGCGATTCCTCGAGGATCGTCGAGCCCTCGAGACCAGTTACTTTCAGAATCGGGTTGGCGGTGGTCTGGCCGACGCGGCGCACCGCGGCGGACTTGGCGCCTTTGCCGAAATGTCGGAGGAAAGCGGATTCGTTTTCCGGCTTCACCTCGACGAGTATTCGAGAAGGGCTCTCGGAGAAGAGCAAGGTCTCGTTTGAATAAATACGCGGGTCGCGCGGCACCTCGTCGAGGTCGAGCAGGCACCCGAACTCGCCGGCAAATCCCATCTCGGCGGCGCACAAAGCGAGGCCGCCCTCGGACAGGTCGTGCGCGGAGAGGACACGGCCGCGGGTCATCGCTGCGTGCAGGGCCTTGAAGCCGTCGATGGCGGCCACGGGGCTGACCTTGGGGACCTCCCCACCGACACGTCCTAGAATACGGTGATATAGGGAGCCGCCGAGCTCGTCGTTGGTGCGCCCGATGAGATAGAGGGAGTTGCCCGGTCCCTTGAAATCCATCGTGACGGCCGCTCTCCCATCGGGAACAGGGGCGACAGCGGAGATGAGCAAAGTGCCGGGAATCGCGAGGTCTTTGCCTTTCTCGTCTTTGGACTGGTTGAACATCGAGTCCTTGCCGGAGATGAAGGGAGCGGAAAAGCCCTTGGCCGCGTCTCGGCAGCCCTCGGCCGCGCGAACGAGCGCGCCGAGCTGCTTGGGGTCCTCGGGGCTGGCCCAGCAGAAGTTGTCGAGGAGGGCCGCGCGCGCCGGATCGGCGCCGACGCAGGTGAGGTTGCGCAGGGCCTCGTCGACGGCGGCCAAGGCCATCCAGTAGGGATCGATGCGGCCGTAGTCGGGGTTGAGGCCGTGGCCGACGGCAAAGCAGGAGAAGTCCGTCATGTCGCCGGTCGCGGCGTGGGGCCAGATCACGCAGGCGTCGCCGGGTCCGTCGTGGCGCACGCCTTGGAGAGGTTTGACGATGGTGCCGCCCTGGACCTCGTGGTCGTACTGGCGGATCACCCACTCGCGCGAGCAGACGTTGAGGTGGCCGACCATCCCGCGCAGGGCCTCGCCCGGCTTCTTGGCTAAGCCGCCCGAGACCTTCGCGACGATCGGGGGGGTCCAAACCGCCTCGCGCAGGACGCGGGGCAGGCCCTTGTGGAGGAACTTCATGTCCAACTCAACGACAACGCAATCATGGTGCGTGACCTCGAGGCGGCCGGTCTTGGTGAACTCGCCGAGCACGGCGAGCTCGCAGCCTTCGGCGGCGAACACGGCCTCGAGCGCCTTAAGGCTCTTCGGGGGGACGGCCAAAACCATGCGCTCCTGCGACTCGGACAGCCAGATTTCCCAGCTGTCGAGGTCGGAGACCTTGAGCGGGGCGTTCTCAAGACGAACGCGCGCGCCGCAGTCGGCCCCGAGTTCGCCGATGGCCGAGGAGAAGCCGCCCGCGCCGCAATCGGTGACCGAGCCGTAGAGCTTCTTGTCGCGTGCGGCGAGCAGGGCGTCTAATACGCGCTTTTCCTGGATCGCGTGGCCGATCTGGACCGCGGAGGAGGGGGCGTCGGCGCCCAAGTTGGCGGAGGAGAAGGTCGCGCCATGCAGGCCGTCGCGGCCCGTGCGGCCGCCGACCGCCACGATCAGGTCGCCGGGCTTGACCTCTTTCTTGACGGCCCATTGGGGCATGATGCCCACGGTGCCGCAGAACACGAGCGGGTTGAGCCTATAGTCGTCGTCGAACCAGATGCCGCCTGCGGCCGTGGGGATGCCCATGCGGTTGCCGTAGTCGCGCACGCCGGCCACGACGCCGCGCAAGGTGCGGGTCGGGTGGTGAGAGCCTTCGGGGAGCGCACCCTTGTAGTCGGGGCGGCCTATGCAGAAGGTGTCGGTATTCAGGACGGGCTTGGCTCCGAGGCCGACGCCGAGAATGTCGCGCACCACGCCGCCGACGCCGGTGGCGGCGCCGCCGTAAGGCTCGAGGGCTGAAGGATGATTATGCGTCTCCACTTTGAAGGCCAACGCCCACTTTTTGCCGAACGCGACGACGCCGGCATTGTCCGAGAACAGCGACAGGCACCACGGCTTCTTGACGGCCATGGTCGCGGCGACGATCGTTTCTTGAAACAAATTTTTGATTGAGCGCGTCTTCTTCCCTTCGGAATACCTGATGGGAGAAGTGAAGGTCTTGTGCTTGCAGTGTTCCGACCAGGTTTGGGCGATCGTCTCGATCTCGGCCAAGGACGGCTCGCGCTTCAGAATCTTGAAGTGCGTCTGGATCGCGGCCCACTCGGCGTCGGAGAGCGAGAGGTGCCGCGCGTTGCTCAACGCGCGCAGTTCTTTGGGCGATTTGCCCAAAATGGGCAAGGAGTCGGCGGCGGCTTCGGCGAGCTGGTTCACGAGTGGGCCTCGGTGGCGACGACGTGGTGGATGAGCGGATTGGCCAGCGACTTGGCCATGGCCTTCTCGATCTGCGCCTTCAGAGCGCGGCCGTTGAGAAGATAAAGCATTCCGCAGCGCGCGGCCGCAGGCTTGGGCAGTCCGCCCTCGACGATCGCTTCGACGACCGTGGCGCCGACGGGATCGCAGACGCTCGGCTTGAGCCAGACCTCGACGCGCCAGAAATTCATGCCGTTGACCGGCGCGGGCGCTGCCGGGACCAGGCGGAACTCCTGGGTCACGGCGTCGCACAGGAGCTCCTTGCCGGCCTGATGCGCCTGGTTTGCGCTCAGCGCGCCGGTGATCTCGTAGAGGCGGCCCATGCGGACATCTTTGAGTTGAGAAAGCCCCTGTTCACGGAGCAAAGCCATCGCGGCCGCGCCCTCGGCGTCGTTAAATTCACTCTTGAGCTTGACCTCGATCAGAAAAGTATTCGCCGCCGATAGTTTGAGGCTCACTTGGTCACCTTGTTGAGATAATCGCGATAACGCGACAAAGTCCCTTCGACGACGCTCGCCGGAAGAGGGGGGGCGGGGGGCTGTTTGTTCCAACCCGTCTTCTCGAGATAATTGCGAACAAATTGTTTGTCAAAACCATCGGGGGTTTTGCCCGGTTTCCAGTCTTTCTTTTCCCACACGCGCGACGAGTCGGGCGTGAGTATCTCGTCGATAAGACAAAGTTTATCGTCGATAAATCCGAACTCGAACTTCGTGTCGGCAAGCAGTAAGTCGCGCTTGGCTAAGTGCTCAGACGCCACGGCGAACACGCGAAGCGTAAGTCCTTCCAGCGTCTTGGCCAACTCCGTCCCCACCATCTCGGCCAATTTTTCTCGGCTGATGTTTTCGTCGTGCCCCTCGTCAGCCTTCGTCGCGGGCGTGAAAATGGGCGAAGGCAATTTGTCGGCTTCTTTGAGTCCCGCCGGAAGCGAGTGCCCAACGACGGTGCCGTTCGTTCGATATTCTTTCCAACCTGAACCGACGAGATACGCGCGCGCCACGCACTCCGCGTCAACTCTCTTTGCTTTATGCACCAGCATCATGCGTCCGTCAAACCAGTTCTTGTCCAACTTCACGCCGTTGGGCAAAGCCTTCTGAATCGTGTCGAAGTCGGCGGAAATCACGTGGTTCGGCACGAGATCCTTCGTCAAATTGAACCAGAACAGAGCCGCCGTCGTCAGAATCTTTCCTTTGCCGGGAATCGGCGTCGGCAGCACGACATCAAACGCGGACAGGCGATCGGACGCGACGATCAGCAGCTTTTCGCCGAGATCGTAAACGTCGCGAACCTTGCCGCGCCGCAACAACGGCAACGAAGCAATATCAACGGAGGCGGGTTCGGAGATATTCATTCCCATTCGATGGTCGCCGGCGGCTTGGAGGATATGTCGTACGCCACGCGGTTGACGCCTTTGACTTCGCCGACGATTCGGCTGGACATTTTCTGCATCAGGTCGTACGGCAGCCGCGACCAATCGGCCGTCATTCCATCCCGGCTGTCCACGGACCGCACCACGACCGTGTTCTCGTATGTCCGCCCGTCCCCCATCACCCCGACGGAGCGTACCGAGGGAAGAATCACCACGAAAGCCTGCCAGACCTTGTCATACCAGCCGGCATTCTTGAGTTCCTCGCGCATGATCAGGTCGGCGTCGCGCAAGGTCTTGAGCAGTTCCGGCGTCACCGCGCCGAGCACGCGAATCGCGAGGCCCGGACCTGGAAACGGATGCGCGCCGAGAAGATCGGAAGAAATGCCGATTTCCTTGCCGAGACGGCGGACCTCGTCCTTAAAGAGCATGCGCAGTGGTTCAACTAAATTGAGCTTCATCTTCTTGGGCAAGCCGCCGACATTGTGATGGCTCTTGATCACCGCGGAGGGGCCGTGGACGGACACCGATTCAATGACGTCGGGATATAACGTTCCTTGGGCCAGGAAGGTTGCCCCTTTGATCCGTTTGGCTTCCTTGTCGAAGACTTCAATAAACGTCTTTCCAATGATCTTTCGTTTACGCTCCGGGTCCGAGACGCCCTTTAATCGCCCCAGGAAAAGCTTGGATGCATCGACGATTTTGAGGTTGAGGTTGAGCTCTTGCCCGAGGACTTTCTCCGCGCGCTCTCGGTCACCATGGCGGCCGAGGCCCGTATCGACGTAGATGCAGTAAAGCCGTGAACCGATCGCTTTCGCGATTAATGCCGCCGCCACCGAGGAATCCACGCCGCCGGACAGCGCGCAGACGACCTTGCCCCGCTCCCCGACTTGAGCGCGAATCGCGGCGACCGAGGTCTCGAGCAAGGAGGCCATGCTCCAGCGCTTGTCGAACCGGCAGATGCGCCGCGCGAAATTTTCGAGGACTTTCGCGCCGAGGGGCGTGTGCACCACTTCCGGGTGGAATTGGATGCCGTACTGCCGCTTCGCTTCGTCGGAAATCGCGGCGTAGGGCGCGGCGCCGGTGCGTGCGTCCACGCGGAAGCCGTTGTGCAGGCGCGAAGCACTGTCGCCGTGGCTCATCCATACTTGTATGTGTTGCGGAAGATCGGCGAACAGCGGGCTGTCCGCGACGATCTCGAGATCGGCGTGGCCGTACTCGCGCTTCTTTGAAGGGGCGACTGTGCCGCCGTGCAGCTCGACGAGCAGCTGCATGCCGTAGCAGATGCCGAGCACCGGCACTCCCGCCTCGAACACGAACTGATCGGGCCGGGGCGAGCCCTTCTCGTGCACGGACGCGGGCCCGCCGGAGAGGATGATGCCCGCGGGCCTGGACGCCATGATCGCCTGGCGCGAGGCCGTGTATGGGAGAATCTCGCAGTACACCTCGAGCTCGCGCAACCGCCGCGCGATGAGTTGGGTGTACTGGCTCCCGAAGTCGAGGATGAGGATGCTCCCCGTTTTTGAAGCGGCGACGGTCATGCTATTTTCCCATCCCGATGCGCTGGGCCTTCTGGAAGATCTTGCCCTCGGTCTTGATGGAGGGCGCGATGATGATCTCGGTGGTCTGCATCTCGCGCATCGTGGCGGCTCCGACCGAGCCCATGCACGTGCGCAGGGCGCCGACTAAGTTCTGCGAGCCGTCGTCGAGACGGGACGGGCCGTAGAGGATTTCCTCTAGGGATCCGGTAATGCCCACTTGAATGCGCGTGCCACGCGGCAGATTATGGTGCGGCGTGGCCATGCCCCAGTGGAAGCCCTGGCCCGGCGCTTCCTTCGCGCGCGCGAAGGCCGAGCCGACCATGACGCCGTCGGAGCCGCAGGCGATCGCCTTGCAGATGTCCCCGCCGGTGGACATGCCGCCGTCGGTGATGATCGGCACGTAGCGGCCGGTGCGCTTGAAGTGGAAGTCGCGGGCGGCGGCGCAGTCCACGGTGCCCGTCACCTGCGGCACGCCCAGGCCCAAGACGCCGCGCGTGGTGCAGGCGGCGCCGGGGCCGACTCCGATCAAGAGGCCGCAGACGCCCGCGTCCATCAGCTCGGTGGCGACCGAGTAGGTCACGCAGTTGCCGACGATGACGGGAATCTTCATCGTCTTGCAGAACTTGGCGATGTCGAACGGCGTATATTTGGAGGCCTTGTGGCGGACCGTCGCGACGGTGGACTGCACGACGAAGATGTCGGCGCCGGCCTCGGCCGCGATGCGGCCGTACTTCTCCGCGTTCTGCGGGATCGTCGAGATGGCACAGGGCACGCCGGCCGCTTTGATCTGCTTGATGCGCTCGGCGATGAGATCTTCCTTTACGGGCGGACGGTACATCTCCTGCACGAGGCGCGTGGCCTCTTCCGGGGAAGCGCCGGCGATCTGCGAGACGACCTCGCGGGGCTTGTCGTAGCGGGTGCTGATGCCGTCGAGGTTGAGCACCCCGAGGCCGCCGAGCTTGCCCATCGCGATCGCGAACTCCGCGTCCACGACGCCGTCCATCGCCGAGGCGAGAAAGGGGATGTCGAGTTTTACATGGCCAAGCGACAGCGTCGTGTCGACCTCGTCCGGGTTGACGGTTATGTCTCCGGGAACCAGGGCGATCTCGTCAAAGCCATAGGCCCTGCGGGCCTCACGGTCGCGTCCGATGAAAAAAGCCATCGTCAATCCTCCGTCTGGAATGGGTTTGCGACGAGGATATGGTAGTAAATTTCGCTGACAGTCGTCCATTGTCGGAGGCGGTCGCCCGGCCCGTAGGGAGGCGGCTAGTTGCGCGCCGCGGGGAGAAGTGCTGCGCACATCCCGTCGAGCACCGTGAAGTCGAGGGGTTTCTCGAGAAAGCGCACGAGCGGATCCGCCGGCAGGCGGCGCGTCGCCCACTCCTTGTCGGCGGCGCTCATCAGGATGACGGGCGTCTGCGCTGTGAGCGCGTTGCCCCGGAGGATTTCGATGACCCGGATGCCGTCCACGGTGGGCATGCGCAGGTCAAGAAGGATCAGGTCGGGCCGCTCCCACGACGCCTTCTCGAGAGCGGACGGGCCGTCTTTGGCGCCCACGACGCTATGGCCGCGGCGTTGAAGATGGAGAGAGAGAAGCTCGACGCAGTCGGGATCGTCATCGACGATCAAAATTTTGGCCACCGCTAAGTATAGTAATTGACCGGTGGGGATTCGTCAAGAGCAAAATAGGCCTCATTGGACCTCAGTCGAGGTCGAGGATGTCGCCGGGGGCGCCGGGGGGCGCGTCGGGGTCGTAGCGTTTGGGGGGCGTGGGGGCGGGAGGCGGGGACGCCGGCACGGGGGGAGAGGCGGCCGGCGCGGCTGCGGGCAGCAAGTCGGCGATCGTCTTGGCCAGAACGGCGAAATCGATCGGCTTCTGCAGGAAGCGCGTCCTGTTGTCGTCCTTGACCCAAGTTGTGATTTCGCCGACCGGCGTCGCCGTCAGGAAGATCACCGGCGTTTCGGCCGTGAGGCTGCTGCCGCGCAGACGCTCGTGGACCTTCGCGCCGTTGGCCGCCGGCAGGGAGTAGTCGAGGATGATGAGGTCCGGTTTTTCACGCGAGGCGATCATCGGTCCCGAGGAGCCGTCCCGGGCGGTGACGACATCGTGCCCCAGTTCGGTCAGGCGCAGGCCGAGGAGTTCAACGATGCTGCGTTCGTCGTCGATGACCAGAATCTTCGCCATCCCGCATAGTGTAGGACCGCCTGCTCCATCCGTCAAGATGGGACTTTTGTCGCGAAAAAGGGGGCCGGAGGACCCACGCACCTCCTTACATAGCAGGCTACTCTCAAGGAGATGACTGCGCGCCTGCTGCTGTCAGCACTTCTAGCCTTCGGTCCCGCGGCTCCCGCCGCGGCCCAGGTCCGCGCCGCCGTTCCCGGCTCGGTTTCCGTCGTTCCGGGGTTCGTGCCCGTTCTCGCGCCGGGCCTGGCACCCTCCTTCTCGGCTCCCGTCCTTTCGCTCCCGCTCGCGTCCGACCTCTCGGCGCCGTCGATCGCGCCGGCGCTCTCGCCCGCGTTTCTCGCGCCGGTTCCCGCGCTCGCCGCCTCGGTGATTCCCGCGGCCGCGTTCTCGCCTTCTTTCGTGCCGGCCGCCTTGCTCCCCGGCTCGGCGCCGGCCAGGGACGCGGGCCGCGGCACTGCGCACACCCTCACGCGCCTCAAGGACCTCGGCATGCTCGTCGGCATGGCCGACGACGCCGTCACCGCGGCCGCCTTCGACGGCGCCGCCGCGAAAGCGGCGCTCGAGAACGCGTCTTCGGCCGACCTGCCTCGTCCATTGGGGACGAAAAGCGTCGCGGTCGTCCGCCTCAACAACGCGCGCGAGGCGACCTCCTTCATCCCGCGCACGCCCAACACCGAGAATTTCATCAATGAGCTTGAAGCCAAGTGGGGCGGCATCGGCTGGCTCGATCTGCGCGTCTACACCGACTCGAAGGGCGGCCGCTTCCGCGCCGTGGATCTGTCCGGCCGCCCTGAGTTGGCGGACCGCCTGCCCGAGGTGCAGCCGCACGAGGCTGCTCTGATCCGCAAGATACAGCTGCACTCAAGCGATCTTCAGCTGGTGATCCGCGAAGAGGGCAAAACACCGGATTTGATCGTGGACGGGGTCGTGACCAGGCTCGCGCCCGGCGCCGCGGCCATCGACCTGACTTTGTTGCGCGACGCCGTACCCGTCGCCGAGCTCCAGACGGTCATCAACGACTACGTCCGCAGCGGTGCCGCGATCGGCCTCGCGAGCGTGTCGGTGTACGCGGGCAAGGACCGCCAGGTATTCGTCCGCGGCAAGGACGGCCTCTTCGACGCGCAGGGCTCGCGAGGCCGTCTCCAGGCGCGCGCTTCCGCCCCAAAGTCCAACGCCCGCTTCCTCGTCCCCGACGCCCTGGGCTTGGCCAATGACCCGGATCCCAAGGTCATCGTCCGCGAGGTCACCGAGCCCGCCAAGCGCCTGCGCGCCGCCGGCGTGAAGGCGACCGTCACCGTGTACGGCTACGCATCGTCGCGCAAGAAGGCGGCGGAGAGATCGCCGTCGTCACCGGCGGCGGACCCGGCATCATGAAAGCCGCCAACCAAGGCGCCTTCGAGGCGGGCGGGCCGAGTGTCGGCTACAACATCATCCTCGACAAGGAGCAGGGTCTCAACAAATACGCGACGCCCGGCCTTGATTTTGAGTTTGAGAATTTCTCTACGCGCAAGATGGCCCTGCGCCACGGCTCGGTGGGCCTCGTCTACTTTCCCGGCGGCTTCGGCACGATGGACGAGCTGTTTGAAGTCCTCACCTTGATGCAGACCCGCAAGATGCCGCGCGTGCCGATCGTGCTCGTCGGCGAGAGGGCGTATTGGGACAAGATCCTCGACTTCGACGAGTTCGCGCGCATGGGCCTGATCTCCTCCGGCGACCTGTCGCTTTTCCACTTCGCCGACGCCGCCCGGTCCGCCTGGAACGCGATCGTCGCCCTTCCCGCCGCGCGCTGACCCACCACACCGTCTTGACGGCGGTGTGATGTCCTGTCATACTGGGCCTCATGACCACCGATAAACCGTTGTCCTCCGAGCATCACATCGAGATCGCGACGGCCCTCATCCTGTCCCTCATCACCTGCGGGTTCTACAACATCTATTGGAACTACCGTCAGTTCCTGGCGATGAACGCTTTGCTCGGCCGCGAGGAGTACAAGTTCCTGCCCTGGCTGCTTCTGTCCATAGTGACCTGCGGCCTGTATCACATCTACTACGAGTATAAGATGGGTTCCGACCTCTACCTCTGGCTGAAGGAGAAGGGCCGGGAAGTCAACCCCAACCTGCCCGTCATCGGCCTCGTGCTCGCCTGCTTCGGCCTGACCATCCTTACCGACGCCGTCTATCAGCACGAGCTCAATAAATTGTCATGACGCTTCGACATCCGGTGCCGTTTTCCGCCGTCGCCGGCGCCGCGTGGCTTCTCTGCGCGGCGCAGGCGGTTTCGGGCGCGGGGGGCGACCTGGTGCTGTGCCCGTTCCGCCTGTTCACCGGCCATCGCTGTCCGGGCTGCGGCATGGGCCACGCGGTGGTGTCGGCGATGCGCGGGAATTGGGCCGAATCCATCTTGCAGCACCCGCTTGGGATTCCTGTTCTGCTGATCTGGACGGGCTGGCTTTTGTGGACGGCTTACGGCTTCATGCCCGGCAGATCGCGGCGCGTCTTCCATGCGAGCAGCAGCGCCGCGCCGCTCATGGTCAAGAACACGGCCTGAGGGCCGAGGTGCCAGCCGAGGCCGAGCGCGGCGAACGCCAGGTTGGCTGCCGGGAATAGCGCGAAGGCGGCCGCGCTGAGCGCGAGCCCGGCGAAGATCACGAAATTGGCGGCTCCGAGATAACGGCCGCGTGCGGCCGCGGGGATGACCGCGTACAGCTGCGCGTTGAGCGGCACGTTGAATAGGCCCGAGCCCGCGCCGAGTCCAACCGCCGCGACGAAGCATAGGACGAGCCCCGCCGCCGGGCCGAGCGCGCCGAGTGTGAATAGGAAGCCGGCCATCCCCAGCGCGCCCCACACCGCGAGTCCCGGGCGCACGCCTTTCTTCTGCAGCAGTTCGGCCGCGGTCGAGCCGAGTCCGATGCCGGCCGTCAAAGTGACGAGGAAGGCGCTCAGCCATAGATCGCTTAGGCCGAGCGTTTCTTTGACGAACGCGGGCATGTTGATCTGCGCGATCGAGGCGATGAACCAGTAGGCGGCGAGGCCGTTGACGACCAGGCGGATTGCCACAATCTCGCGCACCGCGCGCCAGTCCGCGGCCAAGGTCCCGCGGATTCCCCGCAGGTAGCCGCCGAACTCGCGCAGGATGGACGCGGGCGCGGGCGCCGTGGCCGGCGTCGCGGCGAGAAAGCGGCTGGCCCACAGGCCGAGCCCCGACACGACGAGCAAGGTCGCGGCCGACAGCGCGGGCGAGCCCGTCACGGCGTCGAGCACCGTGCCCGCGAGCATGCCGAGCACGATGCCCGTGAACGTAAAGACCGAATAACGGGCGGTGGCGCCGCCGAGCTCCTTTTCCGATACGATGCGCGTGAGCATTCGTTCCTTCGCGGGACTCAGGAACGCGCTGTGCGTGCCCATCAAGGCCAGCACCGCGGTCAGCCCGAGCAGGACCGGGACGGTCGCGCCCAAGGCATGGCCCGCGGCGAACAAGCTGACGGCCGCGGCGACGATCCCGACCTCGGCGATCTTGAGCGCGCGGATCAATTTCGCGTTTTCCAGGCGGTCGGCCAACGGGCCCGCGAAGGAGGAAAACGCGACGTAGGGCAGCATGAACGCCGCCGTCACGGCGCCGATCCACAGGTTCGCCGCGTCGCCGCCGATCACGCCCGTCACCCAGACCATGAACATGGTCTTAAGCGCGGTGTCGTTGAACACGCCGAGAAAATGGGTGCGCGTCAGCGCCTTGAACGCGGGCCGCTTGCCGAACGGAACGGGTATCTCGGAGGGTGCCTCTTGGGGACTCGCCGTCGGTTCGGCCAACGATACGGCGCTCGACTCACTTCCGCCTTCGACCTCATCGTGCCGAGGCTTGGCGGCTTCGCCGTCGAACTGTTCTCCGGCCTTCGCGCGTCCTTCCTCCGCGCTGTCTTCGGGCTGAGGCGCGTCCGGCTTGGCCGCCGTCGCCAGGACGGCGACGGCGAGCGCGGGCTTGGCGGTCGCCGCGGCCTTGACGGCCGCGGGCCGAAGGACGGCGGCCAAAGCGGGCGCGGGGACGGGCGCCGTCAACGGCGAAAGCGAGGCGGCAAGCAGCGGCGAAAGGCTCAACGCGGCGGGTGAAGAGCCCAGCGGCAACGAGGACATTACGACCGGAGCGCCGGTTCCCGTCGGGACGGACGCCGAGCGGCCGAGCGCCTGGGCGAACGCCGGGGCCGGGGCGGCGGTCAGGGCCGCGGACAGGATCAGCGCGAGCGCTCGTCTCACCCTATGAGTGTAGACGATGCGGCTTATCGAAGAAACGGTCCTTGGACCCAGGGCTTCCCGACATCCGTCCTGGGTCCTCGGGCGGCCTTGTCTATCCCTGGAAATCTGTTAAAATATAGGCGTATTGCGGGATGGTGAAATGGTATCACAGCGGACTCTGAATCCGCTTTTCTAGGTTCGAGTCCTAGTCCCGCAGCCAATTCAGACGCTCATCAAAACTGACCTTGTCGCCTACCACCTGGAATCCCAGGTCCGGGAGTGGGCGCAGGGTCAGTTTCATTTTGGACGCGGCCGGGTCGTAGACGACCTCGCCGACGAGCAGCGCCAGAAGTTCCTTCTGCTGCGGCGGAGTCAGCTTGGTGTAGAAGCCTGAGAAGCTTTCCAGGTTGCGCCGGATGATCTCGGCGTCGATCTGCCGTGACTCCAACTCGACGACCTCGCAGTCGAGCCGCTGGACCTGCTTCTCCAAGTCCTCGCGGCGCTCCTGCACCTGGCCGAGCTTGTCCATGAGCGCGCGGTACTGCGGCGCGGCGGGGCCCTGCGCGGCGAGAATCGCCGTGATGTTGCCGACCTCGGCCTCCTGTCGCCCGATCTCGGCGATGAGGCGCACGCGCTCCTTCTGCTTCGCCGGAAGTTCGGTGCCCGTCATCTGTCGGGCTCTCTCGACGACTTCGCCCACGACTTCCTTTTGCTTGCCGAGGAACGCGATGCGGTCCAAGACCAGGCGCTCAAGCTCGCGCGCGGGCGCGCTCTTGGTCGGGCAGGCCGATTTGTCGAGCTTACCGACCGAGACGCACTTGTAGTAGAAATACTTGCGGCCCTTCGAGTAGGCGAAGTTCGGCGTCATGGCGTGGCCGCACGCGCCGCAGCGCACGAGCCCGCGGAGCATGAAGTTGTGCTTGTCCTGGTTCGGCGAGGTATTTTTCTTGCCGTTGGCCGCGAGCATCCGGCTCACGCGCTCGAAGATCGCGGGCTCCACGATGCCCTTGTGCTCGCCCTCATGAACGTCGCCCTTGTGGCTGATCTTGCCGATGTAGACCGGATTGCGGAGGACATAGTCCAGGTTGCCCTTATTGAAGCGCCGTCCGCCGTGCACGTTTCCCTTGCGCGTCGTCCATTTCTTCATCCTGAAGCCCTGCTTATTGAGGAGGATGGCCGCTTTGCTGAGAGACTTCGTCTGGAGGTAGGTTTCGTAGAGGAGCCGGACTTGCTTCGCCTCGACCGCGTTGGCGCCGAGCTTCTTGGTTTCCTCGTCCGCGTCGTAGCCGAGGACGGGCGGGCCGCCCGACCACTTCCCTTTCCGCGCCATCGCCGCGCGCTTGTCGCGCGTGCGCTCACTGATCAACTCCCGCTCGAACTGCGAGAAGTCCACGAGGATCGAACGCATGAGGCGGCCCACCGATGAGCCGGTGTCGATGGGCTGCGTGACCGAGACGTAGACGATCCCCTGCTTATCGAAGATGTCGAGGACGTGCAGGAAGTCCTTGGTGTTGCGGCTCAAGCGGTCGTACTTGTAGGTGACGACGGCTTGGAACTTGCCCTGCCGCGCGTCCGACATGAGATGCTTAAGCCCCGGCCGGTCCATGTTGCCGCCGGTGAATCCTGGGTCGTTGTAATCCACGGGGAACACGCGCCAGCCTTCGGCTTCGCGGCTCTTGATGAAAGCCTGGCAATACTCGCGCTGCGAGTCGAGTGAGGTGAAGTCTCCGCCTAGGTTTTCGTCCGTGGACTTGCGCGTGTAGATAGCGACCCACTTCAGCGGCTTCTTGTCGTTGGCCATAGCGTGCATTTTATCATTACCGAGTGTCATTTTAACCTGTCAAAACAGGCTTGCCGATCTTCGGCGCGGCGGGAGCTTCCGGCATCGCCATGATAGCCAGCAGCTCGACAATCCGATCCCAACGCTCCTCCAGCGTCAACTCGTCCGGGTCCATGAAGTGATGCCCCGACCGCAGGCGCGGCTTGCGGCGCTTCTTCTCCGGCGACTCATGCGACAGCTTCTCGGCGATTTTCTGGTCTATTTATCTCCTATGCGGACCGGCCCATCATTCCGGTCCTTTTGTTTTGAAGGGGTCCCAATCCCCCGTATTTGTGCGAAGGCTCCAGCTCTCTCAGTGGAACTGGACCAAGAACGACTCCGCGCCCCATTCCCCGTTGCAGGCGGAAAGGTCCACGAAAAATCTGTCCATCGAACGCGGTCCTCGAAATTCGAAGGCCGCGTCGGAGGCCAGGCGATACCCGGGTTTGAAGATCGCCTCTTTCCAGGCCTTACTCGCCAGCGTGTGCCCGTCAAGGTCTTTGACGCTGAGGCTGCACAGCTTTCGATTCCGATAGGGACCGTTGGCGAGTTGGAGGTTGAAACGGTAACGGCCGTTCGAGGAGTTGAGCGCAAGCGGATATAGGGTCCACTCATTGCGCGTGATCCCATAGTCGTATAAGTGACGCTTGCGCCAGCTCGGCGGCGGCGTGGGCGGGGTGACGATGGGCACCGCGATCTTAAGAAGCGCCGGGCCATGTCGATAGGCGGCAAGCGCGAGCGTCAGCGCGGCCGCCGTGCAGACGTGAGGCCAGCGATAAAAGCTCAGTATCCGGCGTCCGTCTTGGCACTCGTAGAGGCTCCAGGATTCTCGGAGCCAGTTCCAGGCCCACGCGAGAACGCGCGACAACATGCTGCGAAGGCGCTCGATATCCCGCATCATCGCAGTGGGCTCGGGAGCGGGGGTGGGCGCAGGCTCCGGCTCCGGGGCTGCCTGCGGCTGGGGCTCTCGTACAGGGTAAAAGGTGACGGGCTTTGGCGGCGCCTTCGGCTCCGGTTCAGGCTCGGGTTGGCGAGGCAGCAAGGTCGGCGCGTCCGCGTCGATCGAGAACGCCTGGCCCTCCGAGTCTGTCAAGTAAGCCTTGCCGCCCTTGGCTGCGAGGAAGTCATCGAGCAAGATGAAGAAGTGGCGCTGCGGGGCGAGCCAGTAGTCGCGCCGTCTGGCCTCGCGCTGGACTGCCTTCAAGGTGGTCGAGTCGCCGCACAGCCACCACACCTGGCCCAGGTCCTTGCGCCGTCCAAGCTGCTCCATGGACTCGTCGAGCTTGCCTTGGTTCTTGAGCGTCAACTCGACCTCAAGGCCGACGCGCTCCATATTCGTCTGACCCGGAACTGCGTACAAGAACTCGCCGTCGCAGAGTTTGTCGGTCGCCTTCCTGCGCTGCTTCCAGAGCCGGCTTTCCGGAAGGAACTCCCGGACATTCGGGTGCTTGGCGAGCGTGATCCCGGCCTTGGCGCACGCCAGGCGGTGGCGGAAAATGAAGGTGCTGTAGCGGTCCAAATTGAAGCGCAGGCCGACCTTCAGCCGGTGAAATTTCCCCAGCACGCGGTAGCCCTTATGCGTCAGGTAATGCCCTTTGCGCGGGCTCATGTGCGTGTCGAAGTCCGCGACGATCCCCTGACTTCGCAACTCGTTCATCACGCCGTACGCCCAGGTCTTGTTGCCGAAGATAAAGTGGATCTCGGCCATCGTCAGGAACCCGTACTCGGCCAGCCGCTCCATCAAGTCCAGCATCTTTCCCGTTATGGTTTTCGGGTCGCCCTTTTCTTTGACCTGCCCCTCTTCCTGTTTTTCCTCTACCAGTTCTTCTCCTCCGTTCCCTGTCTTTTTCTTCTCTTTTGTCTCCAATTTTTCTCCTTCTGTTTTTTTACTCTTTTTTACTACCATCCCCATCATCCCTCTCCTACTCCTTTTTGAGTCCTTTACAACCAACAGATTTATCTGATGGTTGGGGGAGGGTGGTCAGGAAGCACGCCAGTGCTTCCTGACCACCCTCCCCGGTGAGAAAAGGGCTTATATCGCGGGGATGATGGGGATGGTTCGTTATATCGCGCTTCGGTCTGTACCAGTGGCGCCGTACCACCCGCAGGCACGCCTACCACGATCTGTACCAGTGCCCGCGTCACTGGTACGCTTGTCCGCTTCGGTGCCCCCTATTATCCTAGAGCGTTTCAAAAAGCCAAAACGCGCACAGACTCTGAGACACCACTTGGATAAACGCTGAAATCAGAAGACGATACTCGTGAAAATATTTCGTCGGCGGCGAACGCGCTTCCGTCTCGGCGCGCGGTCGTCGGAATAGATATCGGTGCGATAATAATCGTATTTGAGTAGTATCGAAATTGAAGTATTGACAACTAGATACTGTCTGATACACTAATCATCAAGAGCGCAGATTATCCCTATGACCACTATCCACGGACTCGGCTCCGAGAGCACTCTCCTCCTCCGGCAGCTGGCCGGTTCGGGCAAGACCATCTTCACGCATGCGGACGTGAAGAAGCTCTGGCACGACAAGCCCGGCTCACTGAACAACTTCCTCTACCGGCTTGCCAAGCGCCGCTGGATCAAGCGCCTGGAGCGGGGCAAGTACATGATCCTGCCATTCGAGGCCGGCGTCTCCGGCGAGTACACGGAGCACGAGTTCGTCATCGCCTCCCGCCTGGTCTCGCCCTACATGATTGGCCTTTGGACGGCGCTCAATCATCACCACCTGACCGAGCAAATCCCCGACCGGGTCTACCTGCTAAGTCCCAAGACCAAGCACAACAACGTGGGGCAGATCGCCGGGGTTTCGTACCGGGTTTTGACCATCCCCAGGGCGAGGTTTTTCGGCGCGACCTTCATCTGGATCGGCAAGGAAAAGATCTGGATCACCGACCTTGAGCGCACCCTGTTGGACGCCGTTCTCTGGCCGGAACACTGCGGCGGGTTCGCGGAAGTGGCCAAGGCTTTCCGGGAGGCGAAGGAGAAGGTTGACCTGGAAAAGCTCGACGATTACGCCAAGAAGATGGGCCGAGGAATCGCCTTCAAGCGACTCGGGCTGCTTGCCGAGTGGCTCGGCTGGAGCCCCGGCATGCGGCGTCTGTGGCGGAAGCACATCAGCAAGGGCGTGAGCTTCCTGGACCCTCAGGGGCCGAAGTCCGGCCCGCAGATTTCCCGGTGGAACCTCCGTCTGAACTTCAATTTGGAGGGCTTCCTTGATCCCAGTCGCTGAGCTCAAGCGCCTTGCCTCGGACACCGGCATCCATTTCAGCACGCTCGAACTGGACTACTGCCTGGGCTGGATGCTCTATGGGATTTCCCGGGAGCACGAGCTGTATCACGGCATCGTGTTCAAGGGCGGCACGGCGCTGCGTAAGTGCTACTTCAAGGAATACCGCTTCTCGCAGGACCTCGACTACACCTGCCGCAAGGAACTGCCGCCCGATCGCCTGGAGCCGCTGATTCGCAACGCCTGCCGCAACGCGTCGCACATGTCCGGCATCGGCTTCGAGCTGGTCGAGTTCAAGAAGCTGCGCGAGGTCTCGGGCGAGGAGGCGTTCAACGCGCGGGTCGAATACCGCGGCCCGAGCAATCCTTCCTCCGGCCTGCCGCGCATCCAGTTCGACCTGACCTATTACGAGGATGTCGTTCTCCCGCCCGAGGACCGGAAGATCCTCCACTTCTATACCGACTCGCTGCGCGGCGCCCGGGCTTGGAGCTATAGCCTGGACGAGGTCCTGGCGGAGAAGATGCGCTCGATCCTCCAGCAGCGCACCCGCGTCCCGCGGCCGCGCGACTTCTACGACCTCTGGTGGGTGTTGAAGAACAAGGACTGCGACCGGAAGGCGGTGCGGCAGGCGTTTACCCGGAAGTGCGAACTCAAGAAAGTGCCGTTCAAGGGGGTGGGCGATTTCTTCGGTAAGGACATCCTCGAGCGCAATTCCGCGGCGTGGGAAGCCTCGATCGGCCGGCAGGTCAAGGATGTGCCGTCGTTCAAGCTTGTCGTAAAGGAACTCCGTGCCGGCTTGGAGAGGCTCTTGCTTTGACCATGAAGACCGCTCGATCGATAGTTCTTGAGCGCGGTTCAGGGAACAATACGGCGGGCTCGATCGTCTGGTATGAGTGGCAACCGCCGTCGGTGCGGCTTACCGCCCGCGCGACGCGGCCGGCAGCGCGCTCTACCTGGCCGTCCTCGACCACCTCGAGACCTATCTCGGGGCGCGCTCGCGCGCCAAGGCCGACCCGGCCCATCCCGTCGCGGAGGAGTCCCTGCGCTCCTTCCTGCAATGCGGCATTCCGCGCTTCGGCGTCGCGCGCTTTCGCTGCAAAGACTGCGGCGACAGCCGCTTCGTGCCGTTCTCCTGCAAGCGCCGCACCGCCTGCCCGTCGTGCGACGCCAAGCGCGCGGTGGTCGAAAGCGGGCATGCGCTCGAGGACCTGCTGCCGGATGTCCCTTACCGCCAGTGGGTGTTCGTCCTTCCCAAGCGCCTGCGCTACTTCGTCCATCGCGACCCGCGCCTGACCGGCGAGATCGACGCGATTCTGGCGCGGACGCTGACCGCCTTTTACCTCAGAAGATCGGGCGCCCCGAAAGGCTCGGCCCCGGCGCAGTTCCACGCGATCCAGCGCTTCGGTTCGAGCGTGAACCTCCATGTGCATGTTCACGCGGCGCTCTCCGACGGTTGCTTCGGCTTCGACGGCAGCACGCTCCGCTTTTATCCCGCGCCGCCGCCGTCGGTGGTGGATTTGGCCGATCTGCTTGCCATCCTGCGCAAGCGCATTTTCCGCCGTATGTTGCGGCTGGGCGCAGTGCCGTATGCGTCCATCCGGGAGATGTTGACCTGGCCGCACAGTGGCTTCGCGCTGGACTCAGGGACGCGGATTGTCGAGGGGGACCGGGCAGGGCTTCAGCGCCTGCTGTTGTACTTCCTGCGGCCGGCGGTGTCGCTCAAAAGTCTCACTTATAAGCCCGAAGAGGGCCTCGTCCGCTATCAAGTGAGCAAGACCAACGGCGGGCCATCATACCATGAATGGCCAGCGGCCGAGTTCGTGGGGCGCATGGCGGCGTTG
>Ga0209515_10004185_pt1 | contig 19727 bp, 14 predicted proteins | sample Subgroupgradi54m_FD_187454 | JGI IMG/M metagenome (GOLD analysis project Ga0209515, IMG submission 187454) | Subsurface groundwater microbial communities from S. Glens Falls, New York, USA - GMW60B uncontaminated upgradient, 5.4 m (SPAdes)... ...
GCTGGAACAACACTCGCCAAAAACAGGCCACTCAAGACCAAACAGAGTCGAACAAACATAGGGCATTTCATAGTGCCTGTCAATGGTTGGAGTGTAGCATGTTTGATCCGTACGATCCAAGCAGATGACATCATCTTGAAATCACCACCTGCGTTCCTACCGGCGTCCAATCATAGAGCGTCTTGGCCGGGCCGATGCCAAGTCGCACACACCCGTGACTAGCAGGCTTGCCCAGATGATCCTCCCCTTCTTTTCTTCCATCAGGCCAAACGGGCAGTTCATGGATGCCAAACCGTCCTGATGGCGCGCCGTCCCCTGAAAAATTCATCCACCACGGCATCCAAAGATGACCCACGCGTGACCAAGCCCGAGGCGTTTTTGCGATGATTTTAAAATTTCCTTCTGGGGATGGATGATTGGTGACGCCTGTCGAAACCGGAAACGACGCGAGTGGAACATTATCCACGCGCTGTTCCAACACCTGTTTGCTCACGTTGATGAAAATCGATTTGGAAAACGCAAATTGTCCGGGGCCGTTTGGATTGTAACCGTTGAGAATCTCCGTGCGGTCATCATACCCATCGCCATCGGTATCAGCTTTCAACGGATCCGTGTGAAACACGTTGATCTCCTGCACATCAGGAATCCCGTCACCGTCTGTATCAACCGACACATCAGCAGCTCTGACCGGAAGTGCAAACAAAAAACTCATCCCCCACACAGCCAAAAGCAGCCACAAACATTTTTTCATACCAACCTCTAATCGAACTGTATTCGCTGACCGGGAGCGACCGATTGTTCGGTATGGGCCGAAATTTTTGGTGATGGTTTTGACGGCACCGGAGGAGGAACAGGCGCGGCACTTCTTGGTTTTTCTGCTCGATGGGGTTTCTTAACCGAGGGCGGAGGTGGCGGTGGCGTCTTGATGGGTTCAGAACGCACGATGCGAGGCCTATTTGTTGTCGGAGGTGACAATGTCAAATCATCACTCCCGCTTGATGAGTCCGCGATCGGCGGCAGACGCATAATTTCTTTCATCTTTCCTTCTTTCGCCTTGCGTTCCTCAAGCACCAATGGTCGGCACTCGGCGCAGTAGATGGGTCGCGTGGGATCGAGTTGAATGGCCAGATGAAACTGCTTACTGCACCGCGTGCAGGTGTGGGGAAATTTCGGTTTGTCTTTTTTGCCTTGTGGCGCCGGCTTATTTGCCATGATCGCCGCCAAACGCTCCGGCTTGAGCGTCAAATATTCTCCCTCATCTTGTGGTCGTGACGTACCACCTTCGAGCGCTTCCACGCCTTCACGCTCTTCCTCGGTTTTGATCGCAGGATATTGCATGGCGAGCGGGCTCAACGTCGGCGTAGAGTTGTCTTCTTGAGCTTCCAAGTCGCCGCCTAAATTGATGGTGGTTGTCCCGGTAGCCGGCGTGGCTTCCATGCCGCTCCACTTGAGCACCTTTTCTTCGATAATCGGTCGCGATTCGGCGTAGCGTTCGCGACTCACAGCAATGACCTTTTCCTTACTCCCGGTCCGTTGCGCGATCGGGGAAAGCGTGTCAGCGGAAAAGGGCACGGTCGCGACCCCGTCGACCATGAGCTTGAGATAAATTTGATACTTCGCTAAGTTCACCAAATCTTCCGGGGTAAAGGTGGGGGCAAACTCGGTTTCCATAAACGTCGCATCCGCCCCGCCCACGCGCATCACGATGATGGTTCCCACGTTTCCAAAAATGGCGGGCGCCACCTTTTCATCCAACTGTTCGATATATTGGTGCGCCACGATCAAATTTAAACGATACTTACGCGCCTCAGAAAGAATGTTGGCAAATGATTCGTTGGCAAAGTTCTGGAACTCATCCACAAACAAATAAAAATCACGACGTTCTGATTCCAAGATATTTTGACGTTCTTGCGCCGCCAACTGCAGCTTGGTAATCAGCATCCCTCCAAGCAAGCGCATGTTGTCTTCCCCGATGCGTCCCTTGGAAAGATTAACAATCAAAATTTTTCCATCATCCATGATTTGCCGCAGATTGATGGTGGACTTGACCTGCGCCACCATGTTTCGAATCACGGAGGAAGACAAAAATTGTCCGACCTTGTTTTGCACCGGCGCGATAGCCTCGGTCGCGTACTTTTCCGACCAAGAGGTGAATTCCGCGAGCCAAAACGTTTTCACGATGGGATCTCGAATTTTCGCCACGACACGACTGCGATAGTCTTTGTCCACGAGCAGCCGGTTGATGCCAAGCAAGGTTGCGCCCGGATAATCAAGTAACCCCAATACGCAGTTCATCAAAATATATTCCATGCGCGGACTCCACACGTCCGGCCAGATTTTTTTGAACACGCCCATGAGTCCGGAAGCGATCAACGGTTTTTGATCCTCATTTTCCGTTTCCAAAATGTTAAATCCCACCGGATAATCAATGTCCGCCGGATTAAAATAGACTACGTCATTAATGCGATTGGATGGAATAAACTCCAAAAGTTTTTCCGCCGTATCGCCGTGCGGATCAATGTAGGCACAACCATGTCCGGCATAGATATCCGCTAAAATTAAATTCTCCATGAGCGTCGTTTTGCCCATGCCCGTTTTTCCGATCACATACATGTGCCGACGCCGATCATCAGTTTTGATGCCAAAGCGTCTTTTTTGATTTCGAAAATTCGTCTCCGCAAACAGCGTGATTTCATTTTCGTGATCGTGAGAGTAGTTAATCATAGGATGTAGGTGGTAGGCCGGTAGGATGTAGTTCGAAAACCTACGTCCTACGCCCTACCAGCCTACTCGCCTACCCGAAAGGTAGGTTCGCTGGCGCTTCCGCTTTCTTGGCATCCACTTTGGTGATGGAGGGCGCTTTGACCTGCATCAAAATCGGGAAATGCCATAACGTGGCCAGCTCTTCGGCACACATAAAAAATTGTGGCATCCCCATCCAGTTCGAACGCTTTTTATACGCTTTAACAACATGGCTCTTGCGATGGTTATTGCGCTGATCCTTAAAAAGCCAGAGCGCGCTTGCCATGCCCACTTTTTTCAACTCCGGCTTGAGCGATTGCATATGAAACGTATTAGTCTGTTTCATAGCCCCGATAAACGTATGAATCGCTTTTGTTTTTTTGATGATCTCTTTTTTTGCGGCGTAGACAAATCGTATCTTTGTCATATAACCCACCTGCGCAGTCTTTCGCTCAATTCCTTCAAGGACCTCTTTTTCCCCCGGAGATAACGCAAACATCCGCGGAAATTCCTGTTTGGCGTCTTTTTTTGCAGGTGGCGCCGCAGAAGGTGATGACAACAAAATTCCCGCGGCTTCCTTGGCCACATTCATGGGCAAGTCGGTTACATGATCGATCAAACGCATTTTGTGTTCTTCCTTCACCCCTTTGATTTTGTTAATTAATTTTTCCGCGCGCTCGCGGGGACCTTTGTGATCCGTTTGCGTGATCACGATTTGATACCAAAAATGTTCATCCTTACCCAAACGAGACATGAATTCCAACATGTATGCCACCGGATCCTTAAATTCACCCGATACCTTATCCTCAAATTGAGGATAGGTTTTTAAAATATACGGATCTTCTTTGACCGGGATCATTTCCGTCCCCCACGCATCCCACTCCTCATCCGGATAATGTGAGGGAATGTCTTTGGTGTAATCTTCCACTTCCTGAATTTCTGCTGCGGGATATTGCGCGTAAATAGCCCCTTCAGCGAGATCGCGGAAACGACGTTCACCAAAAATATAAAAAGAGACCCTGCCCTCAATGGAAGCCATCTCTAAAGAAAAATAGGATTGGGCAAATCCCGTGATCCAGGTTTCCGTCCATGAAGGCGTGGTGTGTCCACCGGCAAAGGTGATGAGCATGTTCTCCGCAGCTCGAGCGGTTTGTTCGGACAGCCCGCCCGGAACCGCCACCTTAAGCAAAATCCATTCACGTTTTCCAGCGGCTTTCCCGGAAGCATACTCTTTCCATGCATGTACCACGATCCAGAGAATGATATAGACAATCAAAATCCACGCCCCATGCGTAAATAAATACCACATCGCCGAAAACGGATCGCTTCCGGCGAGTTCTAAAAACGCATCTAAATCAAAATTAAATAAAGAGATAATCCAATCCATGCGATAAATAAAGAATAGCATAAAAAATGGTCTCTGAACAGAACCGGATTGACACAATCCTTTATTTGATAAAAACTGAGTTCGAACTAACCGTTCAGGCGCTCATCGAGCGTCTTTGCCCTTCAACATTCACGAGGAGGACTCCCCATGAACGCTCAACCGGACGCATATGCGAACGCCGGGATCCGATACGACCTAATGGATCCCTTCAAAGTCGCGGCGCAAGAAGCTGCCGGAGAGACCGTTGCCGCGGCGAAACTGGAACAGCGTTTCGGAATCAGAACGCTCGAATGGACGCGTGGCGAAAGCGCCTTCCTATTCGAGTTCACTCGCCTGGCCCGCTTCAAGCAGCTCTTCGGATTTCTGCGCACCATGCAAGCGCTCGTCATCGAAGGGCTGGGTACAAAAAGCCTGGTGGCAGACGCCATGGAAGAAGCCTTGGGCAGAAAGTTCTACGCCCGCATTGCCCGGTGCGCGCTCGCCATGATTGTGAATGATCTGATCACGGTCGGCGCACTGCCCGTTGTCTCCGCCATGTACCTCGCAGCCGGAAGTTCGGACTGGTTCAAGGACGAACCTCGCTGGCGCGCGCTCGTCGTCGGCTGGCAACGTGCCTGTGAAGTTGCGCGCTGCGTCTGGGGGCCCGGGGAAACACCGACGCTCAAAGACATCATCTTGCCGGGTACGGTGGAGCTTTCCGGAGCTGCCCTCGGCATCGTGCGCAAGCCGAGCCATCTCATCCGTAGCAGCAATATCCAAGAAGGCGACGCCATCATCCTTTTTGGGAGTTCTGGCATCCACGCGAACGGCCTCTCGCTGGCACGCAAGATCGCAAGCCAACTTCCGCGTGGTTACCTGACGCTCGTGCCTGAAGATGGTCGAACGTATGGCGAGGTGCTACTTGATCCGACCATCATCTACGTCCGGCTCATGGAGGAGCTGCAAGATCTGGGCGTAGACATCCACTACGCCATGAACATCACGGGACATGGCCTGCGCAAGATCATGCGGGCTCATGAACCGTGGAGTTACATCGTCACGCGGCTTCCGAAACCGCAACCGATCTTTGAATTCATCCGGACGCACAATCCGGATGGAGATGAACCGATCAGCGAAGTTGACCTGTATGGAAACTTGAACATGGGCTGCGGCTTCGCCGTCTGTGTTCGGCCGCATGACGTGACACGGGTTCTGACCGCGGCACAAGAATGTGGCATTGAGGCGCTTGACGCCGGCTACGTAGAAGAAGGGCGGAAGCGTGTGGTTCTGGAACCGATCAACCTCACGTTCGAAGCTGACTCCCTGCAAGTCCGATGAACCTTCACCAACTCCCCCGCTTTGCCACGTGCAATCGGGGGATTTTTTCATTCGTAGAATAAAAAAGAGGGTGATCTTTCGATCAACCCTCGTAGGAAGAAAAAGGACATTGCTTTACTTGCGCATGCACCACTCATAGGCGTTCTGGAACATCTGCAACCACGGACTCGCTTCGAGCGTTTTCCAGCTCGACGGCATCCACGGCCACTGCCATGTGAGGAAGGTGCGTTCGGGATGAGGCATGAGCGCGAGATGCCGACCGTCCGGTGAACAGAGCCCGGCAGCTCCCTCCGGACTTCCGTTCGGATTGAAGGGATACACGACCGTCGGTTTACCGACCGGATCAACGTACCGTGCCGGCACCAGCTGTTGCTCGTGAATCAGACGCTCGGTGCGTGATGAAGGAATATGTAGCCTTCCCTCACCATGAGACACCCAAACACCAAGAATCGATCCGGCCATCCCTTGCAACAACACGGCCGGACTTGCCTCGATCTGCAGCGCCGAGAAACGGCTTTCAAACCGTCCCGAGGCGTTGCGAATGAAACGAGGTTGTTCTTCGACCGGCCCGTCACTACCGGGAACCCATCCGAGGAGAGCCATGAGCTGACACCCGTTGCAGATACCGAGCGAGAACGTGTCTGGCCGCGCGCGGAAGCGTTCCAGCTCTTCTTGAATGCGCGGGTTAAAGCGGATGACACCCGCCCACCCCTTGCCCGAGTCAAACACGTCCGCAAAGGAGAACCCTCCAACGAACACGATGCCACGAAACAGGTCAAGCGAGATCCTGCCATCGCGCAGATCCTTCATGGTCACGTCCCACGGCTCAAAACCTGCCGCAGAAAACGCCGCAGCCATCTCCCGCTCTCCATTGCTTCCCTCTTCTCGCAGAATGGCCACTTTCGGTTTTTCCCGAGCGAACAGAACATCATGCGATGTGTCACGAGGAACGAAGGTCAGATGATATGGAGGAGGGGTGATGAGATTTCGGCAAGCCGCGCGCTCTGACTCGACGCATGCAGGGTTCGCCTGCAAACGATCGAGCTCGTAACTCGTGGCTTCCCACAGATCGCGAAGATCTGTCATCGACTCCCACAGAACGCACGTCTCGTTGTGCCTGATGATGATGCCTCGATCAACGTCTGTAACGCGACCGATGATTTCCGCCGGCACATTCACCTCCTGCAAAATCCTCATCACCTTCAGGGGATCCGCGCATTCGATCACAACGCCGGGCTCTTCGCTAAAGAGCGCTTCAAATACCGATGACTGACTCGTGAGCGAAATGTCCAAGCCGAGGTTTCCGGCAAAGGCCATCTCAAGAAGCGTCACGATGAGACCGCCATCACTTCTATCATGCAGCGACAGGATCAGACCATCCTTGAGAAGTCGCTGCAAAATCACGAACGCCCTTTTGAAGCAGGAGGCGTCATCCACGTCCGGAGGAACATCCCCCAGCTGACCAAAGACTTGAGCCAGAGCTGAACCGCCGAGACGGTCTTTTCCCTGACCCAGATCAATGAGGAGCAGCGTATTCCCCGCTCCTTTCAGATCGGGGGTGACTTTCCGGGTGATGTCGTCCGTATCAACGTAAGCGGAAAAGACGAGCGTCCCCGGCGCTTTGACCAACACGCTGACGCCTTGCGGTGGCTGCATCTTGGCTGCCATGGACAGACTGTCTTTACCACCGTCAATCTTGATGCCGAGAGCCAGGCAGATGTCGCGCAAGGCTGTTGCTGCGGCAAAGAGCCAAGCACCTTCACCCGGTTGCTTAGCAGCCAACATCCAGTTGGCCGATCCGCTCACGTTTCCGAGATCCGTAATGCCGGCGCCCACCATGTTGAGCAGAGCCTCTGCCACGGTGAGACGAGCCATGGCTTCCGGAGACAGGAGCCCGGGAATGGGACGTTCTCCCAAACTATGCACCGCTCCGGAGAGACCGATGTAGCTGTCCGCTCGAATCGCGAAATCAGCCACGGGCAAATGATTCGGCCCCACGCATTGCTGCTGTGGAGTCAGTCCTCTCACGCTCCGATCGACTTTCCGCGTGAGAAACTCCTTTGAACCAACGGTCACGAGCCGCAAAACGCGATCAAGCGCCGCACGCACCGTCAAACCTCGAGGCAATTTGAGCGGAAGAACCACGGGCTGCCTCGTGTTATCTTGGAACGTCTTCGGAGGCAACTTGCCAAGCACTTCCTGAAGGGGAAGACGAACGGGCGTTGAATCATCCCCTGCGTCGTACACCTCCAACCAGCCATCATCCGCCACCTCTCCAACCACCGCGCACGGCGCTCCTTCGCGCTCGCAGATTACACGGAGGATCTGGAACTGTTCCGGTCGAACGAGGAACACCACGCGCTCCTGCGATTCATTGCCCCACATCTCCAAGCTTGAGAGGCTTTGATCACCGCAAGGAATGGAATGAAGGGTGACGCGAGCCCCTGCCGGATCCACGATCTCCGGAATGGCGTTGCAATCCCCACCCGCACCCAGGTCATGGGCCGAGACAATGGGATTTTCCTTTCCCAAGGCCACGCAGGCCATGATGACGGCGTACACGCGCCGTTCCATCTCCGGATCGCCGCGCTGAACGGAATCGAAATCCAGCTTAATCGAACTCTCGCCCGGCAACATGGAACTGGCAGAACCACCGCCCATGCCGATGCGATAAGCAGGTCCGCCGAGCTGAACGACGAGCATTCCCCATTCCGGCTTCCCTTTTGTGACCAAGGCGCCATCCAAGGATCCGGCTCCGGCAACATAGAGAATCGGCTTGGAATAAGCCCGATGCTTACCGTCTGCCAATGTCAGTTCAAAGCTGCGCGTGTAACCGAAGGTCAGAGGTTCGCCGAAACAGTTTCCGTATGCCGAAACACCGTTGCTCCCTTGGATCAGAATCTCCAAAGGCGAAGCGGCGTGTGCCGGACGCTTCCAGCGATCACGTTCCCACGGCAGGTCGTAACCCGGGATGGCGAGTGCCCCCACGGAGTAACCGGCAGCGCTCATGCCACACAAGCCGCCTCGTCCAACGCAGAACACGTCTCGCAGGCAACCACCGATGCCGGTTGCCGCACCCTCGAAGGGTTCGATGAACGAAGGATGGTTGTGCGTCTCCGCGGTCATCGTCGGATGACGCAACCGCATCCTCATCTCGAGACGTCCAGGCATGGAAGGATCCACGGGCTCGAGAACCCACACAGAGCGTCCTCGAATGGCCGAACTATCGTCAGAAAAAGCCACCACTGAGTTCGCCGGATTGGCCTGCTGCGGCGCCCGAACCAAGTCCATGAGGGTGAGCGACTGCGGCTTCCCGTCAATCACGTGCTGACCCTTGAAGAACCAGTGGCGCGAGTGTTCCGAGTTTGCTTGCGCAAGCTGGAACAACTCGACGTCCGTCGGGTTGCGACAGAGCCGTTCCCGGAACAACCACCCGATGAAGGTGATGTCCTGCTCGTCGAAACCGCACCCGAAACGCGCGCTATGCTCTTGCAACGTTCGCCGCCAATCCCCCGTCACGATGTCTACGAGAAAAGATGGTGCCGAAACCAGGGCGGACTCGAACGTCAAAGGCGGGCTCGCGTAAGGCATCTCGGTCATGCGATCGTGAAGCGGTTCGAGAAAAGCGCGAGCCTCTTCCTCGGTGAGCAACCTGTTCAGACCAAAACGCCTCGAACGCTCAAGCCGCGTGACCTTGTCGAGGCCGCACGCGTGACAAATCGCCACGGCCGTGGAAGACCAGGCCGTGGCGAAGTTGAAACGCGGACCGACTTCGAGAACCGTCCGCATCCCATCGAGAAACGATGAAGAAGCAAAACCGGCCGGTTCAAACGTTTCTGCCAAAAGCCAGGTGAGAATCGCCTCTTCTTCCACGGTGATCGGCACCCGCGCTTCTACGTAGAACCCTATCTCGAACGCATCTGCGACGAGAGCTGCCTGCCGCACCGGAGACAGCTCATGTTTCCGGAAAAACCGGTACAAAGGCATGGCCGCATCCTTTCCGAGCGCAAGCGCTCTGTTTGTCTAGGGACAAATCTTGAACCAGCGGCCCAAGACGTGTGCCGAGCCTATCCTGAAACAGAAATTTCTGCAAAACAAAAAAGACGACCTGTGCTCAAGTCATCTGGAGGAAAAGGACATGCGCTCACCCGCGAGGAAAAAGGTACGCGGCGACCTGCTTGGCCTCGGCGAGGATTCCCTCTTCATCGGCTCGGATGAGGCGCTCGGGCCGGACGATCTCGCTCACACGATCTTCAGCAAAATCTACGAGTGCCGCGATCTGCACACGATGTTCCGCGGCCAGGACTCTTTGCTGAAGGGCGGCGACATCATCATCCGGTTCGATCGGAACTCGCTCGGTCTTGATCACCGCACCGCGATCGAACTCCTTGGCGACACGCTGTGCCGTCGCCTCGGTCCAGAACTCTCGACCGGTCCGGCGCACAAAGTACAGACGCGCGCAGTGGACTCGTCGGCCATGCATCCCCTTTCCGCCGAAATCGATGTGACCGGGATCAAGCGGGCCCGGATGCTGGTTGATCATGCGACCGGGATACTCCGCAATCACATTCGCCGGCATGAGAGGCATCCAACCGTACTGACCGATGAGATCGATACGATGGAACCGAAGTATCGCCCCAAGAGAGATCCCAAACGATTCGGAGTGTCCGAAGAACCTCTTGAGGTCTAAAACCTGAATCCGGTTTCGCGGTATGCCGACACCCAGCGCCCTTTGAATCCCTCCGGCATCCGGACGACTGGAGATGACGAGCGTCGACTCGACCTTACCTTTGAGAGGCTTAGACCGACACGCCAGAATGATCTGCTCCATCGTTGTTCCCCCACCGGAGATCAACAGTGCCAAACGCAACGGCCGTTTTCTCATCGAAGTCTCCTTGGTTGATGGACCGGGCAAGCCTAATTCAAGAATTAAAAACTGGCAAGAAAATAAAAAAAGGTATCCTTCACCGCTTCTTCAACAACATCAACACCACACCCACCATCCGTTCCTTGTCTTTGGGATGGCTTTCTGCGACCAACAGCGTGAGGGCGGTGAGCGCTTCGGGGGAGATGCGCGCGGTGTTGAGAATTTTTGCGCGACGAAGAAACCACACAAAAGAAAATGCACCCGAGCGTTTGTTGCCGTCGGTGAACGGATGATTTTTCACCATGAAATACAAAAGATGCGCCGCCTTTTCTTCCACGGTCGGATACAAATCCTTTCCTCCAAATGTCTGGAACACATTTCCTACAATTCCCGCAACGCTTCCCGTGTATCTCTCTGCTCCAAAAAGCTCGCTCGCTTCATTTTTTTGGACAAGTGCACGCTTCAAATCAGAAAGCGCTTCCGATAGTTCTTCCATGGCAATCGCCACCTGCTTTTTTGTGCCTCCGCTTTTTGGTAATTTGGATTTGTCATACGCGTCAAGCGAAAACCATGTAGAGGCAAACAGCCTCACCAATTCAAGTGCGTCTGCGGCGCCAACCTGCCCGCTGGACGGCAGGAGTGTTTTAACATCCTCTACCGCGCGCAAAAACGCTTCATAATTTTTCCCCAGGCGTTTTTTGTTTATGGTATAACCGTCTAGAATGTGCTGGCGCAGAGTTTTGGTTGCCCACTTTCTAAACGTTATAGCTACTCTCGAATTTGTTCGGTAGCCAACCGCCAATATCACATCCAAAGAATAAATAACGACCGGTTTGGTAGAAGAAGCAATATGCATTTTTTGCATATTGCTTTTCTCATCAATCTCGCCATCTTTAAAGATATTTTTGATATGGCGCGAGACTACAGATTGATCAACATCAAAAAGCCCCACAATCTGCGCCTGCGTCGCCCACATCGTTTCTTTATCAAAATCACCCCGCAGCTCAATGGCTCCGGATTTGCTTTGATAGATGATCATTTCTTTTTTCATGATCATCATCGTATCAAAATAATACAATGATTTCAATGTATTTTTCCCTTTTATCTCTTTCTCCGTGTCCACTTATTCCAGGTGACCAAAAGCGGTGAGGCGATGAAAATTGAAGAATATGTTCCAACAGCGATGCCGATGATCAACGCGAGGGTGAAATCGCGCAGGGATTCGCCGCCGAAAAAGTGAATGGCGAAGAGGGTGAGCAGTGTCGCCATAGAAGTGCTGAACGAACGAAAATACGTTTGACGTACGGAGTTGGAAACGATTTCTTCAAACGTGCCGCTCGTTTTTTGCAAATTTTCTCGAATACGATCCATAACGACGATCGTGTCGGTGATGGAATATCCCATGATGGTCAAGATGGCGGCGACGAACGGCGTACCGATTTCCACCCCGTAAAAATGTCCGAGGAAGGAAAACACGCCGACCGGCACGATCACGTCGTGAAAAGCGGTAAAAATCGTCACCAAGCCGTACTTCCAAGATTGCACGGGCGCGGAAACTTTTCGGAACACATACGCCACATACAACATGATGGCGGCCAGCACGATCGCCAACCCGCGAATGGATTTGTTACGCAACTCTTCTCCGATCACCGGTCCAATGGCATCGAAACGCAATTCTGTGGCGCTGGGATATTTTGTCTTGAGGGCTTGAAATAATTTTTGATGCTCCTCTTCATTCAAATTTCGTAACCGCAGCTGCGTGTCCTGATCTCCCACCGGTTGAATCACGACTGAACCCAAATTCAAATTTGAGGTCTGCAACACCTGTTCCAGCTCTACCGGAGACGGTCGCGGATTAAATCGCGCCACATAAAGCGAGCCGCCGGTAAAATCAATGCCCTGTTTCAATCCCCACACAGCCAAAAACGCGATCGACAATCCAATCATCAATCCGGACAGGACATACCACGCAGGTCGTAGGGTGATCACGTTGTATTTCATACTTTATTTTTTTCTTTCGGTTTTAAAAACAGCCAGCTATATTTCGCGATGCCCGTTCCCGACAAGAAACGTAAGATCGTTCGGCTCGATACCACTGCCGTAAAAAGAGAGATGAGCGTACCAACGGCGAGCGTCAAAGCAAACCCACGAATCAGCGACGAGGAAAACCAGTACAAGACGGTACAGGAAATCAAAACCGTGGCGTGACCGTCTCGAATGGAAAGCCACGCGCGACGGAATGAATCTTCCAGCGCCAATGACAAGCCTTTTCCTTCCAACCACTCTTCTTTCAGTCGCTCAAAAATGAGCACATTCGCATCTACCGCGATGCCAATCGACAAAATAAATCCGGCAATGCCTGACAAGGTGAGCGTGACGGGAATCAGCTTAAACGCGGCGGCGGACAAAGCCGCATACAACGTGAGCGCCACGATCGAAACCAAACCGGGCAAGCGATACAGCACGATCATGTAAAGCGCTACAAACGCAAAACCCATCAAACCGGCATAGAGGGATTTTTGTAGCGAGTCTGCACCGAGCGTCGGGCCAACGGTTTGTTGGGCGATCAACTTGATGGGAACCGGCAAAGCGCCAGCTTGCAGACGTTGAGCAAGCAGCTTGGCTTCCTGCAAACTGTAATTTCCTGTGATCACCGCTTTTCCACCCAAAATTTCCGTTTGTACGGTCGGCGGATTTCCCGTGAGCTGGCCGTCCAAAAAAATGGCGAGTGGTTTTCCGATATTCCGCTTGGTAATTTCTCCAAATAACTTGGCGCCTTCGGCATCAAACTGCAACGAAACCTGAATCTGGCCGGTGCGTTGATCAAAATCCACGCGCGAAGCTTGCAACTGTTTTCCGGTGAGAGGAGTTGATTTCCACGGATCCGGCGCAGGAGCCACGTCTTGCGGCAAAAGTTTTTTGATTTCGATCAATCGCACCATGACTTGATTTTGTGGACGTTCCGCAATCTTCCAAATCAAATGGAATCCGTACGGACTCTCAACAACGTCGGAAATGGTCCCAACCGGCTGCGCGTACACCGCTTTTTCAAATGCTTCGACCATGTCCCCTTTCCCAAACCAACCAAGATCTCCCTTGGATTCAACGGCCCCGGGTTCTTGCGAATTTTGTGTGACAAGCGTATCAAAATTTTCAACAGTCGCCTGACGCTTGAGCGCTTCAATCTTGGCCTTGGCCTGTTCCTTAGTGTAGGTGGAAAGATTGCCCTGCGCTCCGGCGTAACCGATCAAAATATGATGCGCGTGAATTTGCGTTCCCACGGATTTTATATCGTCAACTTTAACCACTGTTTCATATTGAGGACGATCAAGCACCTTGTTTAACACTGTTCCGGAGGGCAAATCCTTAACCTCTTTTAAGATATCCGGTTCAGCTACCTGCGGATCAATATTAGGTTTGTCCGGTTGTGTTGGCTGGCCCGGCTCACTGCTCGTACCGCCTTTGATGATGTGCTCCGTTGTCGTCGCAGCCAAAATCGCAAAATCAACGCCGGACTTTCTCGCTTCCACCAAAATCGCTTCGGCTTTTTTCTTGGCTTCGCGATTTTGATCGTCAATCAGTTTTTTTTGTTCAAGAGTCAGGACAGGGGCGGTTTGGTCATTCTGTTCTTTAAATTCCAAAATCGGCGTCTCCCCGATCAACTTGATTGCCTGATGAATGTCCCTCACCCCGGCCAATTCCACAGTCACGCGCCAAGATTGACCGGCTTGCGTGGTTTGGATAAGTGGCTCGGAAACGCCAAGCGTGTTGACGCGACGCTCAATCACATCCCGTACACCGTCGAGGGACGATTTGCGATCTGCCGAAGGAATATGGGAGACATCCGCCTCATACTCCAAATGCGTCCCGCCCTGCAAGTCCAAACCCAAAACAAACGGTTTGGTAATGGATCCCGGTTGAAAACCGAGCACCCGTCCCGCTTGAGCAAGAGCCCAATTGACCGGCGCCGGGTAGGATAGGGTTCCGGCAACAAGAAAAAGAATAACCAGCCACAACAAACGTTGACGAACGACGCGTTTGGGTTGAGTTTTTGGAGCGGGCATAAATAACTGGTGACAGATTACTCGTTACTGGCTGTTCGTCAACTGCGGCGAAATTTTTGGTGGCATTTTTTTTAAAAGCCACCACTGCTGAAGCAGCGTCAACAAGCTCATCACAAACCAATAAAGGGTCAGTCCGCCGGGCAAAGAAAAACCGATCACGGCTGTCATGACCGGCATCACATACATCATCTGTTTATTCATCATGGTTGCCATGCTCTCATCCTTGGCGCCCTTGCTCCCGGCCACTTCCGGCGGCGGGGAAGTGATGGTGGCCGCCGGCGGCTTAAGAATCTGCTTGGTTTGCACGTATTGAACGAGCGCGGCAATAATGGCGAGGACGTAACTTGGTTTGGATAAATCCATAAATCCCAAAAACATGGTGTTGACCGATTGCGGCACCGGCACAAACGAATACAGAAGAGCAAAATTTTTCGCGGCCAAGCCGCTTACGAGCGCCCGATAGAGAGCGAGAAAAACCGGCAATTGGATCAGGAGCGGCAAACAGGATGAAGCGGGATTTACCTTCTCGCGCGAATACAATGCCATGAGTTCGCGCGCTTGTTCATCTTTTTGATCTTTCAATCGACTGCGAATCTCATCAATTTTCGGCTGCAACTCCTGAAGAGCGCGCTGCTGTTTAATTTGAGCGACCGTGAATGGATAGAGAATCAATTTGATGAGAATGGTCAAGAGAATGATGGCAAGTCCAATGTTGTGCCCGGGCAAAACATCGTAAAGCCAAATCAAAACATTCAAAATGGGCTGAAGAAAAATGGCGTTAAACAAATGGATAATTCCTGACATAATGAGCAATCAGTAAATAGACATTAGACATTAGACATTGGTGGTTCGGTTGCTTCAACGGTCTGCGGAACAACTTCCCCGACAAATTCGCCGGTCTCGGAGTCCGCGACGGCTTCTCCCCCTTCTTTTACAATCGTGATCTTCCAACCGGTCAATTTTGCCGCGAGTCGCACATTTTGACCTCCCTTGCCAATGGCTAAAGAAAGTTGTTCCGGCGCGACATGAGCGTAGGCTAGATGTTCGTCGCTCTTCAATTCGACTTTGTGAACCTGCGCGGGCTTCAATGCTTCTCGAATAAATTCCGAGGCGTCCTCGCTCCAAGAAATAACATCCACTTTTTCCCCACCCAATTCGCGGTTGATCACCTGGATGCGCGTGCCGCGTTGACCGATGCAAGAACCGATCGGATCAATCGCTTCATCGTTGGTTGCCACGGCCACTTTGGTGCGATTCCCCGCCTCCCGCTCAATCGCCTTGATCTCCACCACTCCACTCGAAATTTCCGGAATCTCTTGCGCAAACAAACCGGCGACGAGCTGGGGACTCGTGCGAGACAAACGGATCTCCGGACCCTTACCGGTCATCACCACTTCACGCAAAATGACCTTCATCCGCTTACCACGATCGTAACGCTCGCTGTCAATTTGATCTTCGGGCAACAGAATGCCGGAGGTGCGGCCAAAATCAATCATCACCAGTCTTCCCTCACGACGCTGTACCGTTACATTCATAAGCTCGCCTTCTCGACCCTTAAAGTCGTTAAAGATCACGCCGCGTTCTGCCTCACGAATTTTTTGCAAAATAATTTGTTTCGCCGTTTGTGCAGCCATGCGTCCGAACGCCGCCGGCACTGAAAGCTCGACGCGAATCTCATCGCCCAATTGCGCGTCTGTCTTAATGTCACGCGCATCAGACAACATGATCATGAGTTTCGGCTTGAACTTAAACTCATCCTCTTCTTCGACCGTCGAGGTTTCTGTCTTCGTTTCTCGTTTTTCGTTTCTCAATTCTCGATGCTGAATCCCTCCCTTATAGCTCGCCTCAAAACGTTCAAAATAATCTTCCGGCAATTCCATGTCTTCGACCACGGCTTTGACGTCGAACACGCGAATGCCGCCGGTCTGCCCGTCATATTTTTCCGGATCAAACTCCACTTTGATGTTTTGATTTTTGTTGCCGAAATCTTTACGAAAAGCGGCCGCAAGCGCGGACTCAACCGTTTCTAAAACCGATTCGTAAGAAATGTTCTTCTCTTCGGCGATCTGCTTCATCGCAATCGTGATTGGACTAGCCATAAGATAGCGTTTAGCGTATAGCTGTGAGCGTATAGCTTATTAAAATGACCCGTCTTCCAGAACGAGTCACCTGACTATGATGCCTGACTCTTCCATGACTGTCAACTACCCATCACCACTTGATGAATTTACCCTTACGATCGCGCGCTCGTCGTGGCAACGATTAAAAGGTTTGATGGGAAAGAAAACCTTATCTCCGCATGAAGGGATGATTTTTCCTTCTTGTCGAAAAATTCATACCTTCTTTATGAATTTCCCAATTGATGTGGTGTTTCTTGATCAAACCGATCGTGTCATTAGCCTATTCTCGCATGTTATTCCCTGGCGAATCCTCCCTCTGATCTCCAAAGCACACACCTGTATTGAATTACCCGCGGACACGATTAAACAAAAAAATATCCAACTTGGAGTGATGATTTCGTGGAAAAAATAAGGCTTGTTTTAGCTATTATGTGTATAAGATGTGGATAACTGTTTGACAAAATATCTCTTTAGTTACTAACTATTCATAAAAGGGTTTCCATTTAATTTATTACCCTTCAGACCATCCTATGTCTTTATCCACGTGGTTCAAAGACGATTCCGGTCAAGCCATGTCCGAGTACGGCCTCATCATCGCGCTGATTGCGGTGGTTGCCATTGCGATTATCGGCATCTTCGGCACCAAGATTAGGGACTCGTTTCAAAAAGCTTCAGACGCCATCAAATAACAAAGAAGACCGCTCAAGCGGTCTTCTTGCGTCTTGAGGAAGTTTTAGACGAACCGTTCCTTCCGTCCGTCCTTATTTTGAATTTCTATAACTATGCAAAAAGAATTTTTTGCCAGAACCTATTTGATCGGAGCGAAAAGCGGTCGCGTGATCAGCATCATTTGTGTCTTGATCGCCGTGATCTTGCTCATCAACAAAAATCCGCAAGCCACGCGTTACTTTATCTATGCCGTGTTTATTTTGCTTATGACTCGGCATTATCAATGGCCGATGATTACCGTCGGAGCAGAAGGCGTCTCTGTTCTGAAAAATATCTTCAGTAAAAATTATATCGTGGTGCCAATGGCAGACCTCCCTAAAACGGTCGTGAACGAAAACAGGGGGATCTTCTATCCAACCGGCCGCCCCGCCATCCCTGTCCCACAACGTTCCCTCAAGAAAAAAGATTGGGCACCGTTTGTGGAGGCGGTAAAAAATCTGCAAACGCCACAACCGCAGTCATCCTCCTAAAAATGAAACGTATGAATAAATTCCTCTACCTCTTTGGATATCAAACTCCTGGAGAACAATTCTACGAAAAAACCGCTCAACAAGATTCGCAAACAACCATGGCATTCTGGATAGAAGCGGACTCAAAAAAACAAGCGGAAGACTGGGGTGGGAAAGTAGCTGAGGCGTATGTTAAAACCCTCTACTCCAATCAACAACCAAAATACTGCTCAATATCACTCACCCCATGGCATAAAGGCTTGATCAGTAATCCTAATGAATGGAATGATGAACAACTGAAGGATGTTATCACCATTCCACTTGGAACTATGCCCGATGTAAAACCGCTAATTGAAAAACTTCACGGACAAGGTCCTTGGTAAATTTCTCAAAATTAAATAAATTTCATTCATTTACCCTCCACCTCTATGCCTCGCCTCTCTCGTTTGTTCCATGGCAGGACACGACATGTCCTTGCCATGCGATTTGCGGCGGCTTCGGTGCTCTTTCTGCTCGGTTCTTCGTTTTTGATTCCGGCAGCATCGGCCGGGCAATTTGCGCGACCACGGTCCAAGGCGCAGACGGTGCAAAAATTTACACCAATTCAGCTGCCACTCTCCAATCTCACGTCAGCGTCTTTCAATACCCAAAATGGAAACAGCACACCGATGGTGGGATCGTTTAGCGATGGTTTGGGGGTACTCGGCAGCACAGCAAATGGCGTTCAGGTGGCCATACAAAAAGCCCAAAACGCGGTTGAGTGGCTTGATCCACAAACCTTGCGCTGGAGCCAAATAACGGCTGGCGGAAATGGAAGAGCCGAAATACTACGAGACAGCATGACTACGAATGGTTGGATAGATAAAGCTGAAAATATCATAGATGCTGTGCGCACCAAAGATGGGATCGTTGTCATTGACCACACACGGCCAGCGGTAGCTCTAGATGTTGGGATCGGCAAAGTTCCGGTGCGAGTTCATGAATTATCAGATGTGCTGCCAGAAGCGAGACAGGTGGGGGCTTTTGAAAATGCAAAAACATGGGGAAAAGCCCTCGAGATTCGAACATCTGGTCAAGTACCCTCACTCCCTTTAACAGGGACTGAGAAACCACCTATTCTGATGGATACTGAAGTACGGGCTGGTTCAGCTCTCCCCGAAGTGACTCTCGAAGTGGAAAATCCTGGGTTGATTTCTAAAATCGGTACTTGGATTGAAACGTCATTTCCTGAAGCCGCCAAATATGGTCAAAAATTCTTAGGAGGCGCCGGAGAAATTTTGGGCAAGCTTGGTCCCCTCTTTGCTGTTGCCGGACTGGTCTTTGGACTCATGGAAATGGGGTATAGCGGGAAAAAACTCCTCGACCTCATGCAACACGATGGAATCCTTGGTGCCCTTGGCGAACGACAGGGACAGGTGGACTTGCTCCATATCCTTGCCGGTTTCTTTAACGCGGTTTCCGGAGGCGCGTTTGTGCTGGGAGCCGGCATTGCCGCGACGGGCATCGGTCTTCCCGCCGCAGCGGTTGTGGAATCAATCGCTGTCACCTCAATGGTGTTAGGCGCGCTCTTTACCGGCGGAGCGTTTGTGTTGGAAAATCTGGATGCCATTAAAGCTACGGCACAAAAAACATGGAATGAGATGCGGGAGGGCGCGGCCATAGCATACGGCGCTATCACAAACTCCCCGAAAGCCGTGGCGGACTGGGCCAAACAAACGGCAAGTAATTTTGTGAGCGCAACACAGTCAACATTGGCGAGCGCTGGCGAGTGGGTGGATGAAAAAACGCGCCAAGCTAAAGAAGCGGTTGTTGCAGCGGCTGTGACGGTAAAAAACGATGCCATTGAGGGAGTGACGGCTGTCGCGGACATTTTCAAAGGCGCTGGCGATGTGACCGAAGCTGTAGTCAAACGCGCGGAAGAGACTGCGGCGGCCCTGGTCCAGCCCGCTGTCGCACAAACCGTCTCCCTGATGGAAAACGGCGTGCGCATGGTGGAGAAAGAAGTGCAGCAAGAAGTCACCGTGATGGTGCCGGTCATAAAAACCGGTGAGC
>Ga0209515_10004186_pt1 | contig 19724 bp, 16 predicted proteins | sample Subgroupgradi54m_FD_187454 | JGI IMG/M metagenome (GOLD analysis project Ga0209515, IMG submission 187454) | Subsurface groundwater microbial communities from S. Glens Falls, New York, USA - GMW60B uncontaminated upgradient, 5.4 m (SPAdes)... ...
CCCCCGTTTGCACTACGCGTGGGTCGTTGCGTTCGTGACCTTCCTGGTCCTGCTGATCACCGCAGGCATTCGCGCGACGCCAGGTCTTCTGATGGTGCCGCTCGAGACGGAGTTCGGCTGGAGCCGCGCGGCCATTTCGGCGGCGGTCGCCATCAATATCGCCTTGTTCGGTCTGATCGGACCCTTCGCGGCATCGGCGATGGATCGATGGGGCATCCGGCGCCTCGTCGTCGCCGCATTGGGACTCCTCGCCATTTCTGTGGCACTCACAACGCAGATGCACAGCCAGTGGCAGATGACGCTGTTGTGGGGCATATGTGTCGGCACCGGGACTGGCGTGACGTCGATGGTGCTCGCGGCCGTCGTGGCCACCCGATGGTTCGACGCGAGGCGTGGCGTGGTCCTGGGCGCGCTCTCGGCGGCGAATGCCACCGGACAGCTGGTGTTCCTGCCGCTCATGGCCAGCATGATTGAGCGATACGGGTGGCGGGCGGCCGCGCTCCTCGTCTCAGGTGCCGCGCTGATCGTTTTCGCCATCGTGCTCGTTTTCATGCGCGATCGGCCGAACGATCTCGGGCTGCGGCCCTACGGCCAGCCAGCGGGCGCGGACCCGACATCGCCACCTGTCACCCTTTCTCCTTTCGTGGCATTACGCCTTGCTATGCATTCCAGAGCGTTCTGGGTACTGGCAGGCACCTTCTTCGTGTGTGGTGCCAGCACGAATGGACTCATCGGCACCCACCTGATCGCCGCCTGTCACGATTACGGCATTCCACAGATGCGATCGGCGGAGCTGCTGGCGATGATGGGGATCTTCGACATCCTCGGAACGACGGCGTCGGGATGGCTCACCGATCGGTACTCGAGCCGCCACCTGCTATTCGGCTACTACACGTTGCGCGGGCTGTCGCTCCTGTTTCTGCCGTTCACGCTGGACAACGGGGCAGGCGGACTGGGGATATTCGCGGTGTTCTATGGACTCGATTGGATCGCCACCGTGCCTCCGACCGTCCGTCTCACGGGCGAGGCGTTTGGCCGGGAGAACACCGGCGTCGTCTACGGGTGGATTGGCGCAAGCCACCAGCTCGGCGCGTCGCTCGCCGCATTTGGCGCGGGCGCCATCCGGACAGTGGCCGGCGACTACCGTCTTGCCCTCTGGATCGCGGGAGTCCTCTGTGTGCTGGCAGGGATGTCCTTTCTCACGATAGGCCGACGCGCGTTCACTTCCAGCCGTTCAATGGAGCCGCTGGTGGCTGCACCAGCCGGGTAATGACCCTACTCGCACGTCCTTAGTCCCCGAGTCCCTTCTTATGCTTCCGCTGCCTCCACGGCCGTTTGGTCTTGTCCTCGTGCGCGCCGCCCGTCTGACGTGGCAGCGGCACTCGAGGCAGAGCGCGCTTCGCCTTCTTCGCCCGCTTAGCCACGCGACAGCGTACGTTAAAATCGCGTGTTGGCTGAACGCCGCACGTTGTCTTCACCGACGGTCGAACGAGCCGCGCTCGTCGGCCTCGTAACGTCCTCCACGCGCGGCGATGTGGACCATTCGCTTGACGAGCTGGCCCGTCTGGCGGACGCCGCAGGCGCCACCGTGGTGATGCGAATGCTGCAGGACCGGCCGCGGCCCGATCCCGCGACCTTCATCGGTTCCGGCAAAGTGAGCGCGCTTGCCGCGGCGTGCGCTGAAGCGCACGTCGACGTCGTGATCTTCGATAACGAGCTCACTCCCGGACAGCAGCGGCAGCTCGAGGAAAAAGTCGAGCGCAAGGTCATCGACCGGACGCAGCTCATTCTCGACATCTTCGCGCGGCGCGCGCGCACGCGCGAAGGCAAGTGGCAGGTGGAGCTGGCGCAGCTCAAATACCTGCTTCCGCGGCTGGTCGGATCGGCAACGGCGCTGTCGCGCCTTGGCGGCGGCATCGGCACCCGCGGACCCGGCGAAACCAAACTCGAATCCGATCGGCGGCGTATCCGCGTCCGGATCCAGGCGATCCAGCGGGAGATCGACCAGGTACGCCAGCGGCGGTCACAGCTTCGCGAACGGCGCCACAAGCAGTCTGTGCCGACTGTCGCCCTGGTCGGCTACACGAACGCCGGAAAGACGACGCTGTTCAACCGGCTGACGAATGAATCGGCCGTGGCGTCCGACGCGTTGTTCGTCACGCTCGATCCGCTCGTGCGGCGGGTTCGGCTGCCGGACAGCCGCGAGCTCCTGGTCTCCGATACCGTCGGATTCATCGATCGCCTGCCGCACGCGCTCGTCGCCGCGTTCGGCGCAACCCTCGAGGAAGTGGCGGAAGCCGATCTGATTCTGCACGTCATCGACGCAGGAAGTGCCGACCGCGACCGGCAGATCGCGGCGGTTCGCCGCGTGCTCGAGGAAGTCGGCGCCGCTGACGTTCAAATGGTGGCGGTGTACAACAAGATCGACTTGATCACCCCGGACGAGCGGCGGCGGCTGCGCGATGCCGACCCGGCGGCGGCGCTGATGTCAGCCGCGACAGGAGCCGGCGCCGCCGAGCTCCTTCAGATGGTGGCGTCGCGGCTCGCGCTCGACACGCGCCGGGTGACGATCACGTTCGACAGCGGGAAGGAATTCGATCGTCAGCAGATCGGCCGGCTCTATCGCGTGGCGCGCGTCATCAGCCACGTCGCGACCAACGGCCGTGTCGTCATCGAAGCCGACGTGCCACGCAGGTTCATCGAGCGGTTGACTACAGTGGAGCCCGGAGACGAAGTTGGCAAAACCTCTTAGGCATGCGGCGCGGATGAGCCGTGCGGCGCGGACCCTGTGGGCCCGCGGAGTCGTGGTGATCGTCGCGGGAGCGATATCCGCGTGCGCAGTCAAGACCGCGCCGCCCCTGCCACCGGCATTGAGATACCCAGATTTCGTCTATCCCATCGCCACACCCGCACGCGCCGAGCAAGCGGCCGCCGTCGATCGGGGCTGGCGTTTTCTTCAGAACGACGATCTCAAGAGCGCCGACCGTGAGTTCACCTCTGTGCTGAAGATGGCGCCGGACTTGTTTCCCGCGCGCACTGGCCTGGGTTACGTGGCGCTGGCGCGGCAGGATTACACGCGAGCGCTGGCGACGTTCGATCTGGCGCTCCGAAGCGCGCCTAGGTACGCGTCTGCGCTTGTCGGCAAAGGGCAGGCGTTGCTATCGCTCAAACGCGACAAAGAGGCGCTTGGGGCGTTCGAGGCCGCCCTTCGCACCGACAGATCGCTCCTGAACCTGGCGCCGCGGATTGACGTCCTGAGATTCAGGGATCTGCAGGCGCTCATCACGAGCGCGCGGCAGGCGAGCACCTCTGGACGTCTTGACGAGGCGCGGGCGGCGTATCAGCGCGCGCTTGCGGCATCGCCGGACAGCGCGGTGCTGTATCGCGAGCTCGGCATCGTCGAGCGGAAGCGCGGCGACGCGGCGGCGGCGCTGCAGGACTTCGCGCGCGCCTCCGACCTGGATCCGACCGATGCCTCGTCGCTCGGGCAGAGCGCTGAGGTCCTCGAGGAACGACAGGATTACGCGGGCGCTGAAGCGGCGTACCGTAAGGCGGCAACGATCGAGCCGGGCGCCGGTTTCGACGCCAGGGCTGACGCCGTGGCAGTCAAGGCGCGCGATGCGCGTCTGCCGGCAGAGTTCCGAGCCATTCCGGCCGCCACACAGATCCGGCGCGGCGACCTGGCGGCGCTGATCGGCGTTCGCCTCGAGCCGGCCTTGCGCACGGCGCGGCGCACACAGGTCGTGACGACCGACACCCGCGGACACTGGGCCGCCCCGTGGATTGCGGACATCGCATCGGCTGGTGTGATGCCGCCATACGACAACCACACGTTCCAGCCTGGCGCCGTTGTCCGGCGTGTGGATCTCGCGCAGGCCGTGAGCGCCGTACTGGCGCTGATCGCGCGCACGCACCCGTCGCTCCAGGCGCGACTTGCCACGCGGCCGGCGATCGCCGACGTGAGCCCGTCTCATCTGAACTATGCGGCGATAGCAGCTGCCGCGTCGGCAGGAGTTCTTCCGCTCCTCGATGGCAACCGCTTCGACACCGAGCGGGCCGTCTCCGGCGCAGAAGCCATGGCGGCGATCGACCGTCTTCGGGCGCTCGACGAGTCCCGCTGAGGCCGTGCGGTACCTCACGCTCGCCAATCAGCTCACGATCCTTCGGATCATGCTGATTCCGGCGTTCGTGCTGCTGACGGTGTACGGCTACCTGGGCGTGGCGCTGCTCGTGTTCCTGATCGCCGGGGTCACCGACGCGCTGGATGGTCTGATTGCGCGGGTCACGAGCCAGCGGACGAGCCTTGGAGCCTGGCTCGATCCGATGGCCGACAAACTGCTCCTCGTCACGACATTTGTAGTCCTGACGCTTCCTCAGATCCAGTTGACGAATCACGTCCCGCTGTGGCTGACCGTGCTGATCATCAGCCGCGACATCGTCATTGTCGGGGTCGTGGCGATCGTGAACCTCGCGGTCGGGCCACGGACCTTCCGTCCTTCGTTCTGGGGCAAGCTGACGACCGCCACATACATCGTGGCGAGCGTCGTTTTCATGTACTACAACTGGTTGCGGGAGGCATCGCCAGTCGTCGACGTGGCGATCTGGACCGCGCTGATGCTGACCCTGATCTCGAGCGGCGATTATTTCTTCAGGCTGCGCCGGCTGATCAACGATCCTCCAGCTTCTTCTTGAAGTAGTCGACCGTCTTCATCAGACCTTCCTCGAGGTTGACCTTCGGCTCCCAGCCGAGCAGCGTGCGTGCGCGTGTGATGTCGGGACGCCGCTGTTTCGGATCGTCCACGGGCAGCGGCCTGTACACGATTTTGCTGCGAGATCCGACCAGCGTGATGATCGTCCGCGCGATGTCCTCGATCGTCACTTCGTGCGGGTTGCCGATGTTGACGGGATCGTTGGTGTCGGACGCCGTCAGTCGCAGGATGCCATCGACCAGGTCGCTGACGTACGTAAAGCTGCGTGTCTGCGTGCCGTCACCAAACACGGTCACGTCTTCGCCGGTCAGCGCCTGCGACATGAACGCTGGAACGGCGCGTCCGTCGCGCAATCGCATGCGGGGGCCGTAGGTGTTGAAGATGCGAACGATCTTGGTGTTCACACCGTGAAAGCGGTGGTAGGCAAGGGTCATCGCCTCGGCAAACCGTTTTGCTTCGTCGTACACCCCGCGCGGACCGATCGGGTTGACGTTGCCCCAGTACGTTTCCCGTTGTGGATGCTCGAGCGGATCCCCGTAGACCTCGGACGTGGAGGCGAGCACGAAGCGCGCCTTCTTGGCCATCGCCAGTCCGAGCGCGTTGTGGGTGCCGAGCGAGCCGACCTTGAGCGTCTGAATGGGTAGCTCGAGGTAGTCGATCGGGCTGGCAGGACTCGCCCAGTGCAGCACGACGTCGACAGGGCCATCGATGTCGATGTGGCGCGTGACATCGTGGCGGATGAATTCGAAGTCGCGGCTGCGCAGATGTGCGATGTTCGCCAGATCACCCGTGAGCAGGTTGTCGACGCCGATGACCGAATCGCCGCGATCGAGCAGCGCTTCGCTGAGATGGGACCCGATGAACCCTGCGGCGCCGGTGACGACTATACGCATGTCTGTTCGGTGACCTGTAACGGTCAAACCCGCTGAAAGAGTCCCCGGAACACGGTCAACCACATGATTTTCAGGTCGAGCGTGACCGACCAGTTCTCGATGTAATAGAGGTCGTACTCGATTCTCTTCTCGAGCGACGTGTTGCCGCGCCACCCGTTGACCTGCGCCCAGCCGGTGATGCCGGCCTTCACTTTGTGGCGGAGCATGTATTGCGGGATGCGGTGCTTGAACTGTTCGACGAAGAACGGCCGCTCCGGCCGCGGACCGACGATCGACATGTCGCCCTTGAGGACGTTCCAGAACTGCGGAAGCTCGTCGAGGTCCAGGCGCCGGAGCCAGCGTCCTACCGGCGTCGCGCGAGGATCATCTTCGCGCGCCCAGATCGGGCCGGTCCTCTCCTCGGCGCCTTCGTACATCGATCGAAATTTGAAGACGGTGAAGGCCTTGCCGTCGAGGCCCATGCGTTCCTGCGTGTAGAACACTTGGCCGCTGGACGTCCATTTCACGAGCGCGGCAATGATTGCCAGCGGGATACCCATGACGAGCAGCGCACTGGCCGACAGGACGATGTCGATGACGCGCTTGAGCCAGGCGTTGAACCCCTGGAGCGGGACATCGTTGATGTTGATGATCGGGAGGCCGTCGAGATCCTCGAGCCGGGCGCGGATCGCGATGAACTGCAGCAGGTCCGGTACGACCTTCACGTCGATGCACTCGCGGCTGGTGATCTCGATGAGATCGAGCAGTTTTGCGTGCTCCTCGAGCGGCAGCGCCACGTAGAGGTGATCGACGCGCTCGCGCTGGGCGATGTCGGCGACCTCGGCGAGCGTGCCGAGCAGCGGCAGACCCCGGTAGCCGATGTGATCGCCGCCGGCGCGATCGTCGATGAAGCCGACGACCTGGTATCCGAATTCGCGGTGCTGGAGCACCCGATCCGCCACCATCCGGCCAAGATCCCCGGCTCCGGCGATCAGGATGCGCTTCAGGCCGACGCCGGCGCGCCACCGGCGCTCGAGCAACGCGCGTACGGTTTCGCGAGAGGAATAGGTGAACAGGACGTTGAGCGTGAGGAACAACCCCCACGCCGCCTGCGAGACTTCATAGGCGCCGCGCGACTTCTCCAGCTCCGACACGTAGTACGTCTGGACGTACAGCGTCGCACCGATGCCGAAGACGACGGCGAGGATGCTGCCGATCAACACCGCGAAGAAATCGTCGACGCGGGAGCGGCCGCGCCGCAGCCGGTAGATGCCCTGGAGTTGAAAGGCGAGTGGCGTGAGCACCGCGACGAACGGCAGCACGTGCAGGTACTGCTCGAGGGGCGGATACCCCTTCGTGACGGGAATCAGGCCGCTTTCGAAACGGATTCCGTACGCGAGCACGAACGCCCACACCGCAAGCAGCGCGTCGGTGATGACGTAGAAGGCGACGAGCAGGCGGTTATATCGTCTTACCACCGGGTGCCCGCTGGCGCGTCGAGGGTCTCGTCAATGACCTCACGCATCCGTTCGAGATGGCGAGTGCGCGAGAATTGCAGCGCGCGATCCCGGATCCGAGCCGGGTCGAACGCGATCGCGGACACCTGCTCCAACGCCGTGACGAGCGACTCGATCGTCGGCTCCGTGAAGAGCACCCCGGTGTCCCCCGGGATCACGCTCTCGAGTGCGCCGCCGCGTGCGAGGGCGACGACCGGGCGGCCGCATGCCTGCGCCTCGACCGGCACGATCCCGAAATCTTCTTCACCGGGCATCAGCACGGCGAGTGCGCTGCGGTATTCGGCACGAATCTCCTCGTCACTGAGGCGGCCCGTGAACTCGACACTGCCGTCGGCGTTCTGCTCGAGCCGGGTACGATCGGGTCCATCGCCGACGATCCGCAGCCGCGCGCCGGCGCGCCGGCACGCCGCGATGGCCAGGTCGATCCGTTTGTACGGCACCAGGGCGGACACAATCAGAAAATGGCTGCCTGGGACGGTCGTATCTGGGTGGTAAAAGATCGTGTCGACGGGTGGATACACGATCGTAGCCCCGCGATTATAGTATCGGCGGATCCTGCCCGCAACGAATTGAGAGTTCGCCACAAAGCGTCCCACGCGCGGCGCCGTTGCGGCATCCCACCGCGCCAGCCTCGCGAGCATTGGACGGTAGACCCACCGGCTCGCGAATGCACCCACCCGCTCGGGACCGAAGTAGGCATCGAACTGATCCCAGGCGTAGCGCATCGGCGAGTGGCAATAGCAGATGTGCCGCGCGCGGCCGGCCGCGATCACCGCCTTCGCCGCGCAGTGGCTCGAGCTGATCACGAGGTCATAGGGATCGAGATCGAATTGCTCGATCGCGGTCGGGAAAAGCGGGAGGTAGCGGCGGTACTGCGATCGGGCGAAGGGAAGTCTCTGGATGATGGATGTGGAGATGCGATGGCGCTCGATCGTGTCCGATACCGACCCGCGCGCGTGAAAAAGAGTGACGATGTCCGCGTCTGGGTACAGCTCACACAGCGCCTCGAGGACCTTCTCGCCCCCGCGCATGCCCGTCAACCAGTCGTGAGCGAAGGCGACCTTCACTGGTTCCGGCTACCCACGAGCCGGTAGATTTCGTGCGTGCGTGACACCGAGCGCTCCCACGAGAAGTCGCGCGCGCGCACGAGCCCTTTCCTGCGAAGCTCCGCGGCCAGCTGCGGATCGGTCAGCACTCGGCGCACGCCCTCGACGATTGAACCGACGTCGTAGGGATCGACGAGGACCGCGGCGTCACCCGCGACTTCGGGCAGCGATGAGACGTTCGACGTGACCACCGGCGTGCCGCTGGCCATCGCCTCGAGCGGCGGCAGCCCGAACCCTTCGTAGAGAGACGGGAAGACGAACACCGCGGCCAGGCGGTACAGCACGGCGAGCGTGTCGTCCGGAACAAACCCGAGGAAGCGCACGTGCTTGTGCAGCTTGTGGCTGTGGACCGCCCGCCGCAGCGCCGGCAGTTTCGAGATCTCATCGCCGATGATGAGGAGCTTCAGCTCGTCGAACCCTCCCTTGCGCAGTTCGGCGAACGCCTCGATCAGGCGGACGAGGTTCTTGTGAGGCTTGATCGTGCCCGCGTACAGGACAAAGCCGTGATCGAGCTGAAATCGCTCTCGCACCCGCGCCACGTCTTCGGGGTCCGGCTCGAGCCAGAATCGCTCGTCAATCGCGTTGTAGACGACCGAGATCTTGTCCGGCGGCACGTTGAAAAAGTGGAGGATGTCACGCTTGGATGCCTCGGACACCGTGAGAATCCTGTCGGAACGCTTCGCCGAGATCCACATCGACGCGCGGGCGTAGGCGTAGGCCGCCCGGTTCGGGAGGTACTGCGGAAACATCAGGTGGATGCAGTCGTGAATGGTGACGACGGATCGGCAGCGCACGCCGACCGGCAGCACGTAGTGCGGCGCGTGAAAGACATCCGGCTTCTCGCGCATCAGCACCCACGGGACGTGGAACTGCTCGCGCAGCGAGTAGTTGGGCGACGGTTCGAACAGGGTCCGGAAGTTGGGTCCCAGTTGCTCCGCGACGCGCATGTCGGGTGCGTCGCAGAGCAGCACGTACTCGTTCCCGTGATCGATCCGCGCGAGGTGCCGCAGGAGGTTTCGAATGTAGGTGCCGATGCCGAAGTCATGCAGCTTTCGGACATCGATCGCGACTCTCATCGATTCTGATGATGACCTAATTTGGAGCGCGTTGCCCACCCAGCACTTGATTCAGGCCGGCGAGCGGCGTGGTGGAGGAGGCGGGCATGCTCTCGCCGGCAAGAAGCTGTTTCGCATGATCGACGGCGATCGCGAAGCCAAGGCCTTGTCCGTCCTCCTTCTCGATGCCCATAGAGTTGATGCCGATGACTTGACCGGTGCGATCGAGCAGCGGGCCGCCGCTGTTGCCGTGATTGATGGCGGCGTCAGTCTGGATGAGCGTGACGTTGCCCGTCCGGCGAATGGCGCTGACGATCCCGCGGGTGACGGTGTTCGAGAGCGTACCGAGCGCATAGCCGATCGCGATGACTTCCTTCCCGGCCCGTGCGCTGGCCGCGGTGCCGAGGCGAAGCGTCGCCTGGCTCGGGTTGGGGTTGGACACCTGCAGCACCGCGAGGTCGTATCCGGTCGACACCATGATCACGCGGGCCGTGTACTTGTTGCCACCGGCCTCCAGCTGCAGCGACGTCTGACCGTCGACGACGTGCGCATTCGTGACGACCAGATCGGGGCGGACAAAGAAGCCGCTGCCAACGGTGGTGCCGGTGGCAATCGACGCGATGGCGGGAAGCGCGGCGCCGACGACGTCCTCGATCGACTCGAGCGCACCCGCGGGAGCCGTGCCTTCCTCTGGCGCTGGTTGCGCGAGGGCGATGCCGCCGGTGACCGGCGCCGTGAAACCGTTGGAAGCACGGGCGGTAGTCGCCGGCGGCGCGGATGCGTTTTGCGAGCGGACGATGACGCCCGCGATGGCAAAGCCGACTGTCGCGCCGACGAAGAGCAGCACCCACGCGGACGGACCGTTGCTCTGGTGCTCTGGCGCCGGTTCTTCTGATGCTGCGGCCGGCTGCGATGCCGGCCTCTCGAATCCACATCGGCACGCGTCGACACGCGAGGGCACACGCCGGGCGCAGGAAGGGCAGGTCCAGGAAAATTGATCGCCGGCCGGTTCAGTCATGGCTTGATCGACTTATCGGGAAGTCGGCCACGTATCTTCAGGTACAGCCGGAGCGCCGGGATCCACCGCGGATGGTGCTTTTCGTAGAACGCAATGTGACTGCGCCGATACGCACGCTCGGTCGGTGCGGCGGCGGTTAGACGCGATTGCCCGCGAAAATGCAGGATCTCCGCTGCCGGCGCAAATAACACCTTTCGCCCGCGTGCGCGCACGGCTGCGCAGAAGTCGACGTCCTCGACGTACATGAAGAAGCGCTCATCCATCAGGCCCGCGGCCTCGGCGTCCGTGCGACGGACGAGCATGCAGGCGCCGCTGACCCAGTCGACGTCGCGGGGCTGACGCGTGAGCCACTCCACATACGTGGCCACCACGCCGAGACCGCGCTCGCCGCCGCGCACCAGAACCTGCTGCCGGAGCTCTGCGAAGGGCGACAGCATGGCGCCGAAGGAGAGCTCCGCGCGGCCGTCGCCGTTGACGAGGCGCGGCCCCGCAATCGCGGCATCCGACCTGGCATCGAGGGCGGCGATGAGCCGGTCGATCGCACCCGCCGGGACAATCGTGTCGGGGTTGAGCAGTAGGATCAGTCCGCCATACGTCTGCCGGATCCCGAGGTTGTTCGCGCGCGCGAACCCGAGATTCGCACCGGCGTCGATCACGCGGATGCCCGTCCATCGCTGCCGGGTGTCTGCCGCGGTCCCGTCCGTCGAGGCGTTGTCGACGACAACGATCTCGTGATCGATTGCAGGCGGATGCTCGATGAGTGATCTCAGGCATCGATCGATATACGCGCGCGAGTTGTACGTCACGATCACGATCGAGAGGCGGGGGAGCATCAGCGGTTCACCCACGGCCGCTCGCGAGCAGAACCTTCAGTACCTGCCGGGCGCACTCGGTCCACGAATACGTTGCAAGGAGGCGATCGGCCGCTTCACGTAGTCTCTGTCGTTCCATCGCATCGAAAAGCAACATCGTCAGCGCGTCTTCGATAAGTGCCGGATCGGGACGCTCCACGTACATGGCTGCATCACCGCAGATCTCGCGCGCGACGGGCGTATCGAGCAGCAGCACCGGGAGTCCCGCCGACATCGCTTCGAGCGGCGTGAGGCCAAAGCCCTCGTACTCGGAGAGAAAGGCGAAGGCGCACGCGCCGGCGTACAGCGCGTGAAGCTCGTGGTCGGTGACGTACGAGCGCAGCTGGATGCGATCGTGAAGGCCTGCCGCGCGAACCGCGCCGGCAAGGTCGACGCGCGGCGAAGTCCGGTTGTCGCCGACGATCTCGAGCCGCGCTTCCGGGTGCGCGCGCGCAAGACGCGCGAATCCGTCGATCAACTCCAGAACGTGACGCCGATTGAAGATGGAGCCCACGAACAGGACGGTCTGATTCCCGGGCAAGTCATGCGACATGCGGGGCGGACCTTTGAGGTCCGCCACACCCGGGTAGACAACAATCACCTTTGAACTGTCGATGCCGAGATGCGCGACGATCTCGCGCTTCGAAAACTCCGAGATCGTCAGTACGCGGGTGGCGGCGCGCGCTGCCAGCTGTGTCGTCGTGCGCCGCCGCGCGCCCTCGCGCCACGAGAACCACTCGGGATGCGCGGCGAACGAGACATCGTGGATGGCGACGACCATGGGCACCGGGGGGAACATCGGGCCGCTGTACGCAGGAGAAAACAGGACGTCGGCGCGAGCCTCTCGCACGAGTCGCGGCAGGACGACTTGTTCCCAGAGTATTCCGTTACCTGGCACGACCCCATCCGGCGCAAGCAAAACGAATTCCTGCGCTTGCGCTTCGGGCACCGTTTTCCACACCGCCAGGATCTCCGCGAGAAAGCGACCGACGCCGGTCGGCTTGTCGTGAAGCTCGCGCGCATCGATGGCGATCTTCACCCGCCTTCGCTCCGCTTCGGCGAGGCAAGTCGCGCGCGGCGCCGTTCCACAGCGTGGGAGTACGCGCGTCGCAGCATCGTGGCTGAGTCGACCCAGCTGAAGCCCTGGGCACGCTCCAGGCCCGCCTGGGCCGCGCGCAAGGCCCACCCCTCGTCGCGAATCCCTCGTTCGATCGCGTCAGCGAGCGCACCGGCATCCCCGGGGTCCACTAGAGCTCCGGCACCGCCGACGACCTCAGGCAACGATCCACGCGTCGACACGATGACCGGTATTCCAGCCGACATCGCCTCCAGGGCTGGAAGCCCGAAGCCCTCGTCCAGGGAGGGCATCACCAGGAGGCGGGCAGATCGATACAACGCCTCACGTTCGTCATTGCCGACGTAGCCTGCGTGCGTCACGTGACCGGCGAGGGGCGCCATCGTAATCCGTTTGAGCCATTCGGATGCGGCCGGCGTTGCGCGTCCCGCCAGCACAAGCCGTGGGGGCGCGGCGCCACAATTCAGAAGACGCGCGTAGGCGTCGAGCAGAATGCCGATGTTTTTCCGCGGCTCGAGGGTGCCCACGAACAGGACGCATCCGTCCCGCGGCACGTTTGGTTCCCGTCCCAGCGTCTTCCATGATGGAGCGCCAGGTGGACACACGTAGATGCGGTCATCTGCCACCCCAAGTCGATCCGCGACCTGCCTCTTGCCGTACTGCGTGGAGGTGATCACCGCGTCGGCTCGGCGGGCATGGTTGGTCACGAGCTCCGGGTAATCGCGCTCAATCTCCACGCTGGTCTGCGTCGCACTCGACAGGAAATACAGGTCATGGATCGTGACCACCTGGGCTGCCAGGCGCGCCGGTATCAGGAGGGGGTGCGCGGAGTGGGCGACGTCAACAGGACCGGCAAGCATCTCCACCGGTGGCCACTCTCGCCGATGCCACAGGTAGTTCAGCACGCGAACCGGGATGCGGTGGTCGACGACGCGCACACCCAGTTCGGAATCGAGTCCCCTCGCGGGCCGATCCTTCCAGGAGCTGGTGAAGGCGAACACCTCGTCCCGGTGCGCGCTCGTGTAGGCGCGGACGAGCTGATGAATGTACTCGCCCACGCCGGTGCGCTCCCGTAAGGCGGGCCGGTAGTCGACGAGGATGCGCACCCCGAGCAGGGTACACGCGGTTCGATCCGATATGCTAACGTCAGCCCGCCTTGGCCAAGGCTACGGCGAGGCGCGCCGAAGCGCGCAGCGCGGAGGCGGCTGTTTCAAGCGCTTTCACTTGCCGGGTCGAGAAAAACGATGAAAATTGCGGTCATTGGTACGGGTTATGTGGGCCTCGTCGCTGGAGCCTGCTTCGCCGAAAGCGGCAACGACGTGGTCTGCGTCGACAAGGACAACGCGAAGATTCGCATCCTGCGCCGGGGCAAGATGCCGATTTACGAGCCCGGCCTCGAGGAGGTCGTCCGGCGCAACCGCCACGAAAACCGCCTCACGTTTACGACGATGCTGCCCAAGGCGGTCCGCGGTGCGAGCATCGTCTTCATCGCCGTCGGCACGCCGCAGGGCGAGGATGGCTCCGCCGATCTTCAGCACGTCCTCGGTGTGGCGCGCGAGGTCGCCCGCGCCATGAACGGCTACAAGGTCATCGTCAACAAGAGCACCGTTCCGGTAGGCACGTCGGGGAAAGTTCGCGAGGTCATCCGCCGCGAGACGACGCATCCGTTCAGCGTGGTGAGCAACCCCGAGTTTCTGAAGCAGGGTGCGGCCATCGACGATTTCATGAAACCCGATCGCGTGGTGATTGGCGCCGAGGATCCGCGCGCGAGGGACGTGATGCTGGAGCTCTACACGCCGTTCACGCGAACCGGCGCGCCCATCATGATGATGGATTGCGCCAGTGCGGAGCTGGCCAAGTACGCGGCCAACGCGATGCTGGCGACACGCATCTCCTTCATGAACGAGATGGCAAACGTGTGCGAACTGGTCGGTGCCGACATCGATGAGGTTCGCCGCGCGGTCGGATCCGACAAGCGCATTGGCACGTCGTTTCTGTTTCCAGGGATCGGCTACGGCGGCAGCTGTTTTCCGAAAGATGTGAAGGCGCTCGTCCACTTCGCTTCAGAGCAGGAATACGACTTCAAAATCCTCAAGGCGGTCGAGACGGTCAACAACGCGCAGAAGACCCGGCTGGCCACCAAGATGCGCAAGCATTTCGGTTCGCTGAAGGGGAAGACGGTCGCCGTCTGGGGCCTCGCGTTCAAGCCGCGCACCGACGACATGCGCGAGGCGCCGGCGATTCCCTTGATCGAGGCGCTCCTGTCGGCGGGCGCCGACGTGCAGGCGTACGATCCGGAAGCGACGAAGGTGGCGAAGGGCATTTTCGGGAGCCGCGTGACGTTTGCGAGCAAGAACTACGACGCGCTCAAAGGCGCCGACTGCCTCGCGATCGTGACCGAGTGGAGCGAGTTCCGGCGGCCCGATTTTGCGAGAATGCAGAAGCTGATGCGATCCCCCGTGGTCTTCGACGGCCGCAATCTCTTCACGCCGGAGCAGATGAAGCAGAACGGGTTCACCTACTACTCCATTGGCCGCCACTGACCCTTCGACAGTGCTCGTGACGGGCGGCGCCGGCTACATCGGCAGCCATGCCGCGAAGGCCCTTCGCCAGGCCGGCTACCGCGTCGTCATTTACGACAATCTTTCGGCAGGTCATCGGGAGGCGGCGCTTGGCGCGCCGCTGGTCGAAGGCGACATTCGCGACGTCGATGCGGTCCGGCGGGCGTTGAAGGACAGTGGCGCATCGGCAGTCATGCATTTCGCCGCGTGGCTGACCGTCTCGGATTCGGTCCACGACCCAGTCGGGTATTACCGCAACAACGTGATGGGGACGCTGGCGGCGCTGGAGGCCATGGCGGCCGAGCAATGCCGGCAGTTCGTGTTCTCGTCGACCTGCGCCGTGTACGGTGAGCCGGTTGAAACGCCGTTGCGTGAGACGCACCCGACGGCGCCCATCAACTCGTACGGGCAGACGAAGCTTGCCGTTGAACATGCCCTGCCGCATTTCGAGCGCGCATATGGACTGCGGTCGATCCGCCTCCGGTACTTCAACGCGGCAGGCGCGGATCCGGACGGCGAACTTGGCGAAGACCACTCGCCCGAGATTCATGTGATCCCGCGCGCGTTCGAGGCGGCGTCGGGTGGGCCCCAGATCGAGATCTTCGGTGAGGATTACCCGACATCTGATGGGACGTGTCTGCGCGACTATATTCACGTCGCCGATCTCGCCGACGCGCACGTGCGCGCGCTGCGCCGTCTCGAGCAGAACGGCGCTTCAGCCACCTACAACGTCGGTACCGAACGCCCCTCATCTGTTCGTGACGTGATCGCATCGGTTGAGCGGGTGACCGGCCGGAAAGTGGCTCACCGATCCGCGCCGCGGCGCCCTGGGGATCCGGCGGTGCTGTTTGCGTCTGCGCAGCGCATTCGCGACGACCTGGGGTGGGTGCCGCAGCGGCCGGAGCTCGACAGAATCGTCGCCGACGCGTGGCGCTGGCATTCGGCGCATCCGCACGGTTTCCGAATGGCTCCCCCTCGACCAGGCTCGGGGCACGCCGCACGCTGATGGCGAGGGCCCGCGGCACGCCGGCCGATCCGCTTCTGTCGGTTGTCATGCCGGTGTTCAACGAGGCCGCGACGATCGACGAAATCATCCGGCGCGTGCTTGCCGTCCCCATCCGCATACAGCTCATCGTCGTCGACGATTGCTCGACCGACGGTACGCGCGATACGCTGGCGCGCCTGCAGCGCGAGCTGGGTTTCACGCTTCTGCTGCAGCCGAAGAACCGTGGCAAGGGCGCGGCGCTACGCGCCGGATTCGAGGCCATTCGCGGCGACCTCGTCGTGATCCAGGACGGGGATCTCGAATACTCGCCAGAGGAGTTCCCGCAGCTCATCGAGCTGATCTGCGACGGCCGCGCGGACGTCGTCTACGGGTCCCGGTTCATCGGGCGGCACCGCGTGTTCCTGTTCACGCACTATCTGGGCAACCGCGTGCTCACGCTTCTCACCAACGTCCTCTACAACACCATGCTCACGGACATGGAGACCTGCTACAAGGTGATGAGGACCGACGTGCTGCGATCGATGACGCTTCGGTCGAACGGGTTCGGCATCGAGCCCGAGCTGACGGCCAAAATTTTCAAGCGGGGTTATCGGGTCTACGAGATTCCGATCAGCTACGACGGCCGCGGCTATGACGAGGGGAAGAAGATCGGATGGCGCGACGGTGTTGTCGCGCTCTGGGTTCTGCTGCGATACCGGTTTTCCGAGTGAGCATCTTCCTCCGGCTGATCGCGTACGCGCGTCCCTATCGCGGGCGGCTCGTCGCCGCGATGGTCGCCATGATTGTGTATGGCGCGGCGTCGGCGGGCGTTGCCGCGCAGATCCAGCCGATCCTCGACAACGTGCTCCCGAAGCACGAGGAGATCGGTCGCATCATCGCCACGATCGTCGCGCTCTATCTGATCAAGGGCGTCGGCGCGTACCTGTCGGGCTATCTCATGACCGACGTCGGTCAGCGCGTCGTCCGTGACCTTCGCAACATGCTCTTCACGCACATCCTCGGGCAGTCGGCCGCGTTCTTCTCGGCGCAAACCAGCGGCAAGCTGATGTCGAGAATCACCAACGATGTCGCGCAGATCCAGCAGGCCGTCTCGGAGACGCTCGGCGACCTCGCGCGGGAATCGCTGGCGCTGATCGGCTTTGCGGGGCTGCTCTTCTACTACGACGCGCGGCTTGCGATGGTCAGCCTCACAGGCGCCCCGCTGATCGTGTACCCGCTCGTGCGGCTCGGACAGCGCGTGCGGCGGACGACGCGACGCAGCCAGGAAGCGCTGGAGCAAATCACACACGTGTCCGCCGAAGCGTTTACCGGCCACCGCATCGTCAAGGCCTTCGGAGCCGAAGGGCGCGAGACGGAGAAGTTCCAGAACGCCTCGCATCGTCTCTATCGCACCAGCATGACCGTGACGGGAGCGCTGTCGGTGCTGCCGCCGCTGATGGAGTTCATCGGGGGCGTGGCGTTCGCCGTTGCGCTGTGGTACGGCAGCCAGGAGATCGCTGCCGGCCGTCTCACGACGGGCCAGTTCGTTGGATTCATCGCGGCGCTGTTCATGATGTACGGGCCTGCGAAGAAACTGAGCCGCGTCAACGCAAACCTGCAGCAGGCGATAGCGGCCGCCGAGCGCATCTTCGAGATGCTCGACACGCACAGCGAGGTCAAGGAGCGTGACGGGGCGATCAATCTTCCGCGTTTCCGCGACGCCATCGAGTTCCGGGACGTGCACTTCGCATACGTCGGGGCGGACGATGCGACCCTGCGAGGGGTGTCGTTCGGCGTCCGCGGCGGTCAGACGCTGGCGATCGTGGGGCGCAGTGGCGCCGGCAAGACGACGCTTGTGAACCTGATTCCGCGGTTTTACGACGTGACGCACGGGGCAATTACCATCGACGCCCGCGACGTGCGGGAGGTGACTCTCGCGTCGCTCCGCGCGCAGATTGCCATTGTGACGCAGGAGACGGTGCTCTTCGACGACACGATTGCCGCCAACATCGCGTACGGTCGCCCTGCGGCTGCACGCGAGGAAATCGAAGCGGCTGCACGTGCGGCGCATGCCCACGAGTTCATCACCGGGCTCGATCACGGGTACGAGACGATGATCGGCGAGCGCGGGCAGCGGTTGTCGGGCGGGCAACGGCAGCGGGTCGCTATCGCGCGCGCGATCCTCAGGGATTCACCCATCCTGATTCTCGATGAAGCCACGTCATCCCTCGACGCCGAGTCGGAGATGCTCGTGCAGGAGGCGCTGTCGACGCTCATGCTCAACCGCACGTCGTTCGTGATCGCCCATCGGCTGTCCACCGTCCGCCGCGCCGACGCGATCGTCGTGCTCGAGCGCGGGCGTATCGTCGAAACAGGCCGCCATGAGGATCTCCTCGCGCGGGGCGGCGCGTATGCGAAACTCTACGAACGGCAGCTGCAAGAGGAACCGACCGACGAACCCGAGCGCGTATGAACCACGAAGACCACGAAGACGTGTTGAACCACGAAGGTCACGAAGGACACGAAGTGTGTGATGTACCCGATCCTTCGTGTTCTTCGTGCCCTTCGTGGTTGAGACTCTTGGTGTCCTTTAGATGATCAAGTCGATGACCGGATTCGCCTCGCTGACGCACGAAGACGAGCTCGCATCGATCGGCGTCACGGTGCGGGCCGTCAATCATCGATTCCTGGACATCCAGCTTCGTATTCCGCAGTCGCTCGGCGAGGTCGAGCCTCGCGTGCGCGCGTTGCTGCAGAAGCGCCTTGCCCGCGGCCGCGTCGAGCTGCAGATCTCCGTGCAGCTTCGCACGACGGCGACGCCGACCGTAGAGTTGAACGAGGAGTTCGCCAATGCCTTGTCGGCGGCCATCGATCGTGCGCGCGAGCGGGGCCTGGTTGCGGGGGCGCTGACGCCGGGCGATCTGCTGCGGCTCCCGCAGGCGATCACCGTGCGCGATCGCGCGGTGGGCGCCGATCCCCAGGTCGAAGCCCAGATCGCGGCAAGCGTGGAAGCGGCGGTGGAGCAGGCGCTGGCGGACCTCGATGCGATGCGGATCCGCGAGGGCGGTCACCTGCGAACCGATCTGGACGCACGAAAGGATTTCCTCGGGAGCCTCATCGCGCGCCTGGCTGGCGCCGCGGATGAAGGCCGGTCGTCACTCCAGGCACGGCTGCAGGAACGCGTGGACGAGATCAGCCACGATCTTCCGGTTGACGAAGCGATGATCGCTCAGGAGATCGTGCGCACCGTCCAGCGATCCGACATCAGCGAGGAGGTCACCCGGTTCCGGGCGCATCTCGCGCACTGGGACAAACTGACCGATGCCGACGAACCCTGCGGGCGTAAGCTGGATTTCCTGCTGCAGGAGATGAACCGCGAGGTGAACACGATCGGGTCGAAGGCCGACGGCCTCCGTGTGTCGGAGTTGATCATCAACGCGAAAGCGGAGCTCGAGAAGATGCGCGAGCAGGTTCAGAATGTCGAGTAACCCCTCCGACTCCGCGACGCCGCTCGATAACACGCCCGTCAAGCGTGGCCTGCTCTTCATTGTTTCGGCGCCGTCGGGGACGGGGAAGACCACGCTGGTCGAGCGGCTGGTGCACCGGATCCCGAATCTGTGCCTGTCCCGGTCGTATACCTCGCGGTCGACTCGTCCCGGCGAACAGGACGGTGTTGACTATAATTTCATCAGCCGCCAGCGGTTCGAGGAGATGGTTCGCCGGGGCGAATTTCTCGAGTGGGCGGACGTCTTCGGCAACTACTACGGCACGTGCGCGACCGATACCGAGTGCTGCCTGGCCAACGGCCAGGACCTCGTGCTCGTCATCGACGTGCAGGGAGCGCGGCAGGTCCGGAGCAGCGGGATCGAATCGGTCGGCATCTTCGTGCTGCCGCCGTCGGGGGCTACGCTCGAGCAGCGGTTGCGCGGCCGGAGCAAGGATTCGGAAGAGGAGATCCGGAAACGGCTCGAGGCC
>Ga0209515_10004187_pt1 | contig 19722 bp, 19 predicted proteins | sample Subgroupgradi54m_FD_187454 | JGI IMG/M metagenome (GOLD analysis project Ga0209515, IMG submission 187454) | Subsurface groundwater microbial communities from S. Glens Falls, New York, USA - GMW60B uncontaminated upgradient, 5.4 m (SPAdes)... ...
TGCCAACGTTCAGGCGCCTTATCCGTCATTTGGAGATGTGGGCTTCTTCGGCAGTATAATATTTTATATTTTCGGAGTCATCTATCTTGCGCGCGTTTCAGGAGTGAAATTTTCTCTAGGTTTTTTCCATAATAAGCTTCAGGCTGTGTTAATCCCACTAGTCATGCTTATTCTTTCTTATATTATATTTCTGAAAGACTATATGTTCGACTGGTCGGACAAATTAAAAATTTTCTTGGACTTTGGCTATCCTTTAGGGCAAGCCTTTTATGTTTCCTTGGCAATTTTAACCTTAATTTTATCTAGAAAAATATTGGGAGGGATTATGAGGAAACCTATTATCTTATTTCTTATTGCTTTAATCATGCAATACGTCTCGGATTTTAATTTCTTGTATCAGGCAAGTCACGAAACTTGGTTTGTGGGTGGATATGGAGATTTCTTATACATGTTTTCTTATCTTTTGATGACTTTAAGTATAGTGCAAATAGGCTATGTTTTAAAGAGTATCAGAGAAACAAAATAAGTTTTATGGAAGCAATTTTACAAATCCCAATAAGAATAATCCATGAGCAAGAACTTGTTATAGGGCCTTTAGCATGGGATGAAGCAGGAAAAGTTTCTGGACTTACGATTGACCAATCACACAACTCCGTTTCTTTTTCTGGAGACAGCAAAGATGTTATCAATAGACTTGTGGCTCAGTACGAGCGATTGTTTGGGCGTGCTTCGCATGAAGTTTGTCGCGAGGCTGTCCAAGACATAATTATTGGGATGCTGCCAGAAGAAGTACCCTCTAGTCTCAAATAACTATTATGTCCGATAATGACAACAAACCAGTGTCTGCTGATGAGGATAAAGAAATTAGAGAAAAGTTATACAAGCAAAACTTGGAAGTAGTAAGACTATATAAGCAGGTCGATACTTTGAACCATGAGCTCGGAACAGCTAATGAGAATCTAAAAAACCTCATCAAGCAAAGAGAAAGCCTGGTGCACCTTATTACCCACAAGGTCAAGGGCTCGTTTACTCGCACTAAATATATTTTCGCTGGGATACTTGATGGCACTTTTGGGGAAATCTCCCCGGAGATAAGAAAATATGCCGAACAGGGTCTGGAGTTTGACAATAGCGGTATACAGACTGTCGACTTGGTGCTAAACGTAGCCAACTTGCAAAACGGCCTCATCAAATACGAAATGAAGCCCATTGATTTTAAAAATATAGTTCTAGAGACTGTAGCTGACAAAAAAATCGCAGCTGAAGCCAAAGGACTCAAAATAGAAACAGAAATAAAAGATGGTCTCTACAATATAACGGGTGATGCTTTCTGGCTCAAAGAAGCGGTAAACAACTTGATTGGTAACTCTGTGGCATATACAAAGGAAGGAATAATAATAATAGGACTTGAAAATAATAATGGCAAGATAAAATTATCTGTTAAAGATAACGGCATAGGCATAACCGAAGAAGACAAAAAGAATCTATTCAAAGAAGGCGGGCGAGGCAAGGACTCCGTAAAAGTAAATGTAGACAGCACCGGCTACGGTCTTTTCACAGTCAAACTAGTCGTAGACGCGCACAAAGGCAAAGTCTGGGCAGAGTCTGAAGGAGAGGGCAAAGGCTCCACGTTCTTTGTGGAATTGCCTGCGACGTAACTACATAGGCAAGACCTGTGGGGTAGTTTATTTCTTTACTTCGTTCAGCAAGAAAGATTCTTGCTTATTGCAGTTCTTGTCAAAAAGAAAACTGTGTGAATTTATTTTATTCCGAATGTTGATGCACGATCGAGCTAATCAGAGTTTGGTATGGTAAACCTTTTTTCAAAGCCAAAGTCTTCACCTTGAATAAATCTCTTTCAGAAATTCTGATATTAATATTTTTTGTTTTGTCTAAGCTCGCGTTGGCATAACCTTTATATCTCTTTATTTCCTTCTTTTTATTTGCTACGGGCTTCAGCTTGCCTTTTTGATAAGACTTTAGCACCTTCTTTTCATAATTATCCAATTCATAGTATTTCATAAATTTTTATTTGTTAAGTATATACTTTTTTGTGGCCTTGCGGCTGGGAAATATGGTTTTTAAAAATATCTTTTCATCATCTTCAATAAATGGAACCAAATAAGCGTACTCATCGATCTCAATAACAAAAATTCTTTGTCCGGGATGCTTTTTGTGTTCTCTGTGTATTAAAATATCTAAAATTTTACCTTCGTTTACAGCTACTATTATTTCTTCAAAACTGATCCCTCTTTCCTTTTTCAACTGTTCATTTTTCTCTGCACCCCAATCAAAATACTTCATTTTCGTATGATATTACAAATAATATCATTTGTCAAACAGGCTGTGGATAAACTCGCTAAGCAAGAACAATAATGGTCCTCGGTAGCGTACTGTTGTTTATGTAAAATTAAATGGTCTAGGGCTTTTTGTGGGTAATTTATTAAATATCGGTAACTATTTTTTTACCTGGCCGGAAGCCAGACGGAGCATTATCTCATGTGTGGCGCTTTGGCTGTCAGTGATAATCACAGAATTATCATCAGCTAGAACATACATCAGAACTATCTTATTATCTTTGTCATACAAAATTCGCGCGTTTTTATTTTCTACAATACCATCTTCGAAATTCTTGGTGAGTAGATATTTTGTGTCGGACGAAAAGTCAATACCCAAAAATCCATGCAACTCGGCAAACATTTTATTTTCCCATGCTTGCAGCCCGTCAAAAATATCGGCCACGGAACGCATCTTGAGCAATATGAAAAAATCTTTGCTCGATGGTGGCATCGGTTTATCGCGCAAGGAAGAAACCGGATTGTTTGGAGTAGTGTTTTTGTTTGTGTCTGGGTTCGTTGTAGCCGGCGGATTCGGAGTTGTGGCAGTCGAGACAGGCACTTCAGACGCCAAAGCTTTTAATCTGCTATTTATGACACCCATCAAGAAATTGTCATCCACGAACTTAGCATCCCCAGGCGAAAAGGTACTGCCGATGCTCGTAATAAATTGTCTCAAGCCCACAAGGCTACCATCAAATGTCAGATAAATACCTTCCAATCCATTTTCCTTTACTTTAGTCGTATTTATTTCAGTTAAAACTTTTTTTGGTATTTCATCTTTTTTCAAGCCATTTATCTCTATAAGAAAGCTTTTATCGGTAAAAATAATTGGCACAAATTGCCTTTGTACAGAAACCGTGGCTGGTCTTTTATAAAAGAAGAAAAACAAAGTTATCAAACCTGCCAATACAAACAGAAGTCCCAAAAGCATAATAATCTCGTTCTTCCTGGACTCCGGCGATAAATTTATCTTCTCTGCTTCGTGTTCTTCTTCACCATGAATTATTTTTCGTATTAGGCCTCCTTTATCATTCTCAATCACCTTCGCCATATCGTCGACATAAGTTTTGACAACTTTACTTATTTTTTCTTTATTTTTTTCCATTGAAAAAATCTTTATCCGCCTCTTTTATAGACAGGCTTGTCTTGCCATTTTCCCGGTCTACTTTTATGACTTTGACCGGCACTATCATACCTTCCTTTATTATATCTGAAACTCTCTCCACACGAAATGGCGCCAGCTCCGATATATGCACCATACCATCGGTGAAAGCGTTTAGTCGTACAAAGGCTCCGAAGTCGGCAACTTTTACCACTTCGCCTTTTAGAATTTCTCCAACATTAAACTCGTGGGTCATTTCCAAAACTATTTCTTTCGCTTTTTCCGCCGAGCCGCCCTTACCGGTAAAGTACACCGTGCCGTCATCTTCGATAGTTATCTCGGCTCCGCTACGCTCTTTGATATCTTTGATATTTTTTCCCCCGCCACCGATGACCATACCTATCTGGTCCGGTTTTATTTTAATAATCAGAATTTTCGGCGCATTAGGAGAAATTTCAGCGCGTGGAGCCGGAATTTCTTTTTCAATTTTATCTATGATAGCTACCCGCGCTTTTTTGGATTGCAACATTGCTTCACCGAGTATCTTGATAGACACACCTTCCACCTTCACATCGAGCTGTATGGCAGTGACCCCACTCCTTGTACCGGCAATCTTGAAATCCATATCACCATAATGGTCTTCCGGTCCCTGAATGTCAGTTAAAATTTTATATTTATAGTCGGACTCATACATCAACCCCATAGCAATGCCAGCTACGGGTGCTTTGATAGGCACTCCGCCATCCATCAATGCAAGGACGGAAGCGCAAATAGAGGCTTGTGATGTGGAACCATTGGAAGCCATAGACTCGGAAACCACCCTTATGGTATAAGGGAAATCCACCGCAGCCGGCAAGACCATGGCAAGTGCTTTCTCGGCAAGTGCCCCGTGTCCGACTTCCCTTCTATTGGTAAATCCGGATCTGCCGACTTCCCCGGCGGAGTATGGTGGAAAGTTATAATGATGCATAAATCTTTTTTCAATTTTTGCCTGCATGCCATCCACCAGATGTTTGTCTTCAGGGCCGCCGAGTGTAAGTACCGACAAAACATGCGTCCCCCCTCGGTAAAAAATTCCGGAACCATGCAAAACAGAAGACACTCCTCCGGCCTGCGCATACAAATCCCGAAGTTCATCCATCGCTCGGCCGTCTGCGCGTTGGTTTTCGTTTATCGCCTGCTTGTGCAGTATTTCATTTTCCGTATCATCAAATAAATTATCTTCTAAGGCAAAATCATCCCGGTCTCTATACTTATCTTGAACCATTTTATTCCAAACATTATGCAATTCATCTATTCTCGCCTTACCTGCGCCTGAAAAAATAGCATCTGTCATTTTTGGTTTTATGTTTTCATCAAATAGCGTCACAGACTCCGGTAAAATTTGTTCTTTTGCTATTACTCTTTTTTCTTTACCTATTTCAGCAATAATGTTTTTCTGAAAATCTTCCAATTTAGTGATTTCAGCGCTTGCTACCTTTAAAGCTTCTTCGAGCTCTTCTTCGTTAGTCTGATGCGCAGAAGCTTCAATCATATTGATGTGTCCATTTTTGCCACAAACCGTCAGGTCAAATTTATATTGAGAATCATCCAGGCGTAAACTCTGTGGTGGATTTATTTTCAGATTTTCGCTGTTATCTTTATCTGCATATTTGCCGATACGCACACAACCGACAGGTCCATTCCATGGAATATTAGAAACTGCCAGGGCGAGCGAAGCCGCGTTGACTGCCAAAATAGTCGGGTCGTTGTCGTCAACGGAGATAACTGTAACGATGACTTGCACTGCATGGCGGATAGACTGTTCAAAAAGTGGACGTAAAGTTCTGTCGATAACTCGGCTGGCAAGAACAGCATCCTCACTCGGCTTTCCTTCTCTCCTGGTAAAACGAGAGCCCAAAATTTTACCTGCGGCATAAAATTTCTCCGCATAATCAACCGTAAGATTAAAATACCCCAAACCTTTTTGGCTGTCATGAGACATGCAGGCAGTAGCCAGCACTATAGTCTCGCCATATTTTAACATCACCGACCCGCCTGCTTGCTCCGCTAAATCTGTAAACATCGCGGTAAGCGTCTTTTCGCCGATTTCAACTGAATATTCTTTTTTTTGCATATTTTTGACCCACTAAAGATGGGCGACCCGCCAAAGGCGGGCAGGGTTCGTGTCCAGACTGCAGTATTGTTCCTTAAATTATAGAACAATTACTATGTGTCCGAACACGAGCCAGTTAATTGATAAACTCTATTAAAGCCTTGAATTATAATAACTTTTTAGATGAAATATGTCAATCAGCTTGCCTTCTAAAGCTATAAATAGAGGCACCTAGAAGTTATCCCCAACACGGTTGACTTGAAGATTATATTGAGCTACCCTAGATACATAGTCCCGAAGAGAGGTATGGTACAAGATGACTGAAAGCTAGAGACGACAGTAACCATCGTGAGAACCTTATCCGCCCTTTGGCGGACACACTACAATTCGGTCGTCCTGTGATTCTACCCTTAATTCATAAGGTATAGAAAGGCATTCTCGCGGTAATTAGTTTGTTTTATAAAACACCTATTTAAAATATTAAACCTATTTTTGTTATTTCCATTATTTTTTGGGGCTTTTTTACTGAATGCCAATTATGTAAATGCTCAGGACACTGCCTTAGAGCCCCATACTCCTAACTCAGCTATGGATCAAAGTATAGACAGGAATAGCGAAGAAGGGACTGTTAATACAAATCACGACGCGCTTTTCCCCACAGCCAGCCCCTTGGACACCTTGGATGGAACAGCCAACGGAGACTTCTCTTTTGACCAAGTAAGCGTTTATGTGGTAAAAGAAGGAGACAAAATTTCTCAAATCGCAGACATGTTCGGTGTCTCTGAAAGCACAATTCTCGCCGCGAATGATATGAAAAAAGGTGATAAGCTTGTCGTCGGAGACACGCTTTTTATTTTACCGATTTCCGGGCTTGAGCATACCGTTACCAAAGGTCAGACACTAAAGGGCATAGCTACCTTTTACAAAGTAGACGTATCTGATATTGCACTCTACAACGGCATCACTGAAGACTCTTCCCTCGCGGTCGGAGACAAGTTGATAATTCCGGGGGCTGAAATGCTTGATGAAGGAGGAGACAAACCATCGCCAAATCTGGGAGCCTCCACCGCAAAAGATAAAAATTATTATGCTTCACATCCTATTAAAGGCCTAGCTGGGTACTTCATCAACCCAGTACCTACCGGAATTAAAACTCAAGGTCTTCACGACCACAACGAAGCTATAGACATAGGTGCACCTACAGGCACGCCAATTTATGCTTCTGCGTCTGGAGTAGTATTGGCAGCGAGAGGCGGTTTTAACGGAGGTTATGGCAATACGATCATAATAGATTTGCCAAACGGAGTTCAAACTCTTTATGGACATATGTCTAAAATAGCAACCAGCACGGGAGCACACGTTTCTCAAGGTGAAATAATAGGTTACGTTGGTTCGACTGGACGCTCTACTGGACCACATCTGCATTTCAAAGTAGTGGGCGCTAAAAACCCAGGGGCTGACTGGTCTTGGAAGAAATAAATATTTTTAAGTTAAACTCCGGCCAGTTTTATTGCTCCATATAAAACTACAGTGCCTAAAAGAGTTGCAAAGAACGCAATAATACTTATTCAAATAAGCATATTTTTATGCACACTTCACACAAAGCCCAAAAAGCTCTAGTGAATGTTCTTTTATTTTTTTAAATTTTGATGATTTTCTAAGAATTTCTCCCAACACTTTTTCAATTTCAGTATTTTCAAAATCTTCTACTTTACTACAATTCGTGCAGATTATGTGATGATGGTGATCGTTGTTATATTCATAATATACAGCATCTTTTTTCAAGTTAATTTTCTTTATCAACTGATTTTCCTCGAACGAAGCAAGGGTACGATATAAAGTCACAAGATCAAGATTATTCATTTTTTTGTGAATTTCTTGTGCTGTAACTGGATGCTTGATTTCTGAAATTACATTAAGAACTGTCAACCTTGGAGTTGTACTTTTAAGTCCTGCATCCCTTAGTATTTTTTTAAAATTATCTTTGACTTGTTTCCTGCGCATATTATAAATTGTTCTTTATTATATATATTGTAAAAAATATAGCGAGCATCAAAAGAACAATGGTACCCCCTGTTGATAAGTCAAAATAGAATGAGATAAATATTCCGGTAATCACTGAAAATAGTGATATAACCTCTGCGTAAATAATAGTTTGTAAAAAGTTTCTTTTAAGTTGCAAAGCAGAGATCACTGGAATGACAACTAAGGCACCAATCAATAGCACTCCCACGATTGGAATAGCTACTGAAACCAACAGCGCGGAAAGTATTATCAAAATAAAATTTATTCTGCGAGTAGGAATTCCAGAAACCTGTGCCGCCTCTTCATCAAAAGTTACATACAGAAGTTCCCGATAAAATAATGATAGAACAATAATTACTATAACGGCTAGCCCCAAAATAGTATATACATCTCCTATTGTTACAGTAACGATGCTACCAAAAAGATAGTTAAATAAATTGGTATTGAAACCATGAGAAAGAGAAAGTAAAACTATTGCCAAAGCAAGACTGCCAGAAAGGAAAAGAGCCAGAGCTGATTCCCCATATATTTTTTTTGATATACGCAGACGTTCTACTCCGATTGAGCCTAAGATGGTGGCACCCAAACCAGTCAAAATGGGAGAAATGCCCGTTATAAGCCCTATGGCAATGCCTGCAAGTGATATGTGGGCGAGTGTGTCGGCAATTAGGGAGTAGCGTTTAAGAACTAAAAATATACCAATCAAAGGAGCAATAACCGCAACAATTATTCCCGCCGACAATCCGTGTAATATAAAAGTGTAATGGAAAATTGACATGATATTAATGGTTATGATGATGAGGAGTAATTATCTTTACGCTTTGACCCCACATGTTTTTTGTCTCACTTTCTTTTAGAAACTCTTCTGGCGTAGTGTGACAAACAAGAGTGCGATCAATACAAGCAATATGCATTGCTTCTTTGGTTACCATCTCAACGTCGTGTGAAATAAGAACCAAAGTAAGCCCTGCTTCACGATTTAGTTTTCGCAAAAGTTCGTAAAATTCATCATGCATTTGCTGATCAATACTGGTTGTCGGTTCGTCAAGAAAAATGATTTCGGGATTTGTAGCAAGCGCACGGGCAATAAAGACACGTTGTTGTTGGCCACCGGATAAATCTCCGATTAAGCGATCTTTGTAATCCCACATACCCACTTGTTCAAGTACTTTACGAACCATAGTACGATTATTTTTTCTGATCGCCATCATCACTACGTCATAAACAGTAACTGGGAAGGCAGTGTCAAAGTTGGTGGCTTTTTGAGGTACATATCCGATTTTATGCCAATTTTTAAATTCTGATAGGGGTGTTCCGAAAAGATTAACTAAACCGCTATCAGGCTTTAGAAGTCCTAACATAATTTTTAACAGTGTAGTTTTACCTGCTCCATTCGGCCCGATAATGCCAAGATAATCGCCCTGGTGAACAGCAAGGCTAATATCTTCAAGCACAGGTTCTTTTCCAAAAGAGAAAGAAATATTCTTTACCTCAACTATATTTTTTGTGTGGTCTATGTTTTGCATTCTAGGACAATTTTAAGCGAGGCTAGGTTTGATCGCATGACAGTGAAATAATTATCGCCTTTCGCAAGGTCTTCGGATGAAATTCCTTCTATTGGATCAAGTACCATTGTTTTAGCACCAATCTCTCTTGCCACTGTTTCAGAAAGTTTTGGACTAACGAGACTCTCAAAGAAAATATACTTTACTCCGTTTTTCTTTGCAAAGGCAGAAATATCTGCGAGAGCCTTAGGTGAAGGTTCAGAGTCTGGGGAAATTCCTGTGATTGATACTTGATGAAGACCGTAAATAGTAGAAAGATATCCAAAGGCAGCGTGAGATGTAACAATATCTTTTGATGCACAACTTTTCAACCCATTTTTATATTCAGTATCTAATGTAGCAAGTTCTGTTTTTAATTTTTCAGCATTTTGTTTATAGTAATCTCTGTTTTTAGCGTCAGCTTGTATAAATCCAGCAACTATTTTGTCTACCATTTCGCTCGCAAGCGGCGGAGCAAGCCATACGTGTGGATCAATTATTTCTTTCCCTGCTTCAACGACTTTTTGGTTAGTTAAGTTTTCCCCCGCTGTTACCACAAGAGTATGACTGGGATCAATATTCTTTTTTATGTCATCTCCCCAAGCCTCAAGTCCACCGCCATTAAGGATTAAGAGATTACTGTTTTCGATTGAAGCAATGTCGTTGGGGGTAGGTTCATAATCGTGAGGTTCAGCTCCGGCTGGGGTAACATTCTTGATATCTGCTTTATCTCCACCAATTTGACTTGCGAAGAAATAAAGAGGATAGAAACTTGTAGAAACCTGAATCTTATCTGGGGAAGTAATTGAACTAGAATTTTTTTTATTAATTATTAATGTTAAAAGCCCAACAAATACTAACCCGAACACAATACTAATAATTATTTTTTTATTCATATAGGTAATAATACTCTAAATGCAAATCATTTGCAACTAGGAATGTGGAAAACTTTTGCTGTTTATAGTAAAATCATAGTAATGCGATATTTAAAATATTTACTATTGTCTCTGGTCACCTTATTTATTCTGTCGGTAGTATTTTCCCCACTTACCATTAAAGCACAGGAAGCTCTTCCAGATAAAACAGAGATAGTAAAAGCCAGAGTTGTTGATGTGCAAGATAATGGTACCGCCATTATACCCGGTTTAAATATAAATAATAAATCTCAAACAATTGATGCTTTGGTCTTGGAGGGGAATCAAGAAGGAGAAACAGTAACTTTCAGTAATGATTATATTCAACTTAAAAAAGGTGATATTTTTTATTTAAACCAAACCATCACCGCAGTCGACAACAGAGAATTTTATAGTGTGGAAGACACTTATCGATTACCCGTAATTTATTTCTTTGCGATATTGTTTATTGTCTTAGTTTTATTAGTCGGAGGCCTACAAGGAATGCGCGGGCTTGTAAGTTTGGCAGGAAGTTTCATACTTATTATTTATGTTCTTTTACCTGGCATTCTCCATGGTTATCCGCCAGTATTAGTAAGCATTGGAGTTTCTTCTCTAATAATTATTTTAGGGTCATATATAACCCACGGATTTAATAAAACAACCTCCTCGGCTGTGCTGGGAATGATAGTCACAGTTATTATAACTGGATTTATGGCTTATAAAGCCGTACACGTCGGACAATTCAGTGGTTACGGCACCGAAGAAGCAACGTATCTAAACTTAAATTCTCGTGGAACTATTGATTTATTGGGCATACTGATTGGTGGAATAATGATTGGTCTTTTAGGTATCTTATACGACGTAGCGATAGGGCAAGCTATTTCCGTAGAAGAACTTCATCATATCGCCCCCCATATTCCAAGAGTAACAATTTTTAAACGAGCCATGCGAATGGGTCGTGAACATATCGGAGCATTAGTAAATACTTTGGCTATTGCTTATGTGGGCGCATCACTACCTTTATTACTTCTTTTTTCAACACCACCAGTGAATATATCGATGATTATGAATAGGGAAATATTTGCGACAGAAATAATAAGGGCATTGATAGGAAGTATTGGGCTCGTGTTAGCTGTTCCTATAGTCACGCTTTTGTCAGTGTATATATTAATGCCAAAAATCAAGAAAAATATCCCCAAAGAAGAATTACAAAAAGAAAAAATAGCTCTAGAACATTTTGAGCATAAACATTAATCTGTGCGGGATGGGAGAATCGAACTCCCAACCTCAGTTTGGAAAACTGACGTTTTACCATTAAACTAATCCCGCTAATACAAATAACTACTAACAACTGTCGGGCTGCTGGGAATCGAACCCAGTCTAAACGCTCCCAAAGCGCTTGTACTACCGGTATACTACAGCCCGAATATTCAAATGCTAACACATTACAAACCAATACATCGGCGTTTAAACGCTCTCTAAAAAATGGCGCTTGTACTACCGCAAACCAAATACAGACTACAGCCCGTTTCAGCTTGAAAGCTAATTTAATATATCATGGTTCTATTTTTTTCACCATGACCCTGAGCTTGTCGAATGGGTCACAAAATAACATCACTTACTACTTTTACCTTGGCTTTTTTATTTTTTAAATCTAAATATACAACTAAGAGGTCCACTTGCCACTCCATATCATTTACTATTTTTTTATCTAAAAGATATGTTTGGATTGTCCTTGATAAACGTTTCATTTTCCAAGGATGCATATTGTCCTCTGGTTTATACTCCCCTGTTTCATGACAAACTTTATCTAAGGTTTCACGCGAAACACTTTTTACTTCCACAAAGTAAAGTTTGCTGTCCTTTTTAGCCACAATATCTATTTCACCCCACTTTTTAGTATAATTTCTATCCAGCACAGAAAATTTATGTTTCACGAGAAACTTTGTTGCTATATTTTCACCAGTCTCCCCTATTTTTTGTTTTTTAGAAGTAAATACTTTAGGCATATGTTTCACGTGAAACAAGAATCATAATTTTATGTCTTTTATCAAAATACTCTTATTTAACAAGATATTTTAACAAAAATAACTATAAGAGACAAGTGAAGGGTATGTCCTTTATAAACATTACCAACATAGTTATCCCCAGTTTTCACAAAATCCTTATAAGATAAGCTATATATAAAGGACAGCTAATATTTGTGCGGCCAGGGAGAATCGAACTCCCGCCAACTGATTGGCAACCAGTTGTTCTGCCACTAAACCATGGCCGCAAAATTAGTCAAAATATAATTTACAAAGCTCAAGCCATTTCATCATTTTTTTCTTCAAACTAGTGCTGGATATTATACTATTACCAACCCCGTATTGCAATTTTCTTACTTTTTCTCTACCTAATATAACTTGGGACTTATTAAAATTTGATCTATCTATGCCTAGTTTTTGAGACCAAATTTCAATATTTCTTTCTATATCGTGATCTGGATACAACAATAGCCAAACTTTTATTTTATCCCTACCAATATTGAGAAATTTTTCAGAAAACCTTATAAATACTAGGTGTAAATAGAACTCAGAATTGCTCAGTCTGGTAAGATTTCTACTAGATTTGTCTCCTTCGCCGGCATAAAGCATCAGACCTGCCATAAATAATGGGTTATTTTTATAAATCTTAAATTCTCTTATTGCATCTTCTTCTACTTTTTTATATTTCTTTTCTAGCATCAGTCGACGACCTTCGTGTAATTTTTCTAAACGCTCTTTACTGATTTTAATATTTTTATTAGTGTTAGATTTTTTTATGTGTTTTGACCATTCTTCATTTTTAAACCAATCACAAAGTGTACTTCGTGAAATACCAAGTAATTTCTGAATTTCCCTATAAGTCTTGCCTTGTCTTCTAAGTTCAAATGCTTGTGGTTGGTCGTGTCTCATGCTATAGAAGCATAGCACCGTGGTTCGCTTTTGTAAAGTATTAACATATAGTGTATACTTACTAAGTTACAAATTAATTTTGCACCCGTAGCTCAATGGATAGAGTACTTGGCTTCGAACCAAGCGGTTGGGGGTTCGACTCCCTCCGGGTGCACAAAACAAGGTGGATCTAATAAAAAAAAATTTAACATCAAAAATACCTAAAGAAGTTTCACATGTAACAGATACGCTTGAAAAAGCTGGTTTTGAGGCCTACCTAGTGGGTGGGTGTGTTCGTGACCTTTTGATGGAAAAAGAACCCAAAGACTGGGACATTACGACCAATGCCAAACCTGAACAAATCATGGCTCTCTTTGAAAAGACTGTCTACGAAAATACCTTTGGTACGGTAGGGGTCTGTGTTCCTCGTGAAACATTACCTACCAACGTTACTCGTGAAACACCCGAATATGTGGTTATTGAAGTTACCCCTTACAGAATCGAAGGTAAATATACTGATTTTAGGCATCCGGATGAAATAAAGTTCGGTGATAAAATAGAAGATGACCTTAAAAGACGTGATTTTACAGTTAATGCTATGTCCTATAGAAATGCGACAATAACGGACATCTTTGGAGGCTTAAAGGACATTGAAGATAAAGTGTTACGGACAGCAGGGAAGCCGGATGAGCGTTTTAATGAAGATGCACTTCGCATGTTGAGAGCCGTTCGTTTTTCTCTGCAATTAAATTTTTCTATTTCGTCCGAAGTTATGGAAAGTATTTTAAAAAATTCAGAGTTGTTAAAAAAAATTTCGGCGGAAAGAATTCACGATGAATTTATAAAAATAATTATGTCAGAAAATCCAAGCGAGGGGGTTGTTCTGCTTCAAAAATTGGGGCTGTTAAAAACTATTATCCCCGAGCTGGAAGAAGGGATAGGGTGTATGCAATCAGGTGAACATGTTTATGATGTTTGGAATCATTTACTATACGCCTTGCAACACGCGGCAGACAAAAATTGGCCTTTAGAAATAAGGTTCGCAGCGCTTTTTCATGATATTGGAAAGCCAAAAAGCCGAAGGTTGGCAGACGGAAAAAATCCCTCCAAAAAGAAATACACCTTTTACGGCCATGAAGTTATCGGCGCGCGCATGACGAAAAAAATAATGGAACGATTAAAATTTCCAAAAAAAGAAATTGAATTAGTGGAGAAATTGGTACGCAACCATATGTTTTTCTCCGATACGGAATTGATTACACTTTCCGCTGTGCGTAGAATAATTACTAAAATAGGAAAAGAAAACATCTGGCTTCTAATGAATGTGCGTGAGTGCGACAGGGTAGGAACAAATAAAAAAGAGACGTCTTATAGGTTGCGCAAATATCATGCCATGGTGGAACAGGCTCTTCGCGACCCGATATCTGTTAGCCAACTAAAAATTAATGGGGAATTTATGATGCGGAAGCTTGGTATCAACCCCGGACCCAGAATGGGCTGGATTTTGAATGCGCTTTTGGAAGAAGTACTTGATGACCCATCAAAAAATACGATAAAGCACCTTTCGGAACTTGTAAAATCACTAAATATGCTCGGCGATGCCGAACTCAAAACTCTCGGTGAACGTGGAAAGGAAAAAGTTGAAGAACTAGAAGAAAGAGAAGTCTCAATATTGCACCAGAAACACGGAGTGCGCAAGTAGTTTATATCTACGCTATGGCGTAGATTGCAAACTAAGAAACTTCTTGCTGATAGCAAGTCTCACAATAAACTATCTCCTTGCGATCGGGGGAATAAGAGGTTTCAAATTCATTTGGACATTTTATGTCTGCATGAATGTGGTTTTTTAATTCGCACAGGCAAGAACGATGCCAGAGTTTGCGTGGATTGCGCTTCTTCATCCGGTCTTGATGCCGGCACTCAAAATCTTTGTGCGGCAAAGGCAAACCCATTCGTTTATAAAAGTCCAACTCGGATTTGGTAATCCGAAAATTCTTTTTGCAATCCGTGCAAACTAAAACTTCTTGCAGGATTTTATCTGTGACATCTCTTATTGTTTCAGGCATATCCTTTTCTTTTAGGGTTTCTTTACCGAAAGTCCCAGTTGTTTGTTCCTGCCAATTAAAACCTTTTTCTTTGGCTTCTTTTTCTGTCATTGGGAAGTATTCTCTCGCCAGAACTTCATTGTAGCCAAAAGGAGAAAGTGTTGGAGACAAAAAATCACCATAGACCCCTTCTTTTTTCATGTTTTCAATAATGATTTCTTTCAGTTTTTCGTATTCATCCTTGGAATATTGCTTGTTTAAAATACAATATTTTTTCTTACGCAAGCCAGCGCACCCAAAACAGCTCTCGCAGTTGTTCAAACTTTCCGAGTATTCTATGTGGCTACCATAAATAATATAGGAAGAAAATTTAACTCCATACGTCTGCAGCATACCCATGTCGTCCAGGCAGAGCTCTGGTTTGTAATATGCGTTATTTAAATCATAAGAATCAATCGGACCTTCAGCATCAGCAACATATTTACAGTTTTTTGCGTCTTCAGTATCAAACCCAAAAACGACATCGTGACAATTGTACATATAATCACCAGCGGCATTGTGACATTTTATTTGGTGAGCAAATTTTGCGATTGCTTTGCTTTTGATTTTTTCAAATTCTGCTTTGGCGTTTTCTAGTGCGTCGTAGGAAGAGAAAATTTCTTTTTTCTTTTGCTCAAAAACTTCTTTGGATACTGGCTCATTAAAAATATAATAATTTTTATGTCTTAGATTGGTAGAAAAAAGGCAATTCTGACAATCTCGCATATCAAAACAAAAATATAGGTCAGTGCTGGCTTCACAATTTTCTGAAAACAAACATTTATAACATTTGCGACAGTCTATGCATTCGTAGCACAACTCTGAATCTTGAACAAAATCAGAATCAACTACGAAACGGTTGCGGTATACCAGCCGGCCGTACATTGAGTCTTCGTTTTTCTGCGCGGCGAAAATTAAATAGCAATTTTTACAGTCTTCCACATTGTTACAATAGTCGCTGTTTACACAGTTGATATTAAACATGGAAATACGTGGCACCTTGTGTATCAATTCTTTTAATTGGTCGAAAAATGGTCGGGATGGGTCATATTCTTGGCCATAATCAATGGCATCCCAGTCGTCTCCCCACCAGATATGTTGATCGTAGACAGGGAAGGGAGTGTTTCCCGGATATAAAGAAATAATCGGCTTGCCACTTTTGCTGCAAGTTCTCTTATAAAGGGTTCGCTCATTTCTAAAAGCGAGTCTGCGCTGCATTCGGCAATTTGGGCAATAATTTGGAGCGGGCGCCTTCATCTTCTCGTAAAAGCTAAGATCTCCTTTCGCTATTTCAAAATCTTTTTTACAGTTTTTGCAAACTTTTTTCATCCCAATAGTATAGTACATTAAAATAAATTGTCAAACTTTATAATCAAATTTATGTGGAAAACAACTTTTTTTATAAGGTTAGAAACAACTAATATAAATTTTGTTCATAATGATTGACAAATTTTAGAGCTTTATATATACTATAAATTATGCAAAATGAAAACTTGGAATTAACAAAAAGCCTGGAATATATTGGATTTTCAGAAAAAGAAGTTTTGGTATATCTGGCTTTGCTTTCTTTGGGTAAAGGGACAGTAACCCAAATTTCAAGAAAAGCGGGAATTAACCGCCCAACCGGATACCACATATTGGCGTCGCTTGAGTCCAAAGAACTTGTGAGAGTATCGGGGAAAGAACCCAAACAAGAATACCTGGCAGAATCTCCGGATCAAATTGAAAAATTGCTTATTAAAAAAATTGAGAACGACCAAGCTTATATAAAAGAAGCGAAAAAAATAATTCCGGAACTAAAATCAATGCACAATATAACCGACCGACCAAAAGTTTTATTTTATGAAGGAAGTGAAGGTCTGGAAAAAGTATACCAAGATACTTTGACATCTAATGAGCCTATACGAGCATACGCCAGCGTTGGAGATATGCATTTGGGATTGCCGGGATATTTTCCTGGATATTATAAAAGAAGGTCTGCAAAAGGTATCGCAATTCGTGCAATCATACCAAACACAGAAGCGGGTATAGAACGTAAAAGTTTGGATAAAGAAGAAAAGCGAGAAACAGCACTTGTACCCAAAGAGTCGTTTCTGTTTTCGCCGGAGATAAATATTTACGACAATAAAGTAATGATAGCTTCTTGGAAAGAAAAACTGGGAATAATCATAGAAAGTTCTGAAATTGCCGACGCTATGAAAAAAGTTTTCGAACTAGCTTGGGCAGAAGCCAAAAGATTGGATAGGGAAATGCCGAATTAAAATAACCTTTAATCAGCAAAATGACCGTGGATATCTTCGCCAAAAAAGAAACCGTGGAGTTTTTTCAGGATTGATTCAAAAAGGCGGGTGCTGTGAGAAAATAAGTTAAAAATAACCGCTAAGGTAAACAAAATAAGAGATAGCTTGATACTGAAAAAACAAAGTGGCATAGCAATGAGCGCAAAAACAACGGGAACCAGAGTGCGAATAGTGCTGCCGCGAATTTCTCTTTTACTTATTTCCGGATTAACAATATGCTTGGAATACAAGACATATCTGCGCATCCAATACAGCACCAAGCCAATCAGCACTATGTGTGTACCGAAAATTACAACCGCCAGTTCGTTGTTGCCGTACTGCCCGAGAATGCTAGCAGAAAAGGGCACCAAACTTATCAACATAAAAAATAGGGCATTGATATTGGTTAGCACGGAGTCTATGGTTTTAGCATATACAGAAACAAAGAAATGATGTCCACGCCAATATGTGAAAAGTAGAGCGAAGCTCAAAATATAACTTAGGAAGAGTGGCAGCAGCTGTTTCACCGCAAGCCAAAGACCCATATTGTCTACCGGTCCTGTGGCAACCGGAACTTTGATTTCAAAAACCAGAATCGTCATAACTATGGCAAAGATTCCGTCTGAAAGCTGGTCTAGTCTGGCGTGGTTCATAGTTAAAATGATAACACAAATTGAAATATGTTAAAATAGCCAAATGAAAAACAAGATGAAAATCGGAATTTTTGATTCAGGGCTGGGAGGACTCATTATCGCGAAGGCAATACATAAAATGATGCCGGAGTACGACTATGTGTATCTCGGTGACACCAAAAGAGTACCCTACGGCAATCGTTCGTATGAAACAGTATTTAAATTCACGGAAGAAGCGGTGGATTATCTTTTTCGTAAAGAGAATTGCGTAATCGTCATCATTGCCTGCAACACAGCTTCGGCGCGGGCATTGCGAAAAATGCAAGAAGAATATTTACCAAAATATTTTCCGGCGACGTCAGGAGGAAAAATTCAGCGAAAAATACTGGGTGTCTTGATTCCGGCAGCCGAGGAATGCGTAGGGTTTGAAAAAATCGGAATACTGGCGACAAGGGGCACAGTAGACTCAAATACTTTTCCCAAAGAAATAAGAAAAATAAATAGAACTGCCGTAGTTTTCCAAAATGCCGCATCGATGCTTGTACCCTTGGCGGAAGAAGGGGAGAATGCTCTGGCTAAAGATTTTATTAAAAAATATTTGAAGCCACTTTTGCAAAAAAATATTCAAGCTTTGGTTTTGGGCTGTACCCACTACCCCATATTCAAAGAACAGATTAAAAAAGAGATTAAAAAATTGCTTCCCCTCGGCCATAGCCGTACGGGCAAGGCTAAAAATGTGAAGATAATCTCTCAGGACGAAATAATTCCGAAGAAGCTGAAAAAATATTTGGCAGAACATCCGGAATTATCAAAAAAACTTTCTACAGGCAGGAAAGTAAAAATCTTGGTTACGGACAAAACAAAAACAGTAGAGAAACTCACGGGTGAGTGGTTTGGCAAAAAAGTAAAAGCCCAACTTGTCGAAATTTAAGTCCTTAAACTCTTTTTTGGTATACTTTTTATAAAGCACACATAATTTTCTACTGAAAATTTGCTCTGCTCGGCGCGTCCGCCTGCGCAAGGCTTTCTAAAAAATACACCTGCAACAAGTTTAAGAACTAAAATTCAATCAACACGGGGCAATGGTCGGAACCAAAAACTTCCGGTAAAATTTTTGCGGATTTAATTTTTTTTGATAGTTTAGAGCTCGCAAAAATGTAATCGATTCTCCAGCCAACGTTCCGCACCCGCGCGTTGGCAAAATGACTCCACCAAGTATAGTGTCCATTGCCATATGTTTTAATACGAAAAGTGTCCACAAAGCCGGCTGAAATAATTTTTTCGATGCCTTCACGTTCTTCGTCGGTAAATCCCTTTTTACCTCTGTTTTCTTTTGGCCGAGCCAAGTCATCCGCGGTGTGGGCTACATTCAAATCTCCACAAAATATTACCGATTTTTTCTTTTCCAGCTCGCGCATATATTCTAGAAATGCCGGGTCCCATTTTTTATGACGGAGTGGTATGCGAGAAAGGTCATCCTTGGCATTTGGTGTGTAAACACTTACTGCAAAAAAATCTTTGAACTCCAGAGCTATGACTCTGCCTTCGGGGTTTGGGTTCCCATAATCATCATTTTCCAGTTTGTATTTTTGGGCAATTTTTTCCGGAATATCGAGCTTTATCAATATTGGTTTTCCAAGAGACTTTTTAACAAAAATAGCCGTGCCACTGTAACCTTTGCGGGTAGCAGAATTCCAATACTCTTCATAATCCTTAAGGTCTACTTCACCCTGATGTCCACTTTGCTCTCTTTGGGCTTTCGTTTCCTGCAGACAAATGATGTCCGGCTGATATTTTTTTATAAAGGGTAC
>Ga0209515_10004188_pt1 | contig 19722 bp, 26 predicted proteins | sample Subgroupgradi54m_FD_187454 | JGI IMG/M metagenome (GOLD analysis project Ga0209515, IMG submission 187454) | Subsurface groundwater microbial communities from S. Glens Falls, New York, USA - GMW60B uncontaminated upgradient, 5.4 m (SPAdes)... ...
CTGAAAAATAAGTGCTGGGTAACGGAGAACCTCTTCAAATCCCGGGCGCGAGCAAAGCAGTTTGCTCGCTCATCCCTCGGTCGCTCCGCTCCTTTCGGGATGCCGGGATTTGAAACCTACTGTTTCAGTACAGGTTTCCGACCCAGCACTTATTTTCTGAAAAATAAGTGCTGGGTAACGGAGAACCTCTTCAAATCCCGGGCGCGAGCAAAGCAGTTTGCTCGCTCATCCCTCGGTCGCTCCGCTCCTTTCGGGATGCCGGGATTTGAACCCGGATCTCACGAACCCGAATCGTGAATACTACCGTTATACTACATCCCGTTTACATCAAGTATAGTAGCAGATTTCTATTATTGAGCAATTAAATTGAAATAAAAAAACCGACAAAACATTCGCCGGTTAAATAGGACACCGAAACTTTTAATCCTCGTTTTTTAAGAACATCAACCCTTTCTTAAAAGACAGCAAAAAATTTCGCTTTCCAACTTTCACAAAGAAAACCTCTTGCTTAACAATTTTGTTAAACTGACCCTCCGTAATTGACGGCATCTTCCCCATCCCGTTTAGTTTGACATTGAGAGCGCTTCGCAATTTTTCTTTTGCCAAATCGCTTATGTTCGCGTCTTGAAGTTCTTGTTGCCAGTTCTCCTTTGTCAAATGAAGAATCAATGACTTGCGTGTTTCTTGCATATTTTTGCTCCGTGTCGTTTGAATTTTTATTGGGAAACTAATATCTGCAGAGTATATAAACAAATTTCACAACTGTTGTCAAAATTTCTCAGTCTGTGCAGTATTCTTGAATTAGTCTGAACCCCAGTAGTAAAGCAGAGCTTACTACGGGGCACAGCGCATTTCGCCGCCTGCGTGGCCGAAGCCCCTGCCCGCGCGCCGCGCGCGGGCAGGTAGGCGCAGGCGGGGAGCCACACCGCTGACAATTTCAAGTTTTTCTTTGGTGGCAACTAAAAGAATTTAACTGTTTTTGAAATACCTTGCAAAAATTCCCGAATTAATTTATTTTCCTTTTCCACCTCTGGCTTAACACTTTCCGGAGTATATCCGTAAGAGTGAGAAAAATTTAAGAATAAACTATGTCCAACATCAAAAATTCTATAACCGTCCCCGTAGCTTTCGTATGCTTCGCCACTATATGGAAAGGCACTGGTTCCAGAAAGAGTTTTGACAATAGACATCCCCGTTGGCAAGTAAGAACCGAAATACTTATACATTTCTTCCCATGTGAGTTCCTGTTGCAAATTCTCTCGAGAGTGCCACCGATTTTTACTCGGATCATAGATGTAACCACCTTGCCCGCCAAGGTCAACACGGACCGTGAGAGTGGGAGCATAAATTTTGCCTTGTGGTTCTGGGTAAGTGAAGTCGCTAAATTTATGAGCAGAAAAATTTATCTGATTAGTAAAATAAGGTTGTTCAGGCTCGCCTCCTTTTCCTCCGGTTGGCGATCCATAAGGAATTTTGGATTGGAACAAGAGGAAATCTTTGTAGTCCTTTCTTTCAACTATCGAAACCGGTTTCCCGTTTACTTGCGCCGGATATTTAAACTCAAAACCGAGACTCTCGTTTCGATATGTTTTCCAATTTGCAGTTTCGTCTACTGGCGTTGGGGTAGGTACCCGTGGTGTTGTCGTCTGGATAACTGGCTCTTGTTTCCTCGTCAAAGCAAAATATCCCATTGTACCAGCTAATACAACAATCAAAACAAGTGGCTCCCTTCGGGAGCCTCTTGTATGTTACTCACTGGAATAACAATCTATCACACACTCCACACTTTTGTACGATACCTGCCTGAATGTAGTCGGTCGGGTATCGTACAAATTCCCTATCTGGTGCGCCTTGTAAGAATCGAACTTACGACCTTTCCGATGTGAACGGAACGCTCTACCACTGAGCTAAAGGCGCGGTTACTTGCAACTTGAAACTTGTAACTTACTTCAGCCCTTTGCAATTCCCCGCTGGCGCGTAGCCTTTGGCTTTGGCCTCGGCTTCGGATGCGAACCAAACTTTATTCGCGTTAGCAATTTTCGTTATGCCACCGCACCATGGAAAATAATACTTGGTTCCATTTTTGGAAGCAACCACTTTGCCAGATGATGGCGAAAGTGAACTTTTGACAATTGACATTTGACTATTTACGGCGGAAGAAACGACCGAGGCGGTTTGGGTTTCTGCCCCGATTTCGGCAGCCGAAATCGGGGCTTCTTCTTCAATCACAATCGGCTCACGGCTTTCATCAATAACTGAAAGTCTGCCCAAACCGAAAGCGCTCAAACCAACAAGCACGACGATTCCAGCAGTGTAAAATCTTGTAATGGCATCTTCCCCACCGAACCGCTCCTTCAGCGTTGTAACGGGAAACTTGATTTTTTCCACCCAATCTTTTATACTCATGGTGTTATTATATAACAGAAATTTAAGGAGCATAGCGATTATAAATTTCGTTACCCAGCACTAATTTTACCGAGCAAGAGTTTGCCGAGGTTTTGGAGATTGAAGCGATAAAACCATTATCAAGGTAAAAGCTTGTTCTGTGAAATTAGTGCTGGGTGATGATTTTCTAAAACTCGCGGACTCGTTAAGAAAATCTATCATGGCAACCAAAAAAGCTGGCGGTACAGCTAAAAACCTAACTGATGTAAACCCGCAATATCTTGGCATTAAGCTCTATGGTGGCGAGTCCGCGCAAGTGGGTTCCGTTATCGTAAGACAACGCGGAACAAGAATTTTGGCCGGCAAAAATGTCGGATTGGGCAAAGACCACACTCTCTTTGCGCTGAAAAACGGCCTAGTGCAATACGACCACACTCGCAAGCGCGGTTTCAACGATACCGTCAAAGTCAAAAAAACGGTGAGTGTGATGGAGAATAAAAAATAAAAACTCCAAAACATCCCCGCCCCGCTTCGCGGGGCGGGGATGTTTTTTATTTTTGTAGCGCGGTGATTACGAGTTTAAGAATCGCTTTTTTATCTTGAACTTTTATTTCAATCGCGTGTTCACCAACTTCTTTAATCGGCTTCTCTAACACAATGAACTCCGGCAGGAGATTGATATGCTTTTCTTTCATTTTTGCGATAATCTCTTCTTTGTGAACTCCAGCGAAAAGGTGGCCTTTTTCGTTGGCCTTCTCGGAAATTTCAAGCGTCATGCCTTCAACCGACTTGAGATTCATAAGCAATAAATCCTCCTGAATTTTTTTGTGAGCCGTGTCTTCAGATTTCAATTTTTCCACTTTCTTCAGCGCCGAATCGTTCGCCACAATCGCCAAACCTTTCGGAATTAGCAAATTCAAAGCATGCCCGTCAGAAACATTTTTGACATCGTACTTTTTGCCGATCTTTGCTATATCATGTAACAGTATAATTTTCATAAAATTTATAATCCGAATCTACGAATGGCAAGAGCTTTCTTCATTTGTAACATTCGCTATTTGTGGCATTCGCATTTTCATTTGTATCATTCGGATTATTTAGTTAATAATTTAACCGCCTCCTTCATCTGCTTATCATTTCCTTTTGTAACATCATCAGCCGTAATCGGCACTTCAACATCGGGCTTAATCCCCTTCTCCGAAATTGAATTGCCGTTGGGCGTCAGCCACCTTGCGACTGTCACTTTAAGCGCGGTGTCAGAAGTAATGTCCACAAGCTCTTGCACCGAACCTTTGCCGAAAGTCGTCGTGCCGACAAGTTTCGCAACTCCATGTTCTTTGAGCGCGCCAGCCATAATCTCTGAAGCTGAAGCCGAACCGCCGTTAACCAGAATTACCATTTTTAAATTTTTATTAAAGACATTGTAGCCTTTGCTTCTGTAAACAATCGGCTTCCCGTTTTTGCCAAAATCTTCGCTGACAACCACTTTGCCCGGAGGCAAAAACCAGCTTGTCATATCAACCGCCGCTTCAAGATAACCTCCCGGGTTACCGCGCAAATCTATAATCAATCTGTTGGAGCCAGACTCAACAAATTTTCTCAAGGCTCCGCGGAAAAGGTCTGGCGAAGTGGCGCTGAAACTGTAAAGTTTTATGACAAACACGCCGTTTTTTTCCAGAGCGTCGCTTCCGGCGTCCTTTTGACTCAACAAAACATGTTTCAATTCTGTATCAATTGTCGGAATAGCAATAGTGTCGCGGACAACTTTTATTTCAATGGTGTCTTTCTTGCCCTCGCGAAGAATGGTAAAACGAACGGTCGTGTCTTTCTTGCCACGGATAAGTTTGATGGCTTCGTCAACTCGCATGCCGTTTGTGGTAAGCGCGTCGTCAATTTTAAGAATTTTATCGCCAGAAAGAATTCCCGCCTTGTCGGCTGGCGTGCCTTTAAGCGGAGCGATGACGGTAATGATGTTATCTTTTATGCCGACCTCCATGCCAACGCCTTCAAAATTTCCGCTAATTTCACTTTGGAATATTTTGGCATTTTCCGGCGGGAAGAAAGTGGTGTAGGGGTCTTTAAGAGAAGATGCCAGCCCCCCAATCGCGCCCCAAACTTTATCTTTATCGGAAGTTGTTGTGGCGGATGAAACAAATTTGTCATTCAAAACATTCCAAGTTTTCCAAAACGCGCCGAAGTCAACTTTGCTCGGTTTGCCGGCCTCTTTATTATCAAGCGTCAGCACGCTTTCAATCGCCGGGCGAGCGGAAACGCCAGAAGAATATCCGATGCCGAAAGAAATGCCGATTACCGCCAGGGCGCAGATAATCCACGAGAGCTGTTTAGTTAAAAAATTCTTCATAAATTCAATCCGCCCATTATCGCAAAATAGACGCGCGGGGTCAATCAATAGTATAATCAAATGATGGTTATAAAATTATTTAACACTTTAAGCGGAAAGAAAGAGGAATTTAATTCAATTACTCCGAAAAAAGTCGGCATCTATAATTGCGGGCCGACGGTTTATAATTTCGCTCACATCGGCAACTTGCGAGCTTATGTTTTTGCCGATGTCTTGCGAAGAACGCTTGAATACAATGGTTATGAAGTCAACCAAGTGATGAACATTACCGACATCGGACACCTGTCCTCCGATGCCGATGACGGTGAAGACAAGATGACAAAAGCGCTTAAACGAGAAGGCAAGCCAATGACTTTGACTGCCATGCGTGAGGTTGCCGATTTTTACACCGAAAAGTTTGTGGCCGATCTCAAAGCTTTGAATATAAAACTGCCGAAAGAAATGCCTAGCGCCAGCGACAACATCGAGGAGGATATTGAAATAATAAAAATTCTTGAAGAAAAAGGAATCGCCTATAAAATTTCCGATGGGCTGTATTTTGACACCGCGCAATTTGCCGATTATGGAAAGCTTGGAAATGTGAATTTGAATGGGCAAGAAAGCGGGGCGAGGGTGGCTGTGAATTCCGAGAAACGCAACCCGCGCGACTTCGCCCTTTGGAAATTTGCCAGCGGCGAAATCGGCTGGCAGTCGCCGTGGGGCAAAGGCTTCCCTGGCTGGCATATTGAATGTTCCGCTATGTCGCGAAAATTCCTCGGCCAGCCGTTTGACATTCACACGGGTGGCATTGACCACATTGCCGTTCATCACAATAACGAAATTGCTCAATCTGAAAGCGCGTTTGGCGTTCCGCTTGCGAATTACTGGCTTCATAATGAGTTTGTAAATGTTTCAAGTGGAAAAATGGCGAAGTCCGCCGAAAACTTTTTGACGCTAGGCAAGCTGGTTGAACAAGATTTGCCTCCCCTAGCCTATCGTTATTTTTTACTGCTGGCTAACTACAGAACGCCAATTGTATTTCATGGGGATATTATAGAAAAAATTGGTAAGGTCAGTTTGGAACGACTTTCTAAAATTCTCGCCGAACTTCCAACTGACGGCAGTGTTAATAAAGATTACGCTAGGCAGTTTCTTGAAGCGATAAACAACGACCTAAACACCGCCGAGGGTTTGGCTTTGGTTTATAAAATTTTAGATGATGGAGCTGTGTCTCCCGCTGATAAGTTGGCAACGATTATTGATTTTGACCGCGTGCTTGGTTTGGGACTGGAACAAAGCCGTGGCGAGGCGTTCCGCCTCGCCACGGCCAAAATTCCCGACGAGGTTCAGAAGCTCGTCACGCTTCGCGAAAACGCCCGCGAGGGCAAAGACTGGAAAAAATCCGACGAACTTCGCGACAAAATAAAAGCTCTCGGTTATGAAATAAACGACACCGACTCGGGCGCAACGGTTCAGAAAAAGATAATCAAGGCCTCGCCTTGAATCAAGGCGAGGCCTTGATATTTAGGAGGTTTTTAATATTACTGCCAACTTTTTAATTACAGTATCAATATCTTTTTTCGTGGTTTGTCGGCCGAACGAAAATCTCAGAGTAGACAAAGCGCGAGCTTCGCCTCCGCCGAGCGCGCGGACGACATAGGAACCGCCCTCCGTTCCCAAACAGGAACTTTTGGTGGAGACGGCAATGCCTTCGGCGTCCAGTTTGAGCAAAAGAAATTCAGTATCGGTGCCGGGAATGGAAATGTTGAGGTTGTTTGGCAGTCGTTCTTTCATATCGCCGTTTACAATCAAATTTGATGTTCTGATGTTCTTGAGAACATCAGAATGAAAGTAATCGCGGAGAATGGCGAGACGGGTTGATTCTTTTTTTCGGAGCGACGAAGCGATTTCAAGCGCTCTTGAAATGCCGACAATCAGGGCGACATTTTCGGTGGCGGAACGAAGTCCTCGTTCCTGTCCCCCGCCGAAAATTATCGGAGTTAGTGGCGTACCGCGACGAACAAACAAAATTCCGACGCCTTTCGGCCCGTACATTTTGTGCCCGTCAAGCGTCATCAAATCAACACCGAGACGGTCGGTGTTGCAGTCCAAATACAGAGGAGCCTGGCTTCCATCGGAATGGAAAAAAGTTTTGAGGTTGTGCGCGCGAATAACCTTTGAAATTTTGCGAATCGGTTGAATGACTCCAATTTCATTATTGGCGTAGCCCACGGAAACCAAAACTGTCTCAGGACGAAGCAGTTTGGCGATGGTATTCGGTTCAACAATTCCATTTTCCCTTACTTGCGCATAATCCACTTTGGCGCCGCGCGATTCAAGCTCGCGAAAACATTCCAAGACCGAACTGTGTTCAATTGCCGTCGTTATAAAGTGCATTTCTGAATTTCTGCGTAAATCCGCGTGAAGTCCGCGTGAATCTGCGGTTGCCGTTTCGGCAACAATGCCGAGAATCGCCATGTTGTTTGATTCCGTTCCGCTGGAAGTGAAGAAAATTTCATCGGCTCGCGCTTGCAAAATTCCAGCCACACTTCTCCGCGCCGTTTCAAGCGCTTTTTTAGCCAAAACTCCCTCCGCGTGAATTGAGCTCGGATTGCCGAACTTTTTTCCAAAATACGGAAGCATGGCTTTGTACACCCGCGGGTCAAGCGGGGTTGCTCCAGCATAGTCCATATAAATTCGTTTAGCCATCTTTGCCATACTGGTTATCTTATGAAAATTAAATCAAAATTACAACTTTCTTACGAAGGGATTTAAAATTTGCGCGGATTATTAGATAGTATGATAAAATATGCCATAGTAATTGCTTACGCAAAAGTACAAACCAAAAATAAATACTCGGGGGAAATTATGACAGAAAAAAAAGACACAGAACGAACAAGTGAATCCGTCGGTCGCAATTCAAGTTTTACACTTGATTTGGAAAATATACTTGACCCCGATTTTCGCATGAAGGAGGTAAACGAATTACAGAAACAACTGCGTCAGATGGCGGAGTGTCCCAGTATGCTCATTGACTAAAGGAAAATTATGAAAGAAAAACAGACCAACTTGGTTCAACCAGAAAATGTTGCTTCGGATGAAGAACTGAGACAGCAGACTAACGCGATACTTGCTAAAACCGACTGGGGAAAGTATTGGGATGATGTAACGAACAATGTCCAACAAGAAGTAGAGGCCTACGACCGAGCTCGAAGGCGTTCGTTAGAGCTTGCGTCGCAGAGAATTATCCGTTAGACCTCGGTGATCGTCAAAATTCTTCACGACAGGGCAACTTTCCAAGGAAAGTTGCCCTTTTATTTTATAATTAAAAGTCTTTGTCTAGCATGGCGAAGCCTAGCTAAAACACAAAATCTCCGCTATAATCCGATGGTTATTTGGAATTTCCGCCACGACTTGAGTCGTAAAAATTTATGAACGCGCTTAATAAAAAAATCACAAAAGAAACAGCAACGCCTCGTCCTCCCGTCGTGGCGGTTATGGGTCACATTGACCACGGCAAGACCACTCTCCTAGACTACATCAGAAAAACCGTGGTGGCGGAAAAAGAAGCCGGTGGCATAACCCAGCATGTTTCGGCTTACGAGGTCAACCATAAAACCGCTGAGGGCGTTCTTAAACGCATCACTTTTTTGGATACTCCGGGACATGAAGCTTTCGCCGGCATTCGCTCTCGCGGAGCGCAAGTGGCGGACATCGCCGTGCTTGTTGTTTCCGGTGAAGACGGAGTCAAACCGCAAACCGTTGAGGCTTTCAAATTCATAACGGAGAGCAAATTGCCATTCATCGTGGCAATCACAAAAATTGACAAACCGTCAGCCAGCGTTGAGCGAGCCAAGCAAAGTCTTACCGAACATGAAATTTATGTTGAAGGTTACGGCGGAGAAGCGCCGTGTGTGGCCATTTCAGCGGTTTCGGGCGAAGGTGTTAACGAGCTTCTTGACATGATTTTGCTTGTGGCCGACATTGAAAATATTAAAGGCAATCTAGGCAAACCGGCGGAAGGCGTTGTTCTTGAAGCCACTCGTTCAAAAGAAAAAGGCATTTCGGCAACGCTTATCATAAAAGACGGCAGCTTAAAGCAAGGCATGGCCATCGTTTCGGGCGAGGCTGTTTCCCCGCTTCGCTCAATGGAAAATTTCCTTGGTAAAAACATTGAAACCTCGGGCCCCGGGAGCGCGGTTCGCGTCGTTGGTTGGGACAACATGCCAGAAGCCGGCAAACAGTTCCTTTCCTTCCCCACCAAAAAAGAAGCCGAAAAATATTTTGAAGAACGAGTGTTGCTTCCGCGAAAAGCTCGGCAAGTTAAAAATTTGTCCGACTTGCGCGTGGCAATACCGGCTGTAATCAAAGCCGATGTTTCGGGAACGCTTGAAGCCATTGAATACGAAATTAAAAAATTGGCGACCGAATCAGTCTTCATCAAGGTGGTTAAAGACGGCACGGGCGACATCAACGAGTCCGATGTCAGAATCGGCAGCGGAAACGGCGGGCCGATTGTTTTCGGTTTCAATGTTAAAATTGACAGTGCCGCCAAAAATCTTGCCGAAAGGGACGATGTGAAAATTGAGCTATTTGATATTATTTATAAATTAGTTGAACGGGCGAAAGAAATTATCGCTGAACGAACGCCGAAAATTGAAGTGACAGAAGTCCGAGGCAAAGCCAAAATTATAAGACTGTTTAGCATTGTAAAAGACAAACAGGTCATCGGAGGCAAGGTGCTTGAAGGCGCAATCGGTTTGGGCGACGAGTTCAAAATTATGAGACGGCTCGCCGAAGTCGGCGTTGGAAAAATTCGCGAATTAGAGCAGCAAAAAGTAAAAACTTCGGAGATTGCGGTCGGCCGCGAGTTCGGCGCTTTAGTTGACGCTCGGATTGAAATCGCCCCCGGCGATGTTTTGGAATCTTTTGTTATTGTAAAAAAATAGATTATGAGCGAGATTAAAGAAGAAAGAGTCAGGGAAATTATCCGCCAAAAAGCTTCGGAATTTTTGGAACGGCAGTCAAGCGGTAACGCTTTGATGACCGTAACTTCCGTTAGACTTTTAGAAAAAGGCAAAAAAGCCCTTATCTTTTTTACGGTGTTTCCAGCCGACAAAGAAAACGGCGCCGTTGATTTTGCCAAACGCAAACGAGGGGCGTTCAGGGATTTTCTGAAAAAAGAAAGCAAATTGTTCAGATTGCCTTTTATTGATTTCGCGATAGACTTGGGGGAGAAGAATAGGCAAAAGATTGATATTCTTTCACAATTATAACTCTTGAATTAAATTATTGCGGCCTGGTAGTCAAGTGGTAAGACGAGAGTCTGCAAAACTCTTATACGGGGGTTCGATTCCCCCCCAGGCCTCCCTTTCTTGATTCGTGATTCCCCGCACGACTGAACGAATGCTTCGGTCGTTCGGGCAGGGTTATTTCATGATTCTAGTTATGCCCGGGTGGCGGAATTGGTATACGCGCAACACTTAAAATGTTGTCTGCTATGCGGATGCGGGTTCGACTCCCGCCCCGGGCACCAGTAGTAACTTTTACTATAGTTTTCCTAATTCATGCTCCCCAATCCCAAACTTTTGGTAATCCTCGGCCCCACCGCATCCGGAAAAAGCGCGCTTGGGGTTTCGCTAGCGCGAAAATTTAATGGCGAAATTATTTCCGCCGATTCAAGACAAGTTTACCGCGGGCTAAATATCGGCGCAGGGAAAATTACCAAAAAAGAAATGCGAGGCGTCCCCCACCACTTGCTTGATGTCGCCAACTTAAAAAAAAGATTTAGCGTGGTTGAATTTCAAAAACTGGCCCGTGAAAAAATTTCAGAAATTTTTTCACGGGGCCACCTTCCCATCATCGTCGGTGGCGCCGGCTTTTACATTTCCGCGCTGGTGGACAATATAGTTTTGCCCGATGTCCCGCCCAACCAAAAACTTCGCGCTCGGTTAATCGGAAAAACCCCCGAAACCTTGATTAACATGCTTATGAAACTGGACTCCTCCCGAGCAAAAACTGTTGACCCGAAAAATTCTCGCCGAATAATCCGCGCCATTGAGATAGCGACCGCGCTTCCAAAAGTTCCGACCATCATATCCGCGCCGAAATATGACGCGCTTCAAATCGGTCTTAAACTGAAACCAGCGTTACTCAAAGAAAAAATAAACAATCGTCTCAAAGCCCGCGTCAAACTCGGCATGATTGCCGAGGCAAAGAAACTTCACGCGCAAGGCCTCTCTTGGAAACGCATGGACGAGCTTGGACTTGAATATCGCTACCTCGGAAAACATCTAAAAAATGAAATATCAAAAATTAAAATGATTGAACTGTTAGGTACGGAAATTTGGCGTTACGCCAAACGCCAAATGACTTGGTTTAAGCGAGACAAACGAATCAATTGGGTTGCCCCAAAGAATTTTTCTAAAATACACAAATACATTAGAAATTTTCTAAAACAACAATAAGAAACTATAGTTTGTTATTGTTGTTATGAGATAATTATTATAATATAATGGGGCGATGGGAAAACTTGAAGAAAAATCTGCAAAAAGAACTCGTGTGACCAAAATCCAAAGGGCGATTCTCGGAACAGTGGCCAGCGTTGGAGTGATGAGTGTTGCAGTACTCGCCCCTAATGCAATGCGGATGCTTCGGCCTCTCATAAATAAAATGGACAGGTCTCGTCAAAATTCCATATATCGCGCGCGAAGATTGCTCATTGAAAAGAATTTACTGACATACATTCCAAATAAACCGGGGTTTGTGCGCTTAACCTATGCTGGAGCAACTCTCCTAAGAAAAATTGAACGAATGAGTTATCAAATCAACCGCCCTAAACAGTGGGACGGGAAATGGAGAGTTCTTATATTTGATATAAGTGAAAAGAGAAAAGATGTCAGACACAAACTGCGTCTGACATTACAGTCCGTCGGCTTTGTCCATTTACAAGACAGTGTGTGGGTTTACCCATATCCCTGCGAGGAATTTGTGGCTTTACTCAAAGCAGATTATAAAATCGGGTACTCTCTTCTATACCTTATCGTAGAAGAAATGGAAGGGGATAAACAGCTACGAAAAGCATTTAACTTGCCAAACTTAAATTGAACAAAACAACAATAAGAAACTATAGTTTCTTATTGTTGTTTAAGTTTTGTGTCATGTTGAAGTGATATTACTGACTCTCACACAACTCGTTAACGGTTTTTAGCCAGTATTTACAATGATTTTCTGCGTTAACGAATTGGGTGATAGTCAGTAAATACCGTAAATGCCACTGAAAAAATGAAAAAATCCAAAACGCAGTTTACGGTAAAATAAAAATTGTGCTAGTATTTAATCGGCTTCAAACGGGCCTGTAGTTTCAAAGGTAAAACATCGGTCTCCAAAACCGAGGTTCCGCGTTCGACTCGCGGCGGGCCCGCAATTACAAAACTAAAACCTTACGATAATTTCGTAAGGTTTTAGTTTGACATATAACTTCCGCGTTTTGATGAAATTCGAGGCACCGACGAGTATTGTGACCAATCCCGCAATGCGGGGAGCGGAAGCAAACGGAACGGGCAACGCCCGCCCGACTCCAGCCCGACGAGGTCATTCTGGCGGGGAACGATTCAGTCCCTGCCCGACTTGAGGTCATTCAGGCGGGGTTCGGGCGGGAAGAAGTTCGCCAAACGCGGAAGTTATATTACTTTTTAGCTTCCTTGTGAGGCTGATGCTTCTTGCACCACTTGTCATTGGAAACCCACGAAGCCTATTGCCTGCCAGACTTCGTCTTGCAACGGCAATTTTCTTTTTGGGAAAACGGATAAAAAGCAAAGCAGTTTGCTTTTTATTCCAACGCTCGCAGACTCACTGCCTTCCTCCACGGGAAAACTAGAGTTTTCCCGACCCCTTTCCAGCAAGTGGTATCTATTTCTTTGCTTCTTTATGAAGCAGATGTTTATGACACCACTTGCACCACTTTTTGAGTTCAATTTTGCGCTCCACAAGTTTCTTGTTCTTTTCAGACCAATAATTGGTGCGTTTGCACTTGGAGCAGTTTAGTTTTATTAAGCGGTCTTGGGACATAAAAATAAAAACAGTTTATAGATTTTAGTTCTTAGTTTATAGCTTAAAATGCGAATACAGGAAGAATAGCAGAAATAGAAAAAAAGGCAAGAAAAAACCGCGCTATCCGAAGATAGGCGGTTTGCGAAAGATTCTCGTGGCTAGCCCTTGCCTTCAGAAAACCCGAAGGTGTCCTGCCCGAACCTTTTGAACTCAAAAATGATGTCGTAAAGTCCGGGAAAAACTTTCAAGATTAAGGGCCGACCTTCTGGCAGTTCGTACGCTTGCCATGATTTTGTTGTGGACGAGTACATCCACATGGTGTGCGCCTGCTCGCCATCTGGAGAGAGGGCGGCGAAGTAGACCTGTTCAAGCGTCCTCGTTGCCTTCCATTGAATCAATGGCGCCGTGGAAAATTCCCTGCCGAAGGTTACATTCACATAACCATCTGTCCGTAATGTGATAATTTCCCTGTGAATTGACGGCACCGAAAACACTCCGTCCACTCGGACGCTGGGCACAGATTGTCCATCTCCAGCGACATCGTAAGCAAATGTTTCGCTCACGCCACTCTGGTATGTGCCAATCTCAAGTGTGGCCAGCGCGCCAGCGCGGTACGAAGGAAACAAAATGCTTCCGTTTGACCCGCCGCCTTTTGACCCGCCTATTTCAATCGGCTCTTCCCCGACGATATTGCCTTCGGAGTTTTTTAAGAGCAGTTTCGCCCACGAAGCGTTCGGAAACGGAATTGGAACTCTGCCAGCGAGTGACAATTCCACGCTTGGCACATTGGCAATCCGCCATGAACCGTTTATGAATTCTATCTGGAGACTGACCGAACCGGTGAAGAGTTGGCTACCGTCCCCCGAATTCAAAGACTCGTTGAGCGTAATCCTATCTTTCAGATTAACTGTCTCAAAAGACAATGTGATTTGAAAGAAAGTCAGCACGACGCCATCAATGTCCACTCCGCCATCAGGGCGAGGCGTGTACAACACTTCGCCATAAGTTTTTGTCCGTTCATAATTGACCAGACTTGGCGATGACACCGACGCCGTAAGTTTCCGAATTTGGCTCTTGGCGAACGAGGCCAACGCCGCGCGACTGCCAATCGGAAGTTTCTCTGGCACCGATGACATCACCGGTGTTGCAGGTCCGGACGATATGGTTGTCGGAGTACTAAACCCGCCGCCACCGCTAACTTCGCCAGGGAGGGATGGAGTTGGGACTACTTGGGCGAACGCGCCTGGGCCGAAGGCGATGAGAAAGGTGAGGGATGAGACGACTAAACTTTTTATGGTTTTCATTTTTTTCTTTCTGTTTTTGGTTTTTTCTGTTTTTGTTCAATCTTTCATAACACCGACAGGGTGAAACTCCACCCGAATTGGTTTGGCCGATTCACTGGCCACAACTTCTGACTTCGCCGACAGAACTTCCTGAGACGAGGACGGTCTAAACAATGACCGCGCTACACCCGCAAGCGATAGGGCAAGACCCGCCAACAACAAAAGCGTCGCGAGGACGCTGACGGCCGCCACCAACCTAAGTTTTGTGCTCATTTTCCCCTTTCCTTTTTTCCGATTTTTGGTTTTCAATGACCAAACAAAAAGGCTATATCCATAGCCTCAAATCATTGCTTGCTACACTCTATACTATTATTGATAATTTGTCAAATATATATCTTTTTTATGAGCGGGTTTATTGTGGTAATAATTTCATAAGCGGATGTGTCGGAAAGAGAGCCGATGTCTTCGGCGGTGATTGTTTCCCTGCCATCTTTGCCGATTATTGTTATTTCGTCCCCCACTTTCGCGCCAAGGACTCTGGTAATATCAATTGTAAGCATATCCATTGACACTCGCCCCAAAATTTTCGCGCTCTTACCTCTTACGAGAACGCGCCCAACGGACGAAAGCGCGCGACGAAAACCGTGCCAATATCCGACAGGACAAACGGCAACGATTGAGTCGCGGTCAAGAGTTTCAGTGAGGTCATAGCCCACTCTTTCCCCTTTAGAGACTTTTTTAATTTCGCTGATGATGGTTTTCCACGCCATCGCGGGTTTTAATTCAATTTTATCCGATAGAAAAGCTTGAACCTCTTTGGCTGGCCACAAACCATAAAGTCCGATTCCAACGCGAACCATGTCAAAGTGCGCTTTGGGAAAAATCATCGCGCCTGATGTGGCGGAAGCGTGGATGATTGGTTTCAGTCCGGCCTTTTTGAAAGTCTCTATCCACTTTGAAAATTCTCTGATTTGATTTCCAGTATCTTTTGGAAACGCCGGGTTTTTCGCGCTAGCGAAATGAGTAAAAAGTCCCCCTACTTTTAACTTTTCACTTGAAACTTTCAACTCGCCAAGGATTTTTGGCAGGTCTTCCGCCAAAAATCCTTGGCGATGCATTCCTGTATCAACTTTAATATGAATTTTCAGCGGGCGTTTGAGGTGCGCTTTTTGAATGGCAGACAACGATTCAAAAGTGGAAACAGTGAGCGAAATGTCGGCCTCGGAAGCGAGAGCTATCATTTCCGGCAAAGTGTAACCGAGTACTAAAATCGGCAACGCAATCCCCTCTTTTCGAAGAGCTAGCGCTTCGGTGATTGAATCAACTCCCAAAAAATCGGCGCCAAGTTTCTCCATCTCGCGAGAAAAATCAATTAGGCTGTGGCCATAAGCGTTTGATTTCACGACAGCCATGAGTTTAATTTTTTTTGAAATGAGGTTGCGGAAAACATCGTAATTATGTTTGACGGCTTTGGTGTCAACCTCAATCCAAGTGCGCAAACCGCGCGAATGATTTTGTTTCATCAAGTCATAATAGCTAATGGGAAAAAGAAAAGCAAAGTAGTAGTTAGTAAGTAGTTGGTAGACAAAAAAGCCGACGCTTTCGTCTTTATCTACAAACTGCTTACTACTCACTATCTTACTAGCGAAATCGTGTTAAAATGCGTCAATGGTTACCATCATCCAAGAAAACAATCCTGTGTTGCGAAAAATGGCTTTGGAAGTGCCTGTTTCCGAGATTAAGAGTCCAAAAATCAGAAAGATTTTGGCGCGGATGAAAGAGGCGCTTGATTCGGAAGAGGACGGCGTGGCTATCGCCGCCCCGCAAATCGGCGAACTTTACCGAATTTTCGTGGTATCGGAAAGAGTGTTTGATGTGCCAGAAAATGTTGAGGAACGGAGACAGCATGTCAAGGATAAAACCAAAAAATACGGCCACCTCGTTTTCATCAATCCTGTCATTACCAAAATTTCAAAAGACAAAGCCTTGCTTGAAGAAGGTTGTTTGAGTGTTCGTTATAAATACGGCAAAATTGAAAGAGCAAAAAAAGCCACGGTCAGAGCATTTGATGAACATGGCAAAAAGTTTACTCGGGGCGGAAGTGGACTGATGGCTCAAATTTTCCAACATGAAACCGACCACCTCAACGGCATTTTATTTATTGACAATGCGATTGATGTGGAGAACATACCGCCGGAGAAAGTAGAATAGTAGTTAGTATGGTAGTAAGTAGTAAAGAAATGAGACAAAAGAAAAATGGAAACTCACATATGAAAAACTTATAGTTTGGCAAAAAGCAATTTCTAATAATAGCTTTTGGTTCGGGAGCTGAATTAGAAACTCAAATCAAAATTGCCATACGGTTGGAATTTTTGTCGGAAAAACAATGTGAAAATACTAACACTGTATTGCAAGAAATAATGAAAATGCTAAATAAGTTGATTTCTAGTCTACCTACTACCAACTAATTACTATCTACTATGATTCCCTTCATCTTCTTTGGAACGCCACAACTATCGGCGGAAATTCTTGAGCACTTGAAACAAGAGGGTTTTTCGCCTTCGCTTATCGTAACCAATCCCGATAAACCCCAAGGCCGAAAAATGATTGTGACGCCTCCGCCTGTCAAACTCTGGGCGCTTCAAAACAACATTCCCCTTCTCCAACCCGAAAATCTCTCTGACCCTTTTTTCATCTACAAACTAAAAACTACAAACTATCAACTGTTCATCGTTGTCGCCTACGGCAAAATCATTCCCAAAGAAATTTTGGCAATTCCAAGAAAAGGCGCGCTGAACATTCATTATTCCCTCTTGCCGAAATACCGAGGCGCGTCACCTATTGAAACAACCATACTAAAAGACGACCGGGAAACCGGAGTGTCAATACTTTTACTGGACGAAAAAATGGATCATGGACCAATTATAGCCCAGAGAGGGCTAGAAATCACCCGCCTGCGGGAAGCCTCTGGCGGGCAGGCAAATCACCCGCCCGCAACGACTACGCTTGCGTGTAGGGCGGGCAAATCACAAAATCCAACCAATACCAAAATTCAAAATTCAAATATCCAAACCCCGATACAATTAAACTGGCCCCCGAAAGCGAGCGAACTGCGAAAAGCCTGCAACAAGTTGGGAGCGGAACTTCTGACGGAAACCATTCCGCTCTGGGTTGATGGGAAAATAAAAGCGCGCGAGCAAAACCATTCGGAAGCCAGCTACACCAAAATGATTTCAAAAGAAGATGGCCTGATTGATTTGCAAGACGACCCTTACCAAAATTTCCTAAAAATTCAAGCTTACGATGTTTGGCCGAGAACCTATTTTTTTGCGGACTCAAATGGCAAGAAAAAACGCGTCATAATTGCCGATGCCAGCTTTAGCGACGGAAAACTTACAATCAATCGCGTAACACCAGAAGGCAAACGCGAAATGAAATACGCCGACTTTCTAAATCAAAAGAAAAACTAATCGCCTTCTTCAAGCATTGAAAGCGCCTTGGCATTTAAGTCCCCCCAAACATTCTCGGCTTTGTCCGCCACATAAAATATCGTGGAAGCGATAATCGTCAAACCTAAAAGGAAAAGAGCGGAAACCGTTTTGCCTAAATTTTGATTGAAATTCATAAACTTAAAATTACTTGTAAAGACGGCGTATAAGCTGTTTAAGTTTCTGGCCACTTCTCTTCACAAGCGAAATTCTTTTTTCTTTATACGACCCAAGCTCGCGAGTAATTTCATCTTTCATGTCGTCAATGGCGCTGTACAAATCGGCCCGCTCGGAAACCGCCCGAAAACTTTTGTCGCCAATCACAACATTTATTTCCGCCCGAAAAATATCGCCCGCTTGGTGGTGCTTCGTCGTTCGGCCAAGCTCCACATCAACGATAAAAGCCTCATTGTCTTTTGGTAAAAATTTTGAAACGCCGTCAAGTCGTCTATCAAGGTAATTTCTAATTTCGACCGTCAGCTCTATATTTGTGCCTTTTAGGTTTATTTTCATACGGCAATTATAACACACAAAACAATTACTTTATTACCTTTTCAACACTCAAAATCTTGCGTGGACTGTGGTGTCCGCTTATAATTTTCACCGCGACCCGCCCGCCCAGTTCCCGCCGAATAAGCTCCAACACTTTCCTATTCGCCATATTGCGCTCTGCTTTTTCCCGCACTGATATCACAAAAGAATCAGTAGCGGTTTTCTCTACCGTTTCCTCTTTAACTCCCGCCAGCACTTCCACTTTTATATACACTGATTATTTTATCTCTTATTTTCTTGAGTAGAGACCGACCATCCGCCCTTTCGCCAAAAGATGCCCCGCCATCGCTGATTCAACTTCCTTTTTTGACGCGCCCGATTCCAGCTTGAGAAAGGTATCCAAAGCGTAGACTGTAAAAACATAATGATGCTCGCCACTGGGCGGGCACGGCCCTTGGTATGAAATATTGTCCTCGCTTCCCTTTCCGGAAATTCCTAACGGCTCTTTTCCCTCCTCAATATTTTTTGTTTCCGGCGGAATATTAAACTTAACCCAATGAACCCAAGTGCCAGACGGCGCGTCGGGGTCGTCCATAATAAGAGCAAGTGTTCTTGCTTCGGCTGGCACACCGCCAATTTCAATCGGCGGGCTGATATTATCTCCGTCACAGGTATATTTGGACGGAATAGTTCCGCTGTCCTCAAACGCAGAACTTGTGAGCGTTATTTTTTCCACGGGAATTGATTTAATCGGTGAAGAATCCGAAAAATTCTTCGCCTGGTTTTGCCAAAAAGTTTTCGCCCCAAAACCAACAAGTATTACAACAATCATTCCTACCAACGGGACTCTCCAATTCATACCGCCATTATATCACTTGTGAATTTTCGCTTCCACACAGTTTGTTCATAATGGAATACGAACCGCCACCCGAAAGCAAGAGCGCGAGAGTTGAAAACAACAACGATAACGGAGTCATCACCATCGTCATGTCTTTATGAACGACATAAACCGCCACAACCATCACAATAAAAAGGAGTCCTGACGCGATTCTTGTGAAAATTCCGAGGAGCGCGACAATACCGCCGAGCAGTTCAACAAAAGATACGAGGTACGTCCAAAACGGAGCAAAGCCAATCGTGGCAAAAAATCCAGCAGTTTGGGCAAGGTTTGACACTTTCATCCATCCCGTATAAATATAGGTTCTTCGGGGCAAGCCCCGAGGTATTAACCTATAGTTTGACTTCGACTCGGACGCTGTGAACGAGACTACTCGTTCACGCGCTCCTCGCTTGTCAAAATAAAAATAGCGCCAACACCGACGCGAAGAACAAGAAGCCCCGAATTCACACTGAACCATGAACACTTTTTGATGACTGAATTTATCATACAAAATAAATATAATTTATAATGCCGATAGTTTAGCATAAGTTAGGCGTTTGAAAAACAAGATTGCGTTTTCATTTTATTTTGATACTATGGTTTAGGTTTTGTTGGAATTAAAAATCACATTCCCCGGTGGCGCAGTGGTAGCGCAGTCGCCTGTTAAGCGATTGGTCGTAGGTTCGAATCCTACCCGGGGAGCTTGAGCGAAGCGAAAAGCTCCCCGGAGCAAGCCAACTGCTTGGCTTGCGGGTAGGATTCGAAAACCTTGAGCATGTTCCGTCTTCGGAACGCGAAAGG
>Ga0209515_10004189_pt1 | contig 19716 bp, 11 predicted proteins | sample Subgroupgradi54m_FD_187454 | JGI IMG/M metagenome (GOLD analysis project Ga0209515, IMG submission 187454) | Subsurface groundwater microbial communities from S. Glens Falls, New York, USA - GMW60B uncontaminated upgradient, 5.4 m (SPAdes)... ...
TTATGGGAATGGCCACCGGGGGAAGAGTGCAGGCCTACGAACAAAGCTTAGATGCCCAGCTCCATGCCATCACTCACAGTCAATCCAGTGAAACTTCTCCCTCAAAATGGCCGCTTGGCCCCGCACTCGCAGGAGCGACAGCGGGTGGCAGCCAAGGATCTTTTTATTCTGAAACTCTTCCTTCAAGCTTCGCTTCCGAACACCTATTACTTTCCCAAGCGGAAGCTCCCACTCGCTCTTCAAGTGACATTCGAAGGCGTTTGAATCAAATTTCTCAACCCCAAATAGGAAGACTTCGAGGAGATAAACTTTTCCCCATCGAAGCTCCACGCGATCTCACGATTGGTATTCTCACCAGTGGCGGGGATGGGCCTGGAGAAAACGCCGCCATTGAAGCCTTGGTGAGAGGCGTTGCCAAAGACTTCTCTGATTTATCTTGGAGTACGCTGGGTATTTTTGAAGGCTTTCGAGGACTCCTCGATCCTAGAGGGGTAATCTTGCCCCTCACTTTGCAGGATGTAATGGGCAAAGCGGCTGTTCTTGCTACCCTGGAGCGCATCTACGGACAGCAAGGATACAAAAGAACTAAGCTTCCTCGAAGCATTGCTTCCTTAGGTGGCAATCTTTTAAGAAGCAGCCGCACCAATCCGGTCGAGAGAGATCCCGATGCCCTGCAAGTAAAAGAAACCCTTCGTCGCTACGGAATCGATGCGCTGGTGGTGCTCGGCGGCAATGGCTCTTTGGGGGCAAGCTTAGATCTTCATCAGCAAGGAGTTCCTTTGGTATTTATCCCGCAAACGATTGACAACGATGTGCCTGGCAGTGAGGTGAGCTTGGGCTTTCCTTCTGCCGTGGCGCAAGGGATTTCACTGGTTAAGAATTTTTATCACACCGCCCATAGTTGCAATCGTTGGTTTATTGTAGAGGTCATGGGCCAACGCTCCGGCATTCTTGCGCTCGCCATTGCCCGAAAGGCGGGAGTGGAAGGGGTTTTTGTGGGGGAATTTCCGCGACCTCTTTCAGATATCAGCCAAATTATCGAACGCTATCGAGCCCAAGGCCAATCTCATGGAGTCATTTTAGTTTCGGAATCCGCCCAATTTTTAGATGATGAGGATCGGCAAATACAATTTCCCCGCAGAGAAGATGCCAATGGGAGATTAGAAGTTGAACCGGGAGCGCTCGCCCAGTGGCTGAGTCGCCAAATCGGAAGGGACCTTACCCGCCCTGAAAGCCTTGCCTATGGCTTAAGAGGTGCTCTTCCCACCGAATCAGAAATACAGTTAGCCCAAACACTTGCCTACGGGGCCTTAAGGCTTCTTTATACTCAAAATTTCGGGCACATGAGTGCGCTCACCTTTGAGAATGGAGTTTGGAAAAGAGCTTATCCCGCCCTCGCAGAGGTTCACGGTTCACACCAAGGGCTTGGCCTTGCTGAATATCAGCTGACCTTAAGCGATCTTGGATTCACTTTTCATTAAAAACATTTACATTTACAGTCTTCCTAATCTTTAGGATCATAGCGAAACCATGGATGCTCAAGAGTTTCTGAAAGCCCTGCTGATGGGCCGCATTATTCCCCTCCACTATAATTCTGTACAGCTTCGCCAGAGAATTTCAGATTTAAAACTCTTGCTAGAAACCTTTCAACAAATCCCCTCGCCTGTTTCTACAAACCCCCTCGAAATTGATTTAACCTTCATTCGAGAAGGCCTAAAAATTCTTCAATCACAAGGGAACAAAGAAGAAGCCCAAAAAAAATATGAAGAGGCGCTCACCTTATTAATGAAGGATGTAAAGCTCGATCGAGGGGATGAAAAAAAATGGCCTCATCTGAACTCTGAGGAAAAAGCCATTCGAGTGCTCACCAATTATTTCGCAAAAAGTCCCAATCGTTTCGCTTTAGAAAGGCCTTTTCGCAAATATCACGTGGCCTACCATTTAACAAAAGCGGAAGGCGCTCTTCTACAAAACAAACTCATGGAAACCGAGCAAGCCCTTCTGAATGCGCAAGAAGAGCTTCGTCACGTGGTGGCCTTAAGTTTGGGAATCGACCTGAGGGAGCTTCGCGAAGAAGCTGAAACCATCAGCCAAACGAGCGGCCGCACAGAAAGAGAAGTGAGCCTCGAATTATTCAATCGTTTTTTAGATCCTTCCCTCCTTCAATTTAAAAAAGCCCTGCCCCTTTTAGAAAAAATCTTAAATGAGAAAAAACTTTCTCCTCACTTCGTAAATCCTTTAAGAAAAATGAATTGGAGTGCAAAAACCCTGAAAGGCATTGCCAATGAAGAAGAGCTTTTAAAGGCAATGAGAGAACATCCCCAAAATCTTAAGGTAGAACTTCAAGCCACTTGCCACATTTCTTGGAAAAGCTTTCTTCAAAAACTACTGGGCTTGCCCGATCCTTTGGCTCATTGTTATTTTCGGATGCCAGATGTGGATCGCTTTAGGAATGTGCGGATCGAAGACGCTCACGGAGCTCTTCTCCTCCTTTTCGATGAAGAAGCTCGCTTATCTTATGCACCGAGCGTTTCAACGCCCCCCAAAGAAAATCCTTGCTTGCTCGACGTTGCTATTATTGGGGGCGGGCCTGGAGGCATATCTGCCGCTGTAAATCTCACAAGCCTTGGCATTTTTCGTTACGCCATCTTTGAACGCATTAAGCCCAATTCAACGGTGATTGACATTTGGTCACGTGAAAAAGAGGCCGACACCTTTTATTCAGGCCCCCCCGGCAAAATAGAAGGGCTGGTGGGCATGCAAGATACGACGCGGGCGGTTTTTTTATCGCGCATGAATAGTTTCATCGAATATTTTCATTTGAACTTTCGCAATAAAGAGCCGGTGCTCCATCTTGGCCCCCTAGCCCCTTCCCCGAGAGGAGGAGCTGCGGGCGAGACTGAGCAAATCTGGTTGCTCGAAACTCCTCAAGGCAAATACCATGCTCGCTTCATCATGATGACGGCGGGGCGCTACGGCAAACCTCGTCTGCTAAAATGGGAAGAAGAAAACATCCCGGACGATCTGCGCAAACGGATTGTCCGCGGAGTGGAAGTAGACAATATCGAAAACGCCTCGGTGCTGGTGATCGGAGGGGGCAATACGGCCTTTGATAACGTGAAATCACTTTCTGCGCATGGCAGCGGTCAAAAAGGAAACATCCTTTATCTTTCATACCCCAAGCAACCTTTCAATGTGCCAGGGAGCCTTCATGTGCATAACAACGATCAACTGCTTCAATGGGAAGCCGAAGGAAAAATTAAAATTTTATGGAAAACTAATACTGAAAAAGTAGAAGCCTTCGAAGAAAATGGAAAGAAGCGTTGGAAGGTTTTTTTCAGAGAAGGTGAAGTGCCTGCTTCGGTGATCGTAGACTACATCGCTCCGGCAGTGGGATGGCAAATCGATAAAGAGATGATCGAAAAAGTGGGAGTTCCTTTCGATAAAGGAAACCCTTCTTGCGATTTAGAAACAGGGCAGGCCTACCACTTGGATGCCTCAGGCAATTTAATTGCCTTCGAGGGGCTCTTTATCACCGGAGACTACGCTCTTCAAAAATCGGTCCCTGCGGCCTTCACTTCAAATTTTCACGCGGCGAAAGAAATTGCAGCCAAGTTAGAAAATAAATAAATGCCCCCATTCATTGAATTTATTTCTTCGCCCAATTTCTTGCTCCCGGCAAGCCCCAATATAAAATGCGGTGATACCAAGAGCGAGGCAAGCATCGGCGAAGAAAGAAAAAGAAATGGGCATCGAGCGTTGCAGGAATTCGAAGGGGAGGATTTTTCTTTTTGATGGTTTTAAAAATCTTTCGAGCCACATCCTGGGCATTCGAAAAAGCGGCATTCATCATTTTAGCCACAAAAGGGGCCATCGAATCGTAATATTCACTATAAGGACCCCGCTGCATTTCGCTATCACGAGACTGCCTCGAATAATAAACATGCTCGAAGGATTTAGAGCGAATGAAACCTGGCTCAATAATGCTTACCTTAATATTCCATGGCCTCATTTCATACCAAAGGGCCTCGCTCGCGCCCTCTAGGGCGAATTTAGAAGCGCTATAAGCCGACATCGTGGGCATGGCCATCATTCCTCCCACAGAAGAAATATTGATGATCTTGCCTTCGCGATGTTGCCGCATTTTGGGTAAAACCAGCCGAATGAGGGCAAAAGGACCCAAATAATTGGTGGCGAGTTGCTGCATTTGTTCTTCATCGCTCATGTGCTCTACCACTGCCCGATAGCTAATTCCTGCATTGTTCACCAACACATCCACCCCGCCCCATTGAGCTTCCACCTTTTGAATGCATTCAATCCTTTGGTCATGAGAGCTAACATCCAAAGGCAAAATGAGTAATTTTTCAGAAGGAAAAAGCCCCTCTTTTTCGAAACGACCTAGAGAAGATTCACGGGCAGTGAGCACTAAACGGTAAGCCCCCTCTTGCAAGATCATCCGTGCTAAGCACAATCCAATGCCTGTGCTCGCCCCCGTAATAAAGATGACAGGATCTTTTTCCACCTCAATTCCTTTCGCGTTTATTCTACAACAGCCCGACTTAAAATACCTCTTGAAATCCATTACTTTTCGAGGATAAGTTCGGCGGTTCTATCGGACTTCGCGCCTGGGAATAAATCCCAAGCTTAGACCAAAGGCTGAGCACTTCGTGGCTCCCCTTTGGAAACCCCATCGGCAAGGTACTGAATGAGATTAGAAGAACGCCTCAAAAATCGCGAACTTTTAGCCAAAAAAGGCCTTTATCGCCCTCAGTTTGAACACGATGCCTGCGGGGTGGGCTTTATCGTACACATCAAAGGTAAAAAATCCCATGATATCCTTGAAAAAGCCATCTTAACCCTCAATCATCTGGCCCACCGAGGCGCCTGCGGTTGCGAAGTGAACACCGGAGATGGCGCCGGCATTTTAATGCAAGTGCCCCATGCTTTTTTGAAAAAGGCTTTTGGGAAAGTGGGCATTCAAATCCCCGAAGAAGGGCAATATGGGGTGGGCACTTTGTTTTCCCCCCAAGACTCCAAACAACGCCACCAAGGGGAGAAGCTTTTGGAAGCCATCGTGGCCCGCGAAGGTCAAAAATTCTTGGGTTGGCGGGAGGTTCCCTTCGATGATTCTATGATCGGCCAAACCGCCCGCGAGGCCATGCCTACCCTCCAACAATTCATCGTGGCGCCCGGCAATCAAGGGCCTCAACTGCCAGGTCCTTTTTCGGAAGCCTTTGAGAGAAGATTATTCATCATTCGAAAAGTATTTGAAAACGAGATCCGCGCTTCGGGCATGGATCATCATACCGACTTTTACATTCCCTCTCTCTCGGGCCAAACTCTCATTTACAAAGGAATGCTCATTTCCGAACAACTCAAGCCTTTCTTTCCAGATCTGAGCGACGAGAGCATGGTTTCGGCCTTGGCGCTGGTGCATTCTCGATTCTCCACCAATACTTTTCCTAATTGGGAATTAGCTCATCCTTTTCGTTTTATTGCCCACAATGGCGAAATTAATACGCTGCGTGGAAATATCAATTGGATGCGCGCCCGCGAAGCCTTGTTCGAATCTGGGCTTTTCGGGAGTGAAATCAAAAAAATATTGCCGGTCACACGCGAATTTGGGTCTGATTCGGCCATTTTTGATAATGCCTTGGAAATGCTCGTAATGGCGGGGCGCTCCCTTCCTCATGCCATGATGATGATGGTGCCGGAGGCCTGGAGTGGGCATGAAAGCATGAGCCAAGAAAAGAAGGATTTTTACGAATACCACTCTTGCCTCATGGAGCCTTGGGATGGCCCTGCCTCTATCGCCTTCACCGATGGCAAGGTGATGGGTGCCGTGCTCGATCGAAACGGTTTGCGACCCTCCCGTTATTATGTCACCAAAGACGATCTCGTAATCATGGCCTCTGAAGTAGGGGTGCTCGATATTCCCCCGGAAAATATCCTTTTCAAAGGCCGCTTGCAGCCCGGCCGTATGTTTTTGGTAGACACTCAAGCGGGGCGCATTATCGACGACAAAGAATTAAAATCTTCTCTCGCCAAAGAATTTCCTTATGGCGAATGGCTTAAAAATAAAAGAGTCTCCTTAGAAGACTTGCCGGCCTGCCAACAAGTGCCAGAACCCGATCATCAAACCGTTACCAAACGTCAAATCATATTCGGCTATACGCATGAAGACATTCATCTCCTCATGATGCCCATGGGAACTCGAGGAGAAGAAGCCATTGGATCGATGGGAACAGATACTCCCATTGCCGTGCTTTCTCAAAAGCCCCAAAATCTTTTCAATTATTTTCAGCAGCTTTTTGCCCAAGTGACCAATCCGCCGCTCGATGCTATCCGTGAAGAGCTGGTTACATCGGTCGATACCACCATTGGGCCCGAGCGAAACCTTTTAGAGGCCACTGAAGAGAGTTGCCATCAAATTAAATTAAAAAATCCCATCCTCGATAACGACGAACTCGCCAAACTCAAACATTTGGGTTTTGCGCCCTACCAAGGATTTAAATCGAAAGTTCTTTCTATGCTTTTTGAAGCAAAATCCGGCGCCGAAGGGATGGTGAAAAGTTTGGAAGATATTTTCAAGCAAGCCGATCTCGCCATTCAAGAAGGCTGTAATATTTTGATTTTATCAGATCGAGGGGTCGATGAAACTCATGCGCCCATTCCGAGTTTACTTGCAACCGCGGGCCTTCATCATCACTTGGTTCGAAAAGGAACCCGCACCCAAGTGGGGCTCGTGGTGGAAACGGGTGAACCGCGAGAAGTGCATCATTTTGCCTTGCTGGTGGGTTACGGCGCGGGCGCTATCAATCCCTACCTTGCCTTTGAAACCTTAGACGACCTCATCAAACAAGAAATTTTGGAAGGAGTAACCCACAAAAACGCCGTGATGCATTTTAACAAGGCCGTGAAAAAAGGCATCGTGAAAGTAATGTCCAAAATGGGCATCTCGACCATTCAAAGTTACCGTGGAGCCCAGATTTTTGAAGCGATTGGCCTCAACCAAGATATGATTGATCGCTACTTTACGCATACAGCCAGCCGAATTCAGGGGATTGGCATCGAGGGCATTTATCAAGAAACTTTAGCGCGCCATCAAAAGGCCTTTCCTCAGCGCGTTTCCCCTCATTTATTACTCGACTCCGGGGGAAATTATCAATGGCGGCGAGAAGGCGAATATCATCACTTCAACCCCGATACCGTTTCACAATTGCAAAATGCGGTTCGGCAAAATTCCTATAAAGATTATGCAGAGTATTCGCGCCTGGTGAACGATCAAAGCCAAAATCTTTGCACCTTACGGGGCCTGATGGAATTCAAAAAAGGAAATCCAGTGCCTTTGGAAGAAGTGGAGCCTGCCCAAGAGATTGTGAAGCGTTTCAAAACAGGGGCGATGTCTTATGGCTCTATCAGCCAAGAAGCCCATGAAACACTGGCCATCGCCATGAACCGCATCGGTGGAAAATCGAACACAGGAGAGGGGGGAGAAGATCCCAAGCGCTTCATTCCACTCGCCAATGGCGATGTGAAGAATAGTAAAATCAAACAAGTTGCCTCAGGGCGTTTTGGGGTCACCAGTGAATATCTAGTGAATGCTGAAGAACTCCAAATTAAAATTGCGCAAGGGGCAAAGCCTGGCGAAGGGGGGCAACTGCCGGGCCATAAAGTTTATCCTTGGATTGCAAAGGTTCGTTTTTCAACCCCGGGGGTCGGCCTTATTTCTCCTCCTCCTCACCATGACATCTACTCCATCGAAGATTTGGCCCAGCTCATTTACGATTTAAAAAATTCTAATCCCCGAGCCCGCGTGAGTGTAAAGTTAGTCGCGGAAGTGGGAGTAGGCACGGTAGCTGCCGGAGTTTCTAAAGCACATGCAGATTTAGTTTTGATTTCAGGGCACGACGGAGGAACCGGCGCTTCTCCCCAAACCAGCATTAAGCATGCGGGAATCCCGTGGGAGTTGGGGCTCGCTGAAACTCAGCAAGTGTTAGTGGCCAACAAATTGCGCGACCGAATTATTGTGGAAGTGGATGGACAAATGAAAACCGGCCGGGATGTGGCCATTGGCGCTTTGCTCGGCGCAGAAGAATTTGGATTTTCTACGGCCCCTCTGGTGGCCATGGGTTGTATCATGATGCGCGTATGCCACTTAAATACCTGCCCGGTGGGAGTGGCCACCCAAGACCCTGAGCTTCGCAAAAAATTTACAGGCACTCCTGAGCAGGTGATCAACTATTTCTTTTTCGTGGCCGAAGAACTGCGCCAACTGATGGCCGAGCTTGGTTTTAGAAAAGTGGAAGAGATGATTGGCCGCTCAGATCAACTCGACTTCAACAAAGCCATCGCGCATTGGAAAGCCAAGGGCCTTGATTATTCGGCTATTTTTTACCAACCTCCTCATGGGCCCGAAGTCGCGACGCGCCGCCTGCGCGAACAAGACCATGGCCTCGATAAAGCCCTCGATTACGAGCTCATCCAAAAGGCTAAACCCGCCCTCGAAAAAAAGGAAAAAGTTTCTTTCGAAATGCCCATTCGAAATTTAAATCGAACGGTGGGCACGATTTTAGGAAGCGAACTCAGCCGCCGCTATGGGGCAAACGGTTTACCCGATGACACCCTCCAAATTAAATTTTACGGCTCTGCGGGTCAAAGTTTTGGAGCATTTCTGCCCAAGGGAATGACCCTGACCTTAGAAGGGGATGCCAACGATTATTTAGGAAAGGGCTTATCCGGCGGCAAAATCATTGTGTTTCCGCCCAAACAATCGAGTTTTGTGCCTGAAGAAAACATCCTCGTGGGGAATGTTCTTTTGTATGGAGCCACCGCGGGAGAAGCTTATTTTCGAGGCCTTGCCGGAGAGCGTTTTTGCGTGAGAAACTCGGGGGCAAAAACCGTGGTAGAAGGAGTGGGAGATCATGGCTGTGAATACATGACGGGCGGTTGCGTGGTGGTGCTCGGAAAAACAGGGCGCAATTTTGCCGCTGGCATGAGCGGAGGGTCTGCCTTCATTTATGATCCGCCCCAAAGTTTTGTTCAGCGCTGCAACCCAGAGATGGTCGATTTAGAAACAGTGGTGGAAGAGGAAGATATTCAGCTTCTAAAAAGACTCATCGAAAACCACGCCCGGTATACTGAAAGCAGCGTGGCCCAAAAGATTCTCAAGCACTTCGATTTAGAGCTTGCTTCTTTTGTAAAAGTAATGCCGAAGGACTATAAACGCGTGCTCGTAGAAGTTCGCCGTAAAATGAAGGAGCAAGGCATTTCCATGGAGGCGGCTCTCTATGGGTAAACCCACCGGATTCATGGAATTCGATCGCGATCACTATCCTGAAAGATCCATCGAAGAAAGAATCCACGACTACAAAGAAATACATCTTGATTTTCCGGTGGACCGCCTCCGTAAACAGGGCGCGCGCTGCATGGATTGCGGCATTCCTTTCTGTAATCAGGGTTGCCCTCTGGGAAATCTCATTCCTGAATGGAACGACCTGATTTACAAACAACATTGGAAAGAAGCCATTGAGCGTTTGCATGCCACCAACAATTTTCCCGAATTCACCGGCACTCTCTGCCCTGCTCCCTGCGAGGCTTCTTGCGTGCTGGGCATTAATGAAAAACCCGTTACCATTAAATATATCGAATTTAATATTATCGATCACGCCTTCCAAGAAGGCTGGGTCAAAGCTCAAGCGCCGCAAAAGCTCACCGGCAAGAAAGTGGCCGTGATTGGCTCAGGGCCGGCCGGGCTTGCCTGTGCCCAACAGCTCAGACGGGCGGGCCATGAAGTGGTAGTCTTCGAAAGAGACGACCGCATCGGAGGCTTACTACGCTATGGCATTCCTGATTTTAAAATGCAGAAAGAGCGAATCGATTTTCGCTTAAAGCAAATGGAAGAAGAAGGGGTTCAGTTTAAACCCAATACAAACATTGGAGTCGATCTTTCTTTTGAGCAAATCCGCAAAGAATACGACGCCATGGCCCTTTGCGTAGGCGCTGGCGAGGCTCGCGATTTAAACGTGCCAGGACGCGAACTTAAAGGCGTTTATCTCGCCATGGAATATCTCTGCCAACAAAATAAGGTTGTTGCCGGAGATCAAAAAGAAAGCAAAATAAATGCCCAAGGCAAAAAAGTAATTATTTTGGGGGGGGGCGATACGGGGGCCGATTGTTTGGGAACCGCTGTGCGCCAGGGAGCTTCTCAAATTCATCAATTCGAACTGCTTCCCAAACCTCCTTTGGAAAGAAATCTAAACAATCCTTGGCCTGAATGGCCCTGGGTTTTTCGCACTTCTCCTGCCCATGCTGAAGCCATTCAGCTTTATGGGGGTGAAATTCGCGATTATTGCATTCTCACCCAAAAACTGAGCGGGGAAAAGGGGCAGCTCAAAAAATTACATGCGATGAAGCTCGAATGGAAAGAGGGTTCATTTAAGGAAATCCCAGGCTCTGAATTCGTGATCGAAGTGGATTTGCTTCTTTTGGCCATGGGTTTTACGGGCCCCGAGAAAAATCCTTTTAAGTCCTTAGGCCTCAAGCTAGATGCTCGCGGAAATATCGAAGTCGCTTCCAACTTCATGAGTTCCGAAAAAGGTATCTTCGCCGCCGGCGACTCTCACCGAGGCGCTTCCCTCATTGTATGGGCCATCGCAGAGGGACGAAAGTGCGCAAAAGGGATCGACACTTATTTGATGGGGAGTTCAGAACTCCCGTAAACAGTGTCAAAATTGCCATCCTTCAAAATTCGTAAGCGCCCAGCGAGTTTTTTACAATTTTTAAAACTCATGGCCGCTTATAAAAACTCTTTGACCAATGAGGTTCTTTTTGTTACCGTTTTGGTATCCTATGAAAACAAAAATCCTCACTTTTACAGCATTTCTCTCCTTTATTTTCGTTTCTCAAGTCTATGCACAGCCAGAATACGAAAGCCGCTATGCCACCGATCGCCAAGAAAGGGCTTATTACAACAATCCTACGCGATATATTGAATCTATCGATGCTGTTCATAGCGATGCCGCGATTTCTGCTCCCAACCCTCATGTAAGTGTGATTGGTTGGGACCCTTATGTGCCCCTTCGCCGCTTTGTGAATAGTATTCAAGAAGGAATTACAGATCAGCAGGCGCTTCTCAAACTTTTGTCTGCTCCCAACATCATGTGGCGCTCCTATCATACAGGCAAGGAAATGTGGATTTATCAGTGGATGTGGAGTTATGCCGATGAACAAGATCCCAATAAAACTGTTATTTACATGAATCATCCTGGTAAACGCGTAAAGAAAAACAAAACCCCCGTTTCCATGATTGTCACTTTTAACGATAAAGATATCGTCGAATCTTATTCCATTCGTCTTCTTAAAATTAAAAAAGATGCCTTTGATGATAAATAGTTTCTGATTTTCCTCATCCTTAAATTGTAAAAGCCTGTTAAAAGTTTTTTTAACAGGCTTTTTTTTATTCTAAAAAAACTAACCCGGGTGATCAAAATATGATAATGAGCGTCTATAGAAAGATGCCGCTTATATAAATAAAAGGAGGGGCTTTGAAAAAGAAAATGGCAACTATTTTTAGTCTTTTGATTCTTTTTGGAAATTTTAATTTCGCGAAGGCGGGAGGAAGTTCCACCGCAGAAATTTCTCCCACTGCTTCTCATGCTCTCAAACAATATATGGCAAAATTTGGAACCCTCATGGCGGGCCTTGAAATTTTAAAGGTGAAAGAAAAAAAGCCGGATTGGGCCAGCATTGATCTTACTCTTTCAGAGATGAGTAAAATACTCATGGAGATGCAGAAAACAGATACCGCAGGAGCCTATAAAGAATATACGGAGCTACTCGCCACCAGTTTGGTGGCCCTCAAAAAAATGAGCGAGAAAAAAGATAAAAATATTTACGAGGGTTTCGATAAACTAAGTAATACCTGCTTTCAATGCCATGCGGCCCATCGCCCGGCCGATTTCTTAAAGCCAAAAGGCAACGAGAGAATCTCCAAAACTCATGTGCCCGTAAAATGACTTCCCAAAATCTTCATATCGGCGATTCAGGGTGGAGAGCTATTTACACAGAGGGCTTCACTCTCGACAAACTTAGTGCCATTGCCCTTTCTTTTACAGAATTATTCCCCAAACAAAAAGCGCTGATTGGATACGATAACCGCTTTCTCTCTCAGGAGTTCGGCCAACACTTCGGGCAGCTTCTGGAACAAAATAGTTGGAAAGTAGATTTGATCTCCGAAATTTTTCCAACTCCCGGAGTGGCAGTGCTCACCAAAAATTTAGGATATGATTGGGGCTTTGTAATTACGGCAAGTCACAATCCCTTTTATTACAATGGCCTTAAAATACTAGATCGAAATGGGCTGCTTTCTAGCGCTTCCCTCAACAAAAAAATAGAGGAGAAAGCCTCTCAAAAATTGCAGAAAGAAAAACTTCCCTCCCTTTTTCCGCAAAAAAAATTGCCGAGCTTTTCTTTTTTAAAAGCCCAGTCTTTTTATCTCAGACAAATTTTAAGCCATGTGGAAATTAAAAAAATCCAACGCGCAAATCTTAAAGTAGTATGGGATAGCTTTGGAGGAACAAGCACTTCACTCTTTGCTGCTTTTTTGAAGAAATGCAAAATTCTAGGCAAAGGCCTCCCCTGGCCAAACGAACCCACTTTTGGTCATAGAAGGCTAGAACCCGATCTTATTTCCCTCCAAACCTTGAAGATAAGCTTAAGAAAATGGAAGGCGAACTTAGGGCTCGCCACAGATATAGATGGAGATCGTTTTGCTGTTTTAGATGAAAAAGGCCATTTCATGCTCCCGAACATCATTGGCCCCCTTCTCACTTGGTATTTGCTGGGTAAGAGAAAAGAAAAGGGCACTATTTACCAAACTGTCAGCGGCTCACAACTGACGCTTCAAATTTGCAAATATTTTGGAGTGCCTTGCAAAGAAATGCCCGTTGGGTTTCAGAAAATGGGTCAAGGCATGCATGAAGATCCTCAAGCCTTGCTCGGCCTCGAAGAAACGGGCGGAATTGCCTATGCCCCTCATTTATGCTTCAAAGACGGATTGATGGCCCATGCCCTTCTATTAGAAATGCTTGTGAACACTCAAGAATCACTTTCCCGGCTTAAAAGCCAAATGTATAAAAAATTCGGGGAATATCATTATCATCGCATGGACTTTCATTTGGAATCCGAGACCCAAAAAAGGAAATGGCTGAATCTTAAGGTCTGGGAAAAATGTGTGGGCGAAAAAGCACTTCGCGTTTCCACCCTCGATGGAAACAAACTCTATTTTCCCTCAGGGTGGGTTTTGATTCGCAATTCCAAAACAGAACCCTTGCTCCGAATTTACTTTGAATCGCAGCGAAAGGAATTTGTAAAAAAAATACGTTCTCAACTTTCAAAATGATTTCTCTTAAAATAAAAAAAATGGGCATCGACACCTACCGTGAAAATATCGCCTACCTTCCTCATCATTCCGAAATTGCCAAGAGCCAAGGTTTTCAGGCCCTTTCAAAAATTGAAATCCACTATAAAAATCGCAATATTCTTGCCACCCTCAACATGACTGAAAATAGCTTGCTTCCTTCCACTGAAATAGGTCTTTCAAATATAGCTTTTAAACGCCTTGGCGTGCCTGAAGGAGAAGAAGTTTGCCTTTCTCATCCTAATCCCCTCCTTTCTACCGATCACATTCGGCATAAGCTTGATGGTTTTAATTTAAGCAAGGATCAGTTTCTTGCAATTGTGCAGGATATACTTTCTTATCGATATTCTAATATTGAGCTCACTGCCTTTGTTATCGCTTGTTCTAAACAACGCCTCACTGAAGAAGAAATGACTTTCCTCACTGAAGTGATGGTGGAAACGGGAGAACAAATTCATTGGAATCTCCCTCTTGTGCTCGATAAACATTGCATTGGGGGGGTGCCTGGCAATCGCACTACGATGATTGTGGTTCCTATTATTGCAGCCCTCGGATTGCCCATTCCTAAAACTTCTTCTCGAGCCATTACTTCACCTGCCGGAACAGCAGACACGATGGGAGCAATTACAGAAGTCCAACTTTCTTTGTCTCAAATGAAGCAAATCGTTTCTGAAGAAAATGCCTGCATCGTTTGGGGAGGTTCTCTTTCACTCGCACCTGCTGATGATATTATCATTTCGGTAGAACGTTCTTTAAACTTAGATTCAGAAGGCCAGATGGTGGCGTCCATTCTCTCTAAAAAAAAGGCAGCGGGTTCTACCCATGTTTTGTTAGATATTCCTATAGGAGCCAACGCAAAAGTGCGTTCTAGAAAAGATGGAGAAAGACTAAAAAAACTTTTCAAAAAAATAGGAAAAAAGCTGGGCCTTAAGGTGGAGGTGGTTTTTACGGATGGAAGCCAGCCAGTGGGGAAGGGCATTGGACCTGTGCTAGAAGCCGAGGATGTCTTGAGGGTATTAAAAAATGACCCGGAAGGGCCCCAAGATTTAAAAGATAAATCCCTTTTCCTTGCCGGTGAATTATTAAAACTTGCAGGAAAGGCGAAAGCAAACCAAGGCAAAAAACTTGCTTCTGAAATACTTGAATCAGGGAAGGCTTACGAAAAATTTTTACAAATTGCTAAAAAACAAGGCCCTCTTAAAAAATTAAATCGGGCGAAATACTCTCAAGAGATCGTAAGCCCCTTTTCGGGAATTCTCCATTTCATTCATAATCAAAAAATAGCAAAAGTAGCCAAGCTAGCCGGAGCTCCACAAGATGAGGGAGCAGGAGTTTACTTGCATAAAAAGGTGGGAAATTGTGTGCACAAAGGAGAAATTCTTTTTACTCTCTACGCAGAAACTCAACAAGAGCTAAAATTCGCTCTGGATTATATTGAAACTAATTCTGATATTTTTAATATAGAAAGCGTAGCAAACAAAGCGAGGTAAAAAATGTTTCGCCGTCTTCCCCGCAATGTTTATCTTTTGGGTTTACTCAGTTTTTTCAACGATATTTCGAGCGATATGATCACCCCCTTGCTGCCTGCCTTCTTGGCAAGCATGGGCTTGGGTGCTGAATTTTTGGGATTGATGGAAGGAGTGGCCAACTCTCTTTCTAACCTCACCAAACTTTTTTCCGGCTGGTATGCAGATAAACTTGGGAAAAATAAAACTCTCACTGTATTGGGTTATGCACTGGCCGCTTGTGTGCGGCCTTTTCTAGCCATTCCCATTCCAGGAATCATTTTAGCTACCCGATTTTTAGATCGCATTGGCAAAGGAATTCGCACCGCTCCCCGCGATACCCTGCTCACCGCCTCTTTAGAACAAAAAAGTTGGGGCCGTGCCTTTGGAGTGCAGCGGGCCATGGATCATGCGGGAGCCCTCTTGGGCCCTCCCATCGCCACTTTGCTGCTTACAGTTTTTGCCATAAAGCTCCCGCATCTTTTCCTCATCGCCAGCGTTCCCGCCCTTCTGGCTATTTTTTTTATTCCCCGTTTTGTCCAAGATTTTAAAAAGGAAAAAGTTGAAAGCCCTCCCAAACTTTCTTGGCGAAAGCTTTCCAAACCCTTGAAGATTTACATCCTCATTATCTTTCTGGCTGCTTTGAGCACTCCTTCGGAGCTTTTCTTGATTCTACGAATGAAAGATCTCGGGCTTCCTCTCGCCCAAACTCCTTTTGCTTGGTTTCTTCTCACCCTTTGCGCCTTATTAGCCGCTTTTTTTGGGGGCATTATCGCCGATCATTGGAGCCGTAGAAAAACCATGGGATTAGGTTGGGCTCTATTCGCCTTCGTATATGTAGGTTTTGCCTACAATCAACGTTTGAGCCTCGCTTGGCTCCTCGTTGCCTTTTATGGAATCCAAAATGGCTTGGTAGAAGCTTCCGAAAGAACCTTCGCCGCAAAAATTGCCGGTGAGGCCAATCGAGGAACTACGCTGGGTTGGTATTATTTTGCTTATGGATTAGGGCTTTTGCCGGCTTCTCTCCTTTTTGGTTTCCTCTGGAAAGCTTGGAGCCCTTCTCATACTTTCATGCTCTACGCTCTTTTAAGTTTACTCCCCGTTCTGCTGCTTTTTTTCCTGCCCAGTGACCGACAAATAAAAACTCCGGCCTCAAAGTAAGGTCCGGAGTTTTTATTGAATGCTATATAATTTAAAAGACTCAGCTCAACTTTCTTCTCCAAGCCTTTAGAACTATCACAGAAAAGAATAAGACCAAGGCGGAGAAAGCATTCGAAAAGGGAGAATAAAGCAGGTCTGCTTTGTTCAAAGCACAAGCCTTCTGGCCTTCTAAGTTCCCCGAGCTGGCAGAAGAGCCACTACTGGGAGTGGTGCTTGAAACAGCATTCGTGGTTTCATTTTGATTATTAGAGGAGCAATTCAAACCATTATCAATGCTGCCATCGCAATTGTTGTCGATGCCATCACAGATTTCCGCGCTGGGGCTTCCCGCACTTGCATCACAGACTAAACTTCCTTCTACACAAGTAAGGAATCCACTTCCTTGGCACGCACCCGCGCCAACCACGCAAGGCTCGCCGATGCGAGAGGGATCACATTGATTGGTTTGGCAAACCTCTCCTTCATCGATTTGGCCATTGCAGTTATTATCGATGCCATCGCAAACTTCGGTGCTAGGAGTTCCTGCCACCGCATTGCAAACTGGCCCATTTTCGGTGCAAACAGTGGTACCGCTAGATTGACAAGCGCCTACGCCCACTGAACAACTTTGCCCTGCAAGAGTGCGATTGCATTCGGTAATAATACAAATATTTCCTTCATCGATTTGGCCATTGCAGTTATTATCGATGCCATCGCAAACTTCAGTGCTGGGAGTTCCTGCTACCGCATTGCAAACCCGCCTTCCATTTTCGCAAACCATCACACCCGTGCTAGAGCAAGCTCCTAAAACAGCTTCTCCGGTGGCACAGTTTGCACCTACATCGCTGAGTTCTTCATCAATTTGACCATCGCAATCGTTATCGAGCCCATCGCACACTTCGGGGCTGGGGGCCACGCTGCCAGTGCATTCGCCCCAAGCACCCCAGAGGCCATCAGTACCGCAACTTCTATTTTGGAGGCCCGCGGAGCAAACGCCTTCATCGGTGCCACAAGTTCTTTCTTGAGATTGGCCAGGCCTACATTCGCAATCCGGATCGTTATTACAGGATGTATCGCAGACCCCATCTGAAATTCCGCAATGATTCACGTTTCCGCAGACACGAGTCGTAAAAACTAAATCGTTGTAATCGCGGTCACCTCCCCCATTTAAATCTTCAACACCGAAAGCAAAGAGACTGCTGCTATCTGGGAGGGTCGCCGCTGCAAAATGGCGCACAAGGTCAGAGTTAAGATTAAGCAAGGAATAAAAAGTAAGATTGGGATCTAAGTCTCCATTGACATCCATATAAAAACCAATGTTCGCACCGGCGGAAAAAGGCCCAATTTGAACGGTAGAGCCGGGAGCCAGCGGGCCCACATCATTAAAAATGACGCTTCCCCCGCCAATAGGCGTTTGGGTGGTGGAATTATAAAGATAATAGCCCAAACGATTATGATGGTTGCCTGAAACATAACCTAAAAAAGTGACGGCTACGGTAGTACCCGCCGAAACATCTACCAAATTAGGACTCGCTGTTTCAGTCACATACGAAGGGTTAATGAGAGTTCCTTCCGGAAATAAAGTACTCACTACAGAAGTATAATTGATGCCCGCCGGAAGATTAGACTCGCAAACGGCAGAACTACCGGGGGTAGTATCGCCGCCAGAATAGGCCAGGGGACTGATCCCCATCACACCGAGTGAAATTGCACACACAAACACGCGCCCCAGAAAAGATAGGCTTCTCATAAAGCTCTCCTCTGCTTCTTAAAAGGTTATTCAATTGTCGTGTGCTATTTTTTAGAAGTGACCCAAAAGGATTGGATGGGACAGACTAAAATTCCCCGCCTGCTGTATAAGCCTCTTTTAAAAAATGTCAACCTACTAATTATTAAATATCCTTATTTTAAGTTTGTTTTTTCCTGCGCTTTGCAAGAATAAAAACAGATCTTTGGAAGAAAATATGAAGATCACTTCCCCTCTTTTTAAAAAAATGGCTGGCTTCGCTTTTCTTCAAGCGCTTTTATATGGCTATTTTCTCCTCATCAGTTTCAAGGTCGAAAAATATTTTACTCAAATGCCCCTTTTGCTTCTTTGCTGGATATTGCTTTTTCTTTGTTATTTCATCTCTATGCAGCTTTTAAAAAAAGAGGGGGCGGATGCCTCCGTTCTGCTTTTAATTCTAGGAGCTGGCCTCTTTTTTCGCTGGATCGCTTTCTTTGTGCCTCCCATTCTTTCCGACGATATTTATTATTATATTTGGTATGGAAGGGTGGGTGCCCACGGATACAACCCTTATTTGTTTACTCCCGAATCTCCCCTCCTCGCTTTTCTTCGGGATGACAAAATCTGGGGACACATTCCCTTCAAAGGCTTAAGCCCGGCCTACCCCCCTTTCATTATGATTTTATTTTTGGCGGCTTACAAAATTGGGGGAAGCTCTCTTCTTGCTTTCAAAGTCTTGCAGTGGATTCCCGAATTTCTTACCCTCTTTTTCGGAGTAAAACTACTCAGGCTGAATAAACAAAATCCAAGTTGGGTTCTGATTTATGCCTGGTGTCCCCTTCCTATTATTGAATACATGGGCATGGGGCATACTGACACCTGGGGAGTGGCCTTCCTCACCCTCTTTTTGTATTTCTTCCAAAACTTTAAAATCGCTCGTGCCTTTGTCTTTTTAGCCCTCGCCACTCTCGTGAAGTGGATTCCTCTCCTTTTTTTACCCCTTTTATGGAGATATCTTCCTGGAAAAAGAAAAATTTGGCCATTGATAAGCTTCTTAATCACGATGGGGCTTTTGTATCTTCCTTATCTTTCTGCAGGGAAAAATGTTTTTGGATTACTGCCCACCTATCTTAAATCCTGGGAATTCAATTCCTCTCTTTATCGGATTGTTCGCTTAGGTTTTGAGAGGGCCGATATCGCTCATGGCGTGACGAGTGTCTTCATCGGGGCATGGGCCCTTTTAGTTGCCTTTCGAAAGCCTCCTCTCATACAAGGGCTGCTCGCCATCACCTTCTTTTTCTTTTTATTCTTTCACACGGTATATCCCTGGTATTTGGGCTGGCTTCTCCCTTTTTTGTTCCTCATTACTTCTTGGGCAGCCTACAGCTGGCTTTTTACTTCTATCTTCTCTTATTGGGTTCTTTTGGGCTATCGCTCTCAAGGGCTGTGGAAGGAAAACCCCTTGATTCTTATTTTAGAATATTTACCCATTTTTCTTCTTTTGATTCTCCAATGGCTTAAAGAAAAATCGAAGCCTCTAAAAGCCATTTAAAATTCTTGTAAAAATCTTAGCAACTAAATTAAAGAAGGCTCGAATTAATTAACATAAGAAAATTACTGGTTTTTTAATGGAAGAATTTTGTTTCTAAAGGGGCACCCATTTGTAAGATGGGATGAGAGTGCGAGCATGACTGGAAATATACTCACACGCCGTTCAACGAGTGCCTTCTATTTTTCCGAAGGAAACTCTCCCTTTAGCCATGAACAAATTGCGATGGATGCTGCTTTAGCTAACTTCTCGAGGCAAGCTGGAGATATCAGCTCTCTTGCCGCCATGAGTGTGGGCTCCTTCGCTTTTCGATTTGCAAGGCTTAGCTTTCTTGAAGGCGCCTCTTCTTTACGTTTACTCCACGCGGCTCCCCGTT
>Ga0209515_10004190_pt1 | contig 19715 bp, 25 predicted proteins | sample Subgroupgradi54m_FD_187454 | JGI IMG/M metagenome (GOLD analysis project Ga0209515, IMG submission 187454) | Subsurface groundwater microbial communities from S. Glens Falls, New York, USA - GMW60B uncontaminated upgradient, 5.4 m (SPAdes)... ...
TTGAAGATGCGTTGAATAACCGTCCGAGAAAGAGACTCGGGTGGAAGACGCCTTTAGAAGTTTTTAATGCGGGTGTTGCACTAGCAGGTTGAATGTAGCCTCACTCTGCTTGACAGAAAGTGTGTTTTGTGATAAAATAGAATGTATATTTGGCTCGTTGAAATATTCTCGGCGGGAGTTCAATGTTTGACACTTTGTGTGGCAGGCATCGACGCTCCTTCCGAGGGGCACAATACATCACGCGGAAAGCTATACGCTCGAGCACGATCTGGAGATAGTCATGAAAAAATTAAGTCTGGTGGTAAATAACAAAATTGCGGCACATACCGCACCGCGAGGAAAATTGAGTTTGGTTCCGCAAAAACGAAGACCTGCTTTGAATTACGGTTCAGGCAGTTACGAAGTGGGGTGCCGAAACCATTGTATGGTAGGGGGAGTTGTTATGAGCCGCGATGATGCCATTGCTTGGGATATGCGGTAATGAAAACTCAAAAGACTCAAGGCGACAAACGTCCCATCGGTTGGTTGATTGACAAAGCGATGCCAGTCATTGGTTTTGACCACCCGAATCTCACAGTAATAGCTTTGATTCGCGAGAATGAAATGAGCGCGAATAAGGTTTATAACGAGGCTTTGGATGTGGCAATACTCTGGCGAATAAATAATCCGAAAGAGTTTGCAAAGTCAGCTCGCTGGCTCGCAATAATTTATCGGGATTATGGACAGAAGGTATTTCAGTCAGTTATTGATATTGCGGTGCAGATAATCTGGTGTATGCCATGAAGAAAGTTGAAGATCTCAAAAAGCCAAAAAAGGTTCCGCGCAAAAAGCATCCTCTTGGTGTCCTGAAAAGGAAGGCGCGGTTGTCTTTGGAAAGCGGGCAGAATAGTGTCTATGTCAGGGTGTGGGTTCGCAACCGTAAATTGCATGTCAAAACAATCTACTATTTGGCTCGCTCTCTTGAAAGCACTCTTTCTTGCCCTGTCGAGGAATTTGCCAAATCAGCGCGGTTCGCGGCGATGATTCGCCGGGATTACGGCTTGCCGGAGTTTGAAAAGTTTCTCAAAGAGCTGAAAAAAAAGACCGAGACCTGAGTGGTCGCGCCCCGCATGGATGCGGGGTTTTTTAATACGTCAAATGTGTTACTATACATTCATGAAGATAGATTCCGTGAAATTTATAAAAGGCATACGCGGGACAGACCCGATTTTGAATGACACTAAACCGCAATTCGCTTTTGTGGGGCGTTCAAATGTGGGAAAGTCGAGCGTCATCAATGCGCTTTTGAACAGGAAAGGAATGGCGAAATCAAGCTCCACTCCGGGAAAAACGAAGGAAATAAATTTTTTCCTCGTGAATGAAAACTTCTATTTTGTTGATTTGCCCGGATACGGTTACGCGCGGGTGTCCAACAAAGACAAAGAACAACTCGTGAAAATGATTCTCTGGTATCTTCTTGAGTCCGGCGCGTCGCCACGGCTCGTTTTTCTCATTATTGACGCAAATGTGGGGCTGACGAAAAAAGATGAAGAAATGATCCGGGCGCTTACGGAAGGCGCCATGCCTTTTGTTGTGATCGGAAACAAGATTGATAAAATAAACAAAAGCATACGCGCGCGGGAAATTAAAAAATTGAAAGACGCGTGCGGGGGCGCGGAATTCGTGCCGTTCTCGGCGAAAGAAAAATCCGGCGTAAGTGACGTTTTACAAAAACTTAGCTCATAAAAATTATATGAACTGGATACTCATTTTTATCGCCATAATTTTTGCCGTCGTATTCGGCGCGGGGGTTGCAATTTTTCTTTTGCGAAACAGCCGCGCGCCGAGGCAGAATGACCAGGCGTTGCTCATGCTTCAAAATCGTCTTGATTCTTTGATGCAGATTGTTGATAAGAAAATGGGGGAGTCACAGCACGCCACCTTGCGCCAATTTTCTGATTCCAAGGAGTTTATGCAGGATATTAACACCGAGATGAAAAAACACCTCTCGGAGGTCACTAAGGCGGTTACGGAAGCGAACGAAGGGAGCAAGCAGGTGCTCGGCATTACCGAGGAGCTTCACAATCTTCAAAAAATTCTCACGAATCAAAAGCATCGCGGGAGTCTCGGGGAGGCGAGTCTTGAGCTTATCTTAAACAACGTGCTTCCACCCGGGGCATACAAATTGCAATACTCTTTCGCGAACGGCGACAAGGTGGACGCGGTTATTGAAACGAAAGACGGCGTAATTCCGATTGATGCGAAGTTCTCGCTCGATAATTACAATCGCCTTGCGAATGAGAGCGACACGGCGAAAAAGGCGGAAATTGAAAAAGAATTTGTGAACGACTTGAAGAAGCGCATCGACGAGACGGCGAAATACATTCGGCCGTCGGAGGGCACGCTGCCGTTCGCGATGATGTTCATTCCGGCAGAGGGAATTTATTACGATCTCCTCGTGAACGAAATCGGCGCGGTGAAGTCAAATACGCGAAGCCTGATAGATTATGCTTACACCGATAAAAACGTCATTATTGTTTCACCGACCACTTTCTCCGCTTACCTCCGCTCCGTGCTGTACGGTTTCCGCGCCTTCAAGATAGAAGAATCCGCACGAGACATTTCCAAGCGCGTGGAAGAGCTCGGCAAGCACTTGAAAGCCTATGAAGAATACTACCAAAAACTTGGCAATACGCTCGGTACGACCGTGGCGCACTACAATGCGGGCTACAAGGAACTGAAAAAAGTGGACAAAGATATTTTGAAAATTACCGGCGATTCTGCCGGCATTGAACCGCTTTCGCTCGAAAAACCCGCGCCCCTTGATTAAATATAAGATTTATCGTACAGTATCATCAGATTTACTCACAAAGCGAGGAGGTTCAAATGAACATTGTTGTTTTGAAAGAACGCATGAAGGGCGAAGGGCGCGTTGCGCTTACGCCGGATCATTGCATGCAGTTGGCAATTCTCGGGCACACGGTTTACGTGGAATCCGGCGCGGGAGAAAAGAGCGGGTATCGGGACAGTGATTATATTAATCATGGAGCCCAAATAGTTTCCACGTCTTCGGAGATTATTCCGTTTCTTCAATCCAAAAACACTGTAGTGTTGAAGGTGAAACAACCCCTGCCGGAGGATGACGCGTGGCTCTCCTTCATGAAGAATTGCACATTTTTTGCGTATTTTCATTCCACCGGAGAAAAAGACCGGCGCACGATTGACATCTTGCTCAAGCACAACATCACCGCCATCTCTTACGAAAACGTGGAGAAGAACGGTGCGTATCCAATCCTCATTCCTATGAGCGAAATCGCGGGACGGCTCGCGGCGGAGTGGGGTATTACAAAGTTCGGGCTCTTACCTTCTCGGCATTTTCAGATGGTCGTGTTTGGCGCAGGAACCGTAGGCTTTGCCGCTATCAAAAAGGGTCTCGATCTTGGATTTTTTCGTATTATCGTTTTTGAAAAAGATGGCACAAAAGCACGTTTTCTCCGTGAACATCTAAGTGAACAGGAAATGTGGCGGGTGAATTTTTTCTATCCAAATAACCCCTTCTACGATTACGAGACGGTTATGAAACATGAACTTGGAAATGCCGACCTTTTAGTCGGAGCGGTGCTCGTCCCCGGCGGGCATTCTCCGATGGTGGTTTCAGAAAAAGAAGTGAAATCCATGAGCAAAGGAAGCGTCATTGTGGATGTTTCGGTTGATCAAGGGGGATGCATTTGGCACCCGGAAAACGAAACGGCTACCGTTTTCGAGTTTGAAGGAAAGATATTTTGCCGAACCCCCAACATGCCGGGAAGCGTTCCAGAAGAAGCCACGCCTATTCTGGCAAAAGCCATCTTCCCGTACCTTCTCCAAATTTTGGACCATGGCGCGGAAACTGGTCTCAAGCAAAATGTCGGTTTGCGAAAAGGACTCCTCACTTATGGCGGCAAAATAATGAACGAAAAAGCCGCCGTGCATTGGGGTGAGCAGTATACTGACCCAAGTACTATTTTTGACGGTTCGTAGTGGTTTATGGGAGCAAGGTTTAACCTTGCTCCTTTTGCTTGATTTTTGAAATGGTTTGTAGTATACTTTTTTTACTAACACAAAAATCATGTCTCAAGACCACCTTATAAAACTTGCCTGCACCAAGTGCAAAAGAATCAACTACTGGACTACGCGCAACAAAAAGCGCGTAGAAAAGAAACTCGCGCCGAATAAGCACTGCTTGTGGTGCCGCAAGCATGTCGCCCACAAAGAAGTCAAAAAATAGATTATTCTTTTGGTTTATGATAAAATGGCACTATAAAAAGGTGCTGTTTTTCATTTGGGTCTGTAGTTTCAATGGTAAAACGGTGGTCTCCAAAACCACTATTCCCGGTTCGAGTCCGGGCGGACCCGCACAAGATATCTATATGGCACTTTCGCCGATTTTCTGCTACTCTCTACTGTAGAAGACGTTGTTTTACCCATGAGAGGTGATTGTCATGAAAATCAGTAAAAGTTTGGGGCGTCCCCTGCGTTTCGTTTTGTTCCGCTTATTTCTTTTCGGTCTATTTTTGGTGGTGGCTGCGGTAGTCGTTCTTTCTACTCATTATACCAACTCAAATAATGTTCTGAGTTCCAAAAAAGAGTTGCCGCTGTGTACGAACGACACATCTTTATATCCCGCCTTGTTGGGAATGGGTGAACAGTCATTTGGTGTTGGAAAAGAAGAGTCAAAGCTCGCTCTTGAACAAAAAGGTTTGGGGATTGCCTTCACGCTCAATCCCAAAACCGGCAGCTGGAGTTTTCTCAGCACAAACAACCGTAAAAAGACGTGCTTTGTCGCTATCGGGGCAAGGTGGCACAGAGTCAAAGGAGAAGACCCAAAAGAGGGGATGGTGCGAAAGGGTGATGCAAAACAGGTAGGCTATTCTGCGCCACTCGCAAAAATGAAGGAAGAACTTTTGGAAGAAGGGAAGATGGAGGTCGGTTTCGGCGAACAAGATATTGACCTTGCGGGGAGTTCGTTATTGAGTATAACTACTCGCTTTTTTACGGACAGCTTCGGGTCGTTCACGGCTGTAACGAGCATGGTATACAAAAATAAGAGCGGTGCCCCGTTTGAAATCTCATCTATTGATGCCATTGGTTCCGATTGGATTTTTGACGAAAGGTACGAAAAATATACGATGGAATAAACAAATAACAACGGCTGTTTGCGGCCGTTGTTTTTTTATTGCGTCGCAGGGGGAATATAGGGTATAGTGAAACAAGAACTTGATTTTTAGGGAGCTGTATCATGACAACTAAATATTTCTGCGGTATTTCCGCATTGTTTCTCGCCATCTTGCTTGCTTTTACTATTTCCGCAACCGCACATGACGATGTTAATTCGCACAACATATTCAAAGGCATGGGCGATGCTTCTCGCGCACTGATGAGCAAGGAAGGGTACGGACGGTCTGTTTTTACGCTCTACGTTAATCTTGATGTTACCATCATAAATGAGTCGGGTAAAAAAGCGAAGCAAGAGATTGCCGGAAAAATAGGAACGGCATTTATCGTACGCGACGATGGATTTTTACTGACGAACAATCACGTTATTGATGCCGGTAAGATGAGGAAAGAGTATTCCAAAAAAGTTCGTGAGTTATACTCTACATTGGCTCCCCCGCAAAGAGTAACTCTTCGTTTCAAAGAAAGCTATAAGGCGGTTGATTCAAGCGGTGTTACTTTTCTTGTTTCCGTGTTTAAGCAGTCAGATTCGATTGATGCCGCAATCCTTCGGTTTGAAAAAATCGACCCATCTCGAAAAGTTTTTATTCTTGAAGATGAGTCCGAAAGTTTATTCTCGCCGATTGCCGTACCCGGCTCGCCACTCGGGATACCAAACATGATTGGGTTTGGGCATATTGCTCGAGCCGCGCTTGATAGCGCTTGCGGAGACAATAAAGAAGAATATCTTTTGTTCATGTCATCTCTCAATCCGGGGAATTCCGGCGGGCCGCTTTATAACCTCGAGACCGACAAAGTGAATGGAATGGTAACCGCATATCTTCTCAGTAATGGAGGTAACTCAATGATATCCTGCGCGGTACCGGCTTCCTCCTTGATAAAGTTTCTTGACAAGAACCTTCCCCCGCGAAAAGGATAATTTTATCTCACACGTCCCGCCATAATCGGCGGGGCTTGTTTTTATTTTCACTTTGTGGTATAATAGCATCAGATAATTTTTTGACAGAGGAGAGGAAAAATGAACAAAAGAAAAGAACAAGTCCATGCTTGGGTGCATGGCAATATCGGGTGTATTGTTTTTGATACGCCGCCGGCAAACATCGTGACTCGAGTTACTTTCGAGCACATTTCGTCAGTACTTGATTATTTCGAACATGATTACACCGTGAAAGCCGTTGCCTTTATAGGAAGCGACAAAAACTTTTGCGGCGGTGCGAGCTTGAAGTGGATGCAATCGCTCCAGCATTCACCCGAAGTCGGCAATGAAACAATAGATTACTTTTATGAGATAGCTCTCAAGATACGGGAGTTTCCAAAACCGACTATCGCCGCAATTGAAAATGGCGTCTGTTACGGGGTTGGGTTTGAGCTTGCGATGCTGTGCGATTACATCGTCGCTTTTGAGAAAAACTCTTCAACTATTGAGTTTGGCGCACTCGCCGTACGGTATGGCTTTATGCTCGGACTCGGGGTGTCGTGGCGGCTGGCTCGCAAAATAGGGGTGCCGAACGCCGCGAGGTTTTTGGTGAAAAGCGAAACCACTGACTTGCCTACGGCGTACAAGCTCGGCATCGTTGACGCTCTTCTTATGGGCGAAAACTTCACAAAAGAAGTATGCCGGTTCGTTCATGAGATGTTAAAGGGAAATCTTCCCGAAACATTCACGTCGCCGTTTGCGCCGAAAGCTATTCAGATGGAACACAAAGAAAGGCTCGCCCTTGCGGCAGGGTGCTCTATGCACGCGGTAGCCCGTACATTAGAGGCGCTTGAGGCCTGCGCGTCGGTTGAAAACTTCAGCGAAGTTTTGGTCGTTGATAAGTCTTATTTTAAGACACTTTTCTTTTCTCGCGATGCCGTTGAAGGCATTGACGCTTTTCTTGAAAGACGGAAACCAAAGTTTTCTGAATAAATTGTAAGGCACTTAAACGCACGGGCAACATTGCCCGTGCGTTTTTTAAGCGAGGTTTAACCTCGCTTAAATTTTTCAACTTTTGTAAAAATTTCCGGCTTTTTATCGAGAGTAAACCAGAAAATTCTGGCGTCTCTCTTAAACCACGTCATCTGCCTCTTGGCATATTGTTTGATTTTTGTTGCGAGTTCTTTTTTCATTTCTTCCCGCGTGATTTTTTCTTGCAAGTATTTCGCCAAATAGCGATATTCAAGCCCGAGTTCGTCCATTCTTTCAAACGAGAGGTCACCAGAAAATCTATTGCTATGAAGTTTCGCCGCTTCCTCAATCATTCCTTCGCCGAGCCGTTTTTCAAGGCGCGTTTCAATGCGGGCGCGGAGCATTTCTTTGTCTATTTGTATGCCGATTTGGAGCGCGGCATATTTTTTTGACGTGTTGGGGATTTCCGGCACGGAGCCGAGGCGGCGGGCTATCTCAATGGCGCGGATGAGTCGGCGCGGATTTTTCGCGTCAATCGTTTCGGCGCGCTTCGAGTCGAGTTTTTGAAGCAAGGCGAAAAGCTCGCCTGCGGTTTTTGTCGCGAGTTCTTCCCGTAACGCATTGTTTGGCGCGATTTCCGGCGGGAGGACATTATCAACGATGGCTTGAATGTAAAGCCCCGTACCGCCACAGAGAATGGGGAGTTTTCCGCGCGAGAGAATGTCGTCAATCGCCTTTTCCGCGTCGCGCTTGAAAAGGGAGACGGAGTATCTATTGCATTGTTCGCGCGGGTCGGCAACATCAAGCAAATGATGCGGAATACCGCGCATTTCAGCCGCGGTGATTTTTCCCGTTCCGATATCAAGCCCTTTATAGACTTGTCGCGAATCGGCGGAAACCACTTCGCCACCAAATTTAAGCGCAATTTCCACCGCGAGGTCGCTTTTGCCGGATGCGGTTGGTCCGAGAATGACAAGCATTTTTGGTGTTGACATAATTGCATAGTAGTATACGCTGTAAATTAAGCAAGGGATTCTTTGCGCTAAACAAACAAAGAGGGCAAGACCATGGCTGCGACGACAGAAACGACAGAAAACGAAGATTTTTTAGGCGAGTGGGAGTATTTAAGCAATACCACAGACCTTAGCGAAGATACCGGGAATTATATTCCGGAAAAACTGGAAGACGACGAATAAAAAAACAGTATTAAGGCGGGGTGTTTTACACCCCGTTTTTTTTGTGTTTTGTTCTGTGGATAACTGCCAAAAATTTTCCAAAAGAGCCTGAATTTTCGTTTGTATGGAAAAAGTTTTACTTTCTCGCTACGCAGTACATCTGTGATAGAATGAAAAGGTAATTAACAGTAATGAAAAAAAATATGAATGATGAAAAAAATTGTCCGTGCGGAGGCTGCGGGGAGGGGGGCTGTGGCGAAGAATCGTTTTCCGATGAGTCTTTTTTGGCAGAAATCGGAGCGAGAGTTCCTTCATACACGTTGCGCGTATTCCATAACGAAGAAGACAAAAACATAAACCTCTTGGATTTTGCCGACAAGTGGCTCGTACTGTTCTTTTATCCCGCGGATTTTACATTCATCTGCCCGACGGAACTGGAAGAGATGGCGAAGAAATACGAGGATTTCCAAAAACTCGGGGCGGAAATTGTTTCAGTGAGCACGGACACGGTTTTCGTCCACAAAGCGTGGCACGATACGTCGGAAGCGGTGAAGAAAATCAAGTTCCCGATGGCGGCTGACCCGTCCGGCGAACTGTGCCGCATGTTTAACACCTATATTGAAGACGGCGACGATGCGGGGCTTTCTCTCCGCGCGAGCATCATCATTGACCCGAAAGGAATTATCAAAGCCATGGAAATAAACGACAACAGTATTGGCAGAAGCGCGAAAGAGCTCTATCGGAAACTCCAAGCGGCAAAGTTCGTCTACGAGCACGGCGGAAAACAAGTTTGCCCCGCAAGTTGGGAATCGGGGGACGACACGCTTACGCCGGGGCTCGGATTAGTCGGGAAAATTTAAGTACGTTTTTTTTACTTCTCAATTTATAAACTTTCAACTTTCAACTTTCAACTTCATGTCCACCATCACCCAAATCAAAAAACGAAACGGTTCGCTTGCCACTTTCAGTACCGAAAAAATAACCATCGCCATGACAAAAGCGTTCGACGAAGCGCATGCCGATGTTACAGAAAGTAAGCTGCGGGACATTACCGACAGCGTGGTGCTTTTTATGGAGGAAAGTTTCGTTGGCGATAGAGTGCCGGGGGTGGAGGACGTGCAGGATTTGGTGGAGAAAGCGATTATGAAAGAAGGGTACTTTGAGGTGGCGAAAATCTATATCTTGTATCGCTATGAGCATGCGAAAATTCGCGCGAAGGTGAAAGAAGAAGTCATTCAGAAAATTGAAGAAAATGAGCTCATGGTAACGAAAGCGAACGGCAAGAAAGAGCGATTTTCTCTTGAAAAGATACGAAAAAATCTTCAGTACTTTGTAAAAAAAGAAGGAAGCGCTGTTGATGTGGAGGGAATTGTGAATCAGTGCCGGAACGAAGTCTATGACGGCGTTACCACGGAAGAAGTCCGCCGAGCGCTCATCATGGTGGTGCGTTCAATGATTGAAATTGATCCGGCATATTCAAAGCTTGCCGCGCGACTTTTGCTTGATAAAATTTACCGCGAAGTCTTCGGTACCGGTTTTCGCTATGAGAACATCGCCGCGGAGCACAAAAAAGTGTTTTCGCGCAATATCAAAAATGCGGTTAAGGACGGGCTTTTGGATGAGCGCATGCTGAAATTTGACACGGAAAAACTTTCGGCAACCTTCAGTCAAGAAAACGATTACCTCTTTGAATACATGGGGCTTGAGATTCTTGCGTCGCGTTATTTTATGGAAGACGCTGAAACAAAAAAGCCCTTGGAAACGCCGCAAATGTTCTGGATGCGCATTGCCATGGGAACGGCGATGAATGAAAAAGAAGAAGACCGCGAGCGCGTGGTTGCCGATTTCTACGACATTCTTTCCAATTTTTACTATACCCCGGGCGGGCGAACGCTTTTTCAGGCGGGAGCGAAAAAAGCGCAGCTCGCCAACTGCTTCTTGAACACGGTTCCCGACTCGCTCGACTCGATTTTCAAAGCGCTCTCTGACAACGCGCAGTATCTCAAGTGGTCGGGAGGTACCGGCACCGACTGGACGCCGCTTCGCGCTACGGGTGCGCCTATTAAAGGCACGGGAGTGAACAGTCAGGGGATTATTCCGTTTTTGAAAATTGCGAACGATGTGAACGTCGCCATCAATCGAAGCGGGAAACGGCGCGGTGCCGGCTGTGTTTATTTGGAAACGTGGCATCTTGATATTGAAGATTTTCTCGAGCTTCGCAAGAACACCGGCGATGAACGGCGTCGAACGCACGACATCAACACCGCCAACTGGATTCCTGATTTGTTCATGAAGCGCGTACGCGACGGCGGCGATTGGACGCTCTTTTCTCCGCACGAAGTTCCGGATTTGCACGAAATTTACGGCTCCGCTTTTGAAAAGAAATATGCGGAGTACGAAAAAATGGCGGATGAAGGAAAGATAAAAATGTCCAAGCGTCTCCCCGCCACCGATTTGTGGAAAAAAATGATTGGCATGCTTTTTGAAACCGGGCATCCGTGGATTACTTTCAAAGACCCTTGCAACGTTCGCTCTCCTCAAGACCACGTTGGCGTCGTGCACAATTCCAATCTTTGCTGTATGACGGCCGATCAACGTGTCGTTACGAATGAAGGTCTCGTTACCGTTGGATATCTGTATGAAAAAGCTCGTCGTCTTGGGCTGGTGGGAGAAAACGGAAATACGCCGCTCATGAATGGTTCGGTACAGAGAGTATTTGGGCGTTCCGGCGCGGTTTTGGCGGGTCCGATGCTTTTGCCTCGTCCGAACGCGCCAATCGTAAAAATTGTTACGAAAGAAGGATACACGCATAAAGTAACGCCTGACCATAAAGTATGGGTTGTTGATCGCGGATGGGTGGAAGCGCAGGAATTGAAAGCGGGCGACAAAATTGAAACACAGCAGGCGGAGGGACTTTGGGGAAATACCAATGCCCAAAACGATGCATATATCTGTGGCATTGTTGCTGGAGACGGAACATTTATGGTTCGTGAGAACACAGTTTCCGTAATGATAGATCTTTGGGCGAATGAATTTGCTCTGGTTAAGGAAATAGAACAGATGGCGAGCGTTTCTATCCTTGCGAATGGAGAGCAAGAATTCCGTACTACTTCGGTACTGCATCCGCGTTTTGTCGGAAATGATTATAAAAAACGTCTCACATCCGCTCCTCTTGCGCGCGTTCTCGCCAAAAGAGGATTTACTCAAAAAACAAAACTGCAGGTACCGGAATTCGTGTGGACAGGAACGAAAGAAACCGTTGCCGCATATTTGCGCGGACTCTATGCCGCGGATGCGACAGTTGAAGCTTCGGGAGAGGTTACAACCTGTTCTCTCGCTTCGGTGAAAAAAGAGTTTCTTGGCGATATTCAGATTTTACTTGCAAACTTTGGCGTTAAATCTTCACTTACGAGAATGCGTGGCGTCGGAACGGCATTATTTCCTGATGGACGCGGCGGGCGCCAGGAATATGTCCAAAATGAGCTGTGGCGTCTTATGGTTATGTCCATACAGGGGTGTAAAGTTATGGAAGAAATTACCGGTCTTGGGAAACTGCGCGACAATATTCAGTATCTTGAAAACCTTAAAAAAGACGGCTATGCGCAAAAAATGCACGCAACATTTACAGAACTTGAGCCAATGGCTTCTGAAGATGCATATTGTCTGCAGGTATTTACCGACGAGCATTCTTGGACAGTGAACGGGCTTATTACCAAGAATACCGAAATTACGCTCAATACTTCCGCGGACGAAACCGCCGTCTGCACTCTCGGTTCTCTCAACTTCGCAAAATTCGTGCGGGATGGAAAATTCGACAAAGAGCTCGTTGGGCGAGTAACCAAGAGCGCCATTCGCATGCTCGACAATGTGATTGATATAAACTATTACCCCACAGATGACGCCATGCGCGGGAGTACGCGCCACCGACCGGTAGGCTTGGGTGTGCGAGGCTACCATGATGCGCTCTACATGCTCGGCATCAATTTTGACTCCAAAGAATCGGTGGATTTTGCCGACGAATCAATGGAAGTTGTGTCCTACTACGCCATTCTTGCGTCGTCCGAACTCGCCCGCGAACGAGGAGTCTATTCGACCTACAAAGGCTCAAAGTGGGACCGAAACCTTTTTCCCGCGGATACCATTGACCTTCTTGAGAAAGAGCGCGGCGAGGAAATTGAGGTTACGAGAGATGGCAAGCTTGATTGGGCACCCGTACGCGCATCAGTAAAAAAACACGGTATGCGAAATTCAAACGTGATGGCTATTGCCCCGACCGCAAGCACCGCCAACCTCGTCGGATGTATTCCGTGCGTTGAGCCGATTTACAAAAACATCTACGTGAAATCAAACAAAGAAGGAGACTTTGTGGTGGTGAACAAATATCTCATTGAAGATTTGAAGAAGCTCGACCTTTGGAACCGTGAGATGCTCAACAAAATTAAATACTACGACGGCAGTATTCAAGAAATATTGGGTATCCCGCGAGAACTTAAGTTGAAATACAAAGAAGTTTTTGAGATTGATTCGCGCTGGCTTATTGAAGCCGCCGCACGCCGCGCAAAATGGATTGACCAGTCGCAATCGCTTAATATTTTCTTCTCCGGCACCTCCGGTCGCGAGTTCTCGGAAATATATTTCTACGCATGGAAACTGGGGCTGAAGACGACTTACTACTTGCGAACCCTCAGCGCATCTCAAGTCGAAAAATCCACGGTAAGCACCGCAGAATTCGGCTCAACCCATATTCGTTCAAGTTTTGGAATGAAAGAAATTGCTGCGGCGGAAAAAGTTGATGCTGACGAAGAAGCGACGCAGGTGTTGGAATCCAAGGCGGTGTCAGAAGAATTTCTCGCAAAGGTGCGAGCAGGGGAGGCGGTGGGAGTGTGCGAGTCCTGCGAAGGATAGTGTTTACTTGATGTCTGCGCGAGCCGTTATTTTCGCGCCCTGCACTTTTATTTTTCTGCGGGTTCGCGGGGCAGTATTGCTATACAGCCCCACGAACTCCTCAAAAAATAAAAGCACATTGCATCAAAAATCCCCGTCTTGCGCGAGTGGCTAAAAATACCGCAGCAGATTTCGTTGTGTTGGATAAACCGTCGTCCGTCATTCCCCGAGAAAGGAGAATCCGGACATGAAAAAAGCGCGAGGGAAATTCCACGCGCTTTGCAACATAAATCTTTTTTATTTTCCGCAACAAGGACAAGTACTAAAATTAGGCTTGTTGAGATACCATTTCCTTTGATGTTTTTCAACTATACCTGCTCTAGATATTTGGTCCAGATAAGCATCTATAACCCGGGCATTCACTTCTTCTTTATCGGGGTTATTCAATTTAACCTTGTCTATGATGTCACTTATGGTAAATCCTTCCGACTCTGACATTGAAAACACCGCTTCCCGTATTTCATTCAATCCAACGATTACATTACTCATTTTTAATTCCCCAAATTACAGTTGAACATCTAATATGCTCATTTCTAAAAAGAAGTATAGACAATAATTCAAACTTTATCAAGTGCTTTGGCATAACTGACCAAATTTTATGTACATACAACTGTGCGATATTTGCAGGACAAGTCTTGAAGACAAATATGTTGTTAAAGCCGGTTTCGGTAAATTTGAGAGCGAGCGTAGTTTTTGCGCCGCGTGCGGTTTTCCCGTTATTGAATTTCTGAAAGAACTTGGTTTTGTTGAACCTTCAATACTTAGACAGTTACAAGAGAAAGAAAGGTCGCTGGAAACAGCACTTCAAACTGCATAGAAAACTTTTTCAGTCAAAGTTGCTCTTAAAAACAATTGCGAGTAAAATAGAGTAATAAGAAAAAATAATTATGATAAAACAAATTTATTTCGATGCCGGAAAAGTCATCTTTACACGCAGAACTCCAGATGGAGATAATATTGCCAAATTATTGGGATTTCCAAAGGAGGAATATCAAAATATACTGCAAAAAGTTATAGAATTACAAATACAAGAAGACAATGATCAATTTTGGGCTATTCGGACACTTGATGATGAATACAACTATTTAAACAAATTTCACAAAAAAATGTGCGAATATCTCAAGCATTCCTATGATGAAGAATTTCTCACAAAACTTTCTGAGTGTCGCATAAAAGCAGATTTTGTCGTGAATGAAGGCGTAATAGAAACATTGGAAAAATTAAAAGAGAAATACAAACTCTCTATTTTAAGCAATGCCCTCCCCTCTCGCAGGCACCATGAGTTACTAATGAGAAATCTTATCAATTATTTTGACCCCATTGTCATTTCTTTTGAAATTGGAGTTCAAAAGCCAGAACTGGAGATATTTACTTATGCTTTAAGGCAATCGTCGTTTCTTCCTTCAGAAGTTGCTTTTGTCGATGACAAACTAGAGAATCTTCTTGTTGCGGAACAAGCTGGTTTTGGACAAGGAATTCTTTTCTCCAAAGAGACACATCCTAAGTTTAAATCAACGATAAACTTTAGAGATTTGCCGAATTTAATAAATGGTCACATGAAAGAAGCGTACGCATTACTTGGTGCGCATACCCCTTTGGAACTTTTTAACCTGTAGGATGAGCAAGACCAGAAGCTTATGAAATCATTTTTGTGGGATTATAGTAACCCCGACCTCATAACGAATAAAATAAAAAATATTATTGAAGGCGCTAACCCTAATGAACTTACAGAAGAGGAACGGGAGTGGAGGCAAGAAATTCTTTGGTTTTGGTATCATCACGCAATCAGTTGTGCGATTTGGAGATATAAAGACAAAGATAAAGCGAAAATGTATTCTAATCAGGCGCTTCAATATCAATCAAAAGACAATCCGAATCAAATAACTAAACTATTGGATTTTCTTGTTAGCGGTCATTTACAAGAAGCTGAGGAATGGGCAGAAAAAATTCAAGATAAAGTGGAAAGTAAGACAGCGGCGGATTTAATTGGGGAATACAAAAGGAAAGAGTTTTTCTAGCCTGATGGATTGTTGACACTTTCTCACCATAGGTGATACACTTAAGGCACACTTAAACGAAACGCAAACATATGCCCACCCTTAAAAAAAGAATAAATATCACGTTGCCGGAGGATATTGAGCGGGCGCTTGCGAGGGCGGCGCATCGCGATATGGTCCCGGAAGCGACGAAAGCAACGGCGCTTCTTCGTTTTGCTCTTGAGATTGAAGAAGATGGATTGTGGGAAACTCTTGCACAAACGCGCGATAAAAAAAACGCTTGTTTTGTATCTCATAAACAGGCATGGGGATAAAATACGAAATCCGTTACCACGAGGCGGCAGTGAAGGAAGATATTCCGCGCCTTTCAAGCGAATGGAAAAAACGAATCAAAACGGCGATTGAAGTACGGCTTTCATCGCTCCCGGACTTGTACGGAAAACCGCTCCGTCGGTCTCTCAAAGGATACCGAAAACTCCGTGTCGGGGATTATCGTGTCATTTTCAGAATAGAAGGAAAAACAGTAAAAATATTTATCATTGGGCATCGTTCGGTGGTGTACGCAAGAGCGGAAGGAAGATTGTTGGCATAAAAAACTTTTTTCAGTCAAATTTGCCTCGCTCGATTAACGCGAGTATAATAGAAGTATTATGACAACAATAACTTTACACTCTCAATTTACAAGGTTTTTGGACGAACTCGTGAAATCGGGAACTTTTTCGAGCCGGGAAGAGGCGGCGGAAGATGCCATTTTGAGAAGAAAAAAAGAAATAGACTGGCTCCGTGCTGAACTCAAACCCTCGATTGACGAACTGAATCAAGGAAAGGGTATTGTGTGGAATCCGAAGAAAATCAAAGCGGAAGGACGAAAACGCCTCGCTAGTCGCATGGCTCGTGTTTCAAAAAAATAGCATGATACAATCTTTTATTCTTTGTTTAAGAGAGGAAAATAGAATAACAAAAAATTTTCGTCGTCGTATTCTTAATTCCTTATTCATTATTCCTAATTCTTAACTCTTGTATGCCCATCCAAATAGGAGCCAAGCCCGTAGATATCAACAAACGCCGCGTCATAAACGGCGCTGACGCCGATGTAATGCAGTTATACCCGATGCGCCATACTTTTGCGTGGGATGCATACAATGTGGGAAATTCCAATCACTGGCTTCCGACTGAAATCAGCATGCAAAAAGACATCGAGCAGTGGCGCTCTCCGACTGCGCTCACGAAAGACGAACGGCAGGCATTTGAAACCGTGCTCGGGTTTTTCACCACGGCGGACTCCATGGCGGCAAATAACGTCGTCCTCGGGCTTTATAAACACGTTACTTCGCCCGAAGTGCGCATGTATCTTTTGCGGCAGGGGTATGAAGAGGCGATTCACACGCACGCCTATCAGTACATCGTCGAGTCGCTCGCGATGGACGAGGCAAAGATTTTTAACATGTACCGCGAGGTGGAAGCGATTTACAACAAAGACAATCTCATACTTACATTAAACGAAGGTATTTTTGACCCCGCTTTCAAAACCGGCACGTTCGAGAGCGACCAGAAGTTTCTCGAAAATTGGGCGGTCTTCGCGCTCATCATGGAAGGGATTTTCTTTTACAGTTCGTTCGCGGTCATGTTCGGTTTTCAACGGCAAAGCAAACTCGTCGGTTCCGCCGAACAGATCCAGTACATTATGCGCGATGAATCCCAGCACTTGAATTTCGGTATAAATATCGTCAACGCCATCAAAGAAGAACAGCCGGAGCTCTGGACGAAAGAATTTCAACAGCACTTGGTCGACCTCATTCGCCGCGCCGTTGTTCTGGAATACACTTTTGCGAAAGAAGTATTTCCAAAAGGCATATTCGGAATGAATGCTGGCGGTTTCAAACAATACATTGAACACATTGCCGACCGCCGTCTTGAACGCGTTGGCCTCCCGACGCAATACAACGTCGAAAATCCCTTCCCGTGGATGTCTGAAGCCATCGACCTTTCCAAAGAAAAAAACTTTTTTGAAACCCGCGTGACGGAGTATAAAGTCGGCGGACAGTTGGAGTGGTAGTTTTATTAAAAGCGAGTAATATCTCTAAATATATGAGCATGGAAAACAATTTTGGACCAGTAGCAAAATCGGAGGAGGAAACCCAAGAACCTGTTGTTGCTCCTGTGGAAAAGAAAAAATACACGCCGCTTACCCCGGAAGAAGAGGAGCGGGCGGAATTTGAAATGGCTCGGCAGACAAAAAATGAGATAATTATCGGTAACCGTGCCTTTAGGGAGTTAAAAGAGGAACGCGAATATAAAAAAGGACAAGAAGAGTTTGATGCGCTGTTTGCGCAATTTGAGAAAACTCACTCGCTGGAAGCCCTTCATGCTATCACGGAATTGACACCGGAGCTTATTGGGGTGTTTGATTTAGACACCGCGACGCAATTCGAACAGATAGCGGAGGCGTTGGAAAAACTTTCACCGGAAGATGCGGAAAAATATAAAATAAGAGCCACCGCCAGAAATGACCTCGCTCCAATTTATGCGGCGCTGAAAACTTTGAAGGAAACTACAAAAATTTCAGAGACTGAATATGAAGAATTAAAAACCGCCTCTAAAACTCTCTCCCGCGCCGTCGGTATGATAAATCGGGGTAAAATTGACCATACTCGTTAAAAAACCGTTCACTGAAAAGTGAACGGTTTTGGTATTAAAGCCGATACAGGAGCGGTAATCCCGTAAAGAGCGTTCCGATGAGTGCGGGCAGAAGTCCCCAATAAATAAGTTTTGCGTGCACATCCGGACGTTTCAATCCGGTATATTTGAAACGGATGAGTGCGAGCAAGATAAAGCAGGGAATGGCAAAAATGCACAGGTGAATCCAAAAGAGGAAATCATACACGGGATGGTTGTAGCGCACCGTCGGCTCAATGACTGCAACGGCAAGCAATACTATCCAAAAGCAACGCTTGGCGTATTTTTGATGCTCGGACAGAACCTCGATTTTACATCGAAGGCGTGAAGCAAGGACGATGCCGTACTTGACGGCTTGAAACAGGTTGTACAGAAGTGCGACCAGAATAATCGCTATAACTATTTTTGAAAGGAGCAAGGCAGAAAGTGTGTGCATGGGGATACCTCTTTGTGTTTTTATGCTTATTGCAGAATAATAAAGATTTGCTGATTTGTCAATAAAAAAACCGCGCCGCCCGTATGAACGGGCAACGCGGTTGTCTTGGTGACCATCCTTATTTGGATTGAGGAACCTCTGGTCCAACATCAATGGGTGTTTCGGGTTGAACAGTGCTGGTATCTGGTTGCACAACGGCAGGTATTTCGGGTTGTACAACAACCGGAGGTGCTACTACTTCTGGTTGTACAGCGGTAACGTCAGGTTGTACAAGAGCAGGTACTTCCGGTTGAATATCAAGGTCTTTCAGCTCGGGACCTTCCGACGGAAGAAAAGCTACTACCAGTACCAGGACAGGAATAACGTACACAAAAAGTTTTGTAGGCAGTTGGAGAAAAGCCAACAGGCCTACAAATGTGATGCTGCCGCCAACCAAAGCAAAGTGGAGGGGGTTGGAAGAAGCAGTGCCACCTGCTAACGCATCATGCAGTAACGGCATCAAAAATATCACGGCGCCAAATACTCCGGCGATGATTACATCTTTCACAAAAACGGAAGAACGAGAGGGTGTTGCGGGATCAGGTTGTTTGTTCATGGGGAAATCCTCCAATGAAGTCAATGAGCTTTATGCCAGGCTTAACAAGCCTTTCAATAACATTTATATCACAGCGGTTTAGAAAGTCAAGCGATTTTTACAAAAAGAGGTCGAGGGCACTTGAAAAGAAAAAGCAACGGTGGTAGTATCTGTAAGTTGTCGTTTTAACGCCATTTCCACCCGCCATGTACGGCATTTTGCATAAAATTTTATCAACCCCAAAAACGGTCATTTCCGCGGCGGATTTTTCGCTTGAAGACGGCGAGCTAGTTGTTCTTGCGGATGAGCTTAAAAGAAAAACTCACGCGATGTTCGGACGCTCGCTCGCGATACGCGAAGTGGACGCAGGTTCGACGAACGCGGAAGAGCAGGAACTCACCGCCCTTTCAAATGCCTATTACGACCTTGAGCGTTTCGGCATTCATTTTGTTGCATCCCCGCGCCATGCCGATATGCTTATGGTCACTGGCGCCGTTTCGTGCAATATGGCGGAAGGGTTGAAGCGCACCTACGATGCAACGCCCGACCCGAAAATTGTCGTGGCGGTGGGGGACGATGCGATTGATGGAGGGATTTTCAAAGGCTCGTATGCGGTGCTTGACGGGGTGAAAAATGTGATACCGGTGGACTACGAAATACCCGGCGACCCACCGACACCAAAGCAGATTATTTCCGCCCTGCTTGCCATTCTTAATAAATAATCCATGACCGCATTTCTTTCATCGCCGCAATCTTTTTTCCTTCTCGTCGGAATTTTTCTCACGGCGGCTTTTTTGTCTCTCTTTTTCGTACGAAGAGAAAACACCCGCTT
>Ga0209515_10004191_pt1 | contig 19708 bp, 28 predicted proteins | sample Subgroupgradi54m_FD_187454 | JGI IMG/M metagenome (GOLD analysis project Ga0209515, IMG submission 187454) | Subsurface groundwater microbial communities from S. Glens Falls, New York, USA - GMW60B uncontaminated upgradient, 5.4 m (SPAdes)... ...
ACTCAAATTCAAAGAAATTTTCCGTGAAGGAGAGAAGAAATTCAAACAATATCTTAGAAAAAAATCATTACGTACTCCCCGCTCCGAAAAGGATGCCTACTCAATCATAAAAAATGCATAAGATCGCTGTAGATACGAATGTATTTATTTCCGGCGTTTTGTTTGGCGGAAATCCCCAAAAAATAATTGAAGCATGGCTTAACAAAAAATATATATTTTGCTTATCCCCAGAACTAAAAGCAGAAATTCTTAATAAATTACAAAACAAATTCCTGTTATCAACTCAAGCCCTACAAACTATTGAAGAAGGATTGGATATTAATACGGAAAAATATATTCCTAAAAAGAAACTTTCTATATGCAAAGATCCTCAAGATAATTTCCTTTTGGAGCTGGCAGAGGAAGCTGCGGCAGACTATTTAATAAGTGGAGACAAGCTCGTATTGGAACTAGGACATTATCAAAAGACAAAAATCATTTCCCCAAAAAACTTTTTGAAGCTATTGTAGACCCACGTTCGACCTACGAGGTGTTAGGCTCACGACCTCGCAGGTCGTGTCTTATTTTTACTAACTTTCCGGTTCGGGAGGTAAAAATTCTTCGCCTGTGCTATTAATAACCGGCTTTTCCGCTTTTAACCACTTGATATAAGTACAGCCGGTCGCCTTCTTTGCTTCCCTGTCCCATCCGGCAGTGGAACATTTTTCCATTTTCTTTCCCGAAGAAGTAGTAAAAAGCACTAATTTTTCGCCGCATTGCGGGCAATCCGCATCAAGAGGCTCGGTTGTCCCATTTATCCACTCTATGTATTCACACCCTGTAGCTTGTTTTGTCTCTTTATCCCATCCCCCTTTACTGCATTTTTTCATTCTTTTCCCAAAACGGGTTACTTGCAGCATCAAAGGAGCAGAGCATTTTGGACACACTTCATCCAGCTTTTGTGGTTCAACCGCCAGCCATTTTACGTAGTCGCATCCCTCGTTTTGCCTGGTTTCTCTATTCCAGGAACCCTTGCTACAGCGTTGTAACTTTTTTCCTGTTGCGGTTTCCGTTATCTCCCCGAGAGGCGCTTTACATTTCGGGCACATCGTTTTATCTGTATCCATATACTTTAGACTATCATATTTTGGCGCTGTCAACAACTAAAAAATAAGGCTTTTATCCCAATCGAAAGATTCATAATCTTCTTGAATTCTTTTTAAGCCAATTGGCAATTTCTTCCAGGGTCTTGTTTTCCACATCGACTCCAACCATAAATGGGATAGCTTTTTTTAATATATGTTTTAGCCTATAGCCGTTTTTGTATAAAAACCGTGCAGTGGAAGTATAAGAGGTTCGTTTATTACCATCCTCAAATGGATGATTTTTCACCAAAGACTGAAGAAGTGCTGCTGCCATAAGCCAAACAGAAGCATAAAGAAATCTTCCGCCAAATTGCGCTTTTGGTCTTTCTATTGCAGAATGAAGGAGGGTGAAATCATGAATACCTGCTCTACCCCCGGCAACGATAAGCATTTCATCGTGGATTGCTAAAACTTCATCAAGAGTAATAAATTGCATTATCGTTTTGCCAACTCTTTGATAACATCTTCATGCTCCTTTGTAAATTCATCTAGCCATTTTTTGAATTCCGGGGTCAAACTCGATACGGGAGCGCTTTTCGTTCGGACTTGGACTAAATCAATCTCTGAATCTGCTTCCACGAAGACTTTTTGTCCAGGCTTGACTTTGCGACTTTTTACAAAATGTCTTGGCAGAGTTACTGCTAAAGAATTTCCTACCTGTATTACCGTTTGTTGCATATTTACCCTTAATTAATTGGGCTGTTATAACAACGTTATAACATAACTAAGAATTTGTCAAGAGGCAACCCAACTGTTTCAACCGAAAAATTCATTCGGAATTATTTGGCAACATATGGAAATATTAGGCAATATATGGCAAACTCTAATTGTCATGTCCAATCACACACCAGGTGTAGAATAGGTTGACACCTAAGGGTGGCGTATCTATTCCATCTCTAAGGTGGAAGCATAGTATATTTTATTCGTGATTCAATACTCCACCAACTGCTCTGTGCCAAAAGACTTTTTCTCCTTTATAGGAAACTTCTTCATAGCCATAGAAGTCTGTAATATCCCCTTTTTGGTTGTATGTGTACTTCCAATCTCCCTCTGTAAATTCATGAGGACCTCTTAAAGATTCAAATCCTTCCTCTTCTGCAGATAGTGCTTTCTTTAGAAAATCAAAAGTTTCGTTTGACAAATTTTTCTTTCCTTCAACCATTCCCCCACCATATCCTGACCACCAGACTGGCTTATCATTAAACCTCACCACTTCTTGCCCACCTGACCTTGAATGGCCTGTATAGCTGTCTCTGTAATACCATGGAAGCTCTTTATCGTAGACTAATTCAAAGAATCCTGGTCTTTCTGGATGCTCTTCGTATTTTCCACCCCCTGCATAAGTGGCTTTACCTGCTCTATCTATAAATGCAAAAAGTTTACTTTTATCTATCTCCATTGCTATCGTTATTATAGCAAAAAGAAGAAGTAACAAAAATGCCAGGGGGATTTAGGTAAATCTGGTTATGATGAAGATAAATACGACTCCTAAGATTGTAAGGCCGATCATCTTAAAAGAGTTATGCTTGCTATGCGCTTCGGGCAGTAAATCACTTGCTCCAATATAAAGTAAAAACCCCGCAAAAAAACCAAGGTACATCACCAGTAATTTATCCGGAATAGCAAATAAGAAGGTTGACAAGGCGCCAAGAATGGGCGCTGTTGCGTCAAGCAGTAAAAGAAGTATGGCTTTTTTTGGAGTATTTTTATGCGTCAGCATTAGAGTTACCGTATTTAGGCCATCGGAAAAATCATGGGCAATCACGGCAATCGCGACAAGCAGCCCCACATGAGGACTTACATGAAACCCAAGGCCAATGCCAACTCCGTCTAAAAAGCTATGAAAGGATAAGCCCAATGCTCCGGCCAGCCCAATTGAAGGATGTTTATGGTCGGCGTATTCATCTTCGTGGGCATGGTGGATGGCGATTGTTTTTTCAAGAATATGAAAAACCAGATAGCCAACTACAACTGCGATGGTTAACGGCGTAATATCAAGATTGTTTTGTGCTGTTATGCGAAATGCTTCCGGCAGAATATCAAACATGGTAACCGCCAAAAGAACCCCGGCGGTAAAACTCATCACCAGATGAAGACGGTTTCTATTCTTAAAACTGAATAATCCGCCAAGCATGGTAGAAAGAAAAGCCAAAAATGATAAAATTAACGCTTCCATAACTGTGGTTCGTCTTTTGCGGGCAATTGCCCTTCTTCAACGCCAATTTCAATTCCCGCTTCTTCAAGCGCCGGACGCTTGGCATATGATTTCCGAAGCGGAATTTCTTTTAAGAAAAATGAGGTTATAAATGCTATACCCATTAATCCTGTTGCAATAAGAAATACTTCGGTGATAGAAGAAGCAAAGGCTTCTTTTGTTTTAACAATAAATTCACTTAATCTGCTGTTTAAGACCCCTCCTAAAACTGCTGTGCCAACTGTTCCTCCGATACTTCTAAATAATTGGGTTGAGGCTGTGGCAACGCCAAGTTTTGAATGGTCAAACGCATTTTGCACGACCAGGGTAAAAATTGGCATGGTCATACCAAGCCCTATGCCCGTAGTAATTAATCTTAGGATAAGTTCTAACTGGCTTGTCTGCGCTGTCATTCCTGAAAGCAAATACAGCCCGATTCCTGCTATGCCAACGCCTGCTACGGCAAACCACTTATATCTTCCGGTTCTTGAAACCAGCTGCCCTGTTGTGATGCTTGCCACAACCATACCCAGCATTAAGGGAGTAAGAACTGTGCCGGAATTGGTCGCGCTGATGCCTAAAACCAGTTGGGCAAAAAGAGGCACGTACAAAATTGCGCCAAACATACCAACACCCATTAGAAAAACTATAAATGAGGAGACTGAAAATACCGGATTTTTAAAGAGGGTAAGCGGAAGAATTGGTTCTTTAGCTCTTTGTTCAACAATTACAAAGAAAAGTAAGCTGATAAAGGAAATAGCAAAAAGACCAGACTGCACTCCGCCTCTAACCAGTCCCAAAAGAAGCGTTACCAGGCCGGATGTTAAAAAAAGAGCTCCCAGAAAATCAACCGACCTATTTTTGATAGCAGGAACAACTTTTGGCATTAAAAATGCAATAACTAAAATGGCTAAAATGCCAACCGGAATGTTGATAAAAAAATTCCACCGCCATGATGCATTATCCGTGATCCATCCGCCAAGAGTTGGTCCAACAACAGAGGCAATGCCGAATACCCCTCCAAAAAGCCCTTGCCAACGGCCTCTTTCTGATGGCGGAAATAAATCGCCGATGATGGCAAAGGCATTGGCAAAAATCCCTCCCCCGCCTATCCCCTGCAGTGCCCGAAAAAGAATAAGCTGGGTCATGTTTTGTGAAAGACCTGATAGCACAGAACCGGTCATAAAAATAATAACGGCAGCAAGGATAAAGTATTTACGCCCGTACATATCAGATAACTTTCCGTATATCGGAACGGTCACGGTTGAGGAAAGCATATAGGCGGTAAAGACCCAGCTTAAGTGCGGGAAGCCATTGAGCTCCCGAACAATTCTCGGCATGGCTGTTGCCACAATTGTCTGGTCCAAGGCTGCCATAAGGAGGGCTAACATCACGCCCATCATGACAGTAACTTTTTGTGAATTAAGAATTCCTATCATAATCTATATACTAATAAAAAGATTATAGCAGAATACGCTATAATAAATGAATGTCTTATAATAGACTCACGCCTGACGAAGAAGATATTATTGTTGATAAGGGAACAGAAGCGCCGTTTTCCGGAGAATACGATAATTTTTATGAGGACGGCACTTTTATTTGCAGGCGATGCAATGCTCCTCTATTCTCCTCGAAAAGTAAATTTGATGCCGGCTGCGGTTGGCCTTCGTTTGATGAAAATTATCCGGATGCAATCAAAAGCGTTGAGGATGCGGATGGAGAAAGAACAGAAATTCAGTGCAACAACTGCGGCGCTCACCTAGGACACGTTTTCCTTAATGAGCGTTTAACCGACAAAAACACCCGCCACTGCGTCAACTCCCTCTCTATTCGTTTTATTCCCAAAGGCGAAAAACTCCCCAAAATCCTCCACGAAATTTAAACTTCTGTAAACACCAGGTGTTGGTTAGCTAGAAACCTCGGGATTTTAAGTTTTTTTATTCTAAAAGACGGATTGGTTGAAAGCGAAGAATTTTTTGAATTGCCTCTGCAATAAATTCATCAGAAGGAGGAAACACCAATGTTCCATGTGGAGTTTTAAAAGTTCTCTGACCTGTTGTAAGATCTTTTGTTTCCATTGTAGAATCAAAATCAAGAGTTTCTTTGTTTGACTCTATTGTAAGAATTGCATGTCCCTTTCTTCCCATAACCCAAGTAAGTCTGGCAATAACAAGCGCAAAATCACTAAGGACAAGCTTTTGAGTATGCTTACCCAAACCAGGAATCGGCTCAACTTCCTGGGTTATATAAATTCCCCGTCTAACTTTAAATTCTGTTTGTATCCTTTCAACACGCTCCCCTTCGCTATTGTAACTATCAGAAACAACACTAACAGTTTGCACTCTGTTATATCCTTTATCTATCCTTAATTCAAGAGTTGTTACTTCTTGACCTTCGTTTGACTTCTGATAAAATTCAAAACCTTCCTCATCTCCTAAATGGCTTCTTCGTACGTCATGCAAAATCCCGCCCACATCTCTCTTACTACTCTTTTCTTCAATATACTTATGGTCTGTTCTAATAACATTAATGTATGGCAGAAACATCTTTTGAACAAGAGATGGAACTTGTTCAAACTCTGCCAAAGCTTTGGGTAAATGGGCAAACGGATTTTCAACTCTATTTGGGCTTTCGCCTTTAGTTAGTGTCATGGGGAAAAATTATATCATATATTGCATAGTAATCGTACTTATCCTATAATATCACCCTGAACGTATGATTACCGAAACGCTGAAACGGCTTTCCAAGGAATTTCAAAAAAAAGCGGAAATTGCAAAGTTTCGCAGCAGGATCGATGCCTGTATTTTGAAGGCTGATTGGGATGGTATTGGAGAATTACCGGAATTTCGAATCGTTCAAAGATTAGACACATTTCCCAAACCTGTCGATTGTTTCGCATATCTCTTTGGAGAAGCAGAAAAAGACGACAAGGTATTTGAAATACTGAATCAATACACGCCGATACCAATTGATCAAATGCAAACAGGAGATTATGTAGCCTATTTCGTACACGCAAGGATCTGGAGTATAAGGATCCGGAGCATATGGGTATGGCTGTAGATTCAAAAAGAGTACAGTCTAAATTTGGAGGCGCTCACGTCTATGAACACCCAGTAGAGCTCGTTCCCACCGATTATGGAAATACCATCCGGGTCTTCAGAAAACCGCAAGTCTAAATTTGCACACAGATATATGTGTATATATATGCACACTATGCACACACCAGGTGTGGGATAGCTTGACACTTAAGGATAACGAGGTGGCGTATCTATTCCACCCCTAAGGTGGAAGGTGTGTTTAGACCAAATCGAATTTGTACTTCTTATAATCCTTATCAAAACTAAAAACTTTATCTATCCTAAATTCTCTAATAAGAGCAAAAGAAGTGCAGTCAAAAAAACTTAGGTTTTTACTTGTTCGTCTTTTGAAAATATCAAAAGCTTCATCGTGAATATCCTTATCAATAAAAATAACTTTTAATTTTTCAGAAACAATGTAATCTCCAAACTTATTCGCCTTTTCTATCCCCAATTTCATACTCAAGACTGTTAATACTTCGGAAACTACTATATTTGAGGTTATCAATATGTCTTTATCTCCCTGAAGCTTTGAAGCTTTGTCAAGGGCAATCTTGTGATTGCTATCGTCTTTGTCCCAGATCGATATGAAGACGCTTGAATCAACAAATACGTTCATTTATTCCCGCCATACAAAATCTTTTTATAGGTAGTAGAAAGATTTTTCTCCCCGCTTCTTCCTGCATGTTTTGCCATCTCAAGAAGAATCCAGGCGTTGCTTTCCTGTTTTCTTGTTTTTAAAAAAGAATCAAGGATTTTCCTTATAGTTTCAGAAAGAGACTCCCTTTCTGTTTTGGCTTTTGCATGAAGAAGCTGGTATTGATTTTCTCTTAAATTAATCTGCGTCCGTATCATTGCATTCTAAATATACATCTTAATACATCTTTTGTCAAGTAAAGAAAAAAATAGTATTAATGTAAGATTTGGTTTTATTTAACAAATAACTTGTAAACCCTTGTAAAGATGTAGCTAATCACCCATGCTGTTGCAGTAGATGAGACTAGACCTAATATAAATGATGGCATCGTTAAGTTCCAGGAGTCTAATTTGCTAAGCTCTATACCATGGAACCAGGATTGAGCGATCGCAAAAAATCCATCAGGAAATAATCCCACTAATACCCGGCATACTACAAAAACAATTGCCGCTGTAACAGCTAAAGCATTAGGAATTGCGTATGGCTGCTGTTTCATTTTTTATCACCTCCTCACTAATAAGGATTATTATCAAAGGTTTCTTTACATTGCACCGAACAGAATCCATATACTTTGCCTTGATAAGTGCTTTTATGCTTTGTTTTTCCCAAATCAACCTTCATCCCGCAAATAGGATCTTTGGCCTCGTTAATCTTCATGGATCTTTCACCTCCTCTTAATTTAGCTTATCGATTTCTACAGCCAATTCGCTATTTCTCACTGACATCGCAACATCATCTCTGACAAATTTAACAATTCCTTCTTTATTAATTATCACATAGCTATGTCCGGGGAACTGTCCTTTATGCATTGACGAAGTCAGTGTTAAAACTCCATAGGCTGTGGAAACTTCCCTATTGCTGTCAAAAAGTACAGTAGATTGAGCCAACTCCGGCATTTTATCTACGGCTTGTTTCCAGTCGTTTTTAGGGTCAACTGTAATGTTTAATATGACCGCTTTATTGCCAAGCTCTGTATCTTTGCCAAAGGCGGCAATTTGGTTCCAGCAAGCCGGATAACACATCAAGCCTTCGTTAAAAAATAGAATTACGTTTTTGCCTTTCAAACTGCTCAAGGTAAGCTTTTTACCATCATAGGTTTCTAAGATAAAGTCAGGCGCACTCTTACCAACCAAGCCGTTAAAAATCTCGGCATCGGCAGGCTTGGGAGCTGCATGGTGATCCGCCATAGAATCTGCTTGTCCTTCCGCAGTAGCTTGAACAGGTTGGTTGTTTGTAGAAGTTTTATTAGAATTGGTAAAAATTACTACCAGAGCAATGATTATTCCGGTACCCAAAATTGCAATCAGTCCATTTTTACTCATCAAAATCACCTCCTTTGCCCCGCCGAATCCGGCTTAGCCGGAGAAGGCGGGCTTTTCTTCAAAGCTGTAAATTGTTTAATAGCCAGATAAGTAATAAACAAAGCGATACTGATAAAAATAAGCGCCCAAACGACCTCGGGAATAAACTTAGTAAAATTACTTATCAATCTGATAAATTTTGTCAGATAAATATTTAGGGTAACCTGGTACGAAGAATGGGAAGTTAATTGATCAGTCTTTGAAAGATAAAGAACAACTATTCCCAAGATTAAAAACATCAGCCCTGAAAAAAGGTTGGCAAAAGTCAGCCTAATCTTTTGACTAAGTATGTTATAAGATAAAGTTTTCCGAAAAGCAAAGAACTTTTTGGTAAAATCAATTTTATCTAAAGTAAAAGCGATAATAAAAAGAGGAAGAACCATGCCTAATACATAGGAAAGTGTATAAGCTCCTCCTAAGATAAACGATCCGGGGAGTGCTGATAAAGTTAAGACTCCGGCTAAAACCGGAGCGCAGCAAGTGGTGGCTATAGCAGAAAATATTCCTAAAACATAAACCGATATAAAATCCTGTCTTTTCAATTCCGGATGAACACTGAAAGGTAAAGAGAATTGCTGTCCTAAAAGCAAGCTCGTTCCTAAAAATATTAAGAGTATCCCTCCGGCAAGAAAGATAGTGTTATGGTACTGGCTGAAAAATTGAGCCAGAAAAGAAACTCCAAGACCAAGAGGAAGAAAAATAGTCAAAATGCCAAGAAAATAAACAAAAGTCATTAAAAATACAGTAGTTTTTTGTTTAAAGATTGAAGCAAGATAGGTTGGCAAAAGAACAGTGATACAGCAGGGTGCAAAAAGCGCTGCTATGCCTGCAAAAAATGAAGCTATAAATGACGCGCTGATTAAAAGATCCATAAATTAAATTGAAATTAAATCCTTTTCCGCCCGGTTAAGTAAAACCGCGTTAGTTGCAACTATTATCGAAGAAATACTCATCAGTAAAGCTGCCATTTCAGGGCGTAAAAATATTCCGTAACTTGGATACAAAACTCCGGCAGCAATAGGAATGGCCAGTAAATTATAAATTGACGCCCAGAAAAGATTCTGTTTCATTTTTCGCACCGTTGCTTTACTTAAGCGTATAGCACGAAGCACATCAGCAGGATCAGAGCGCATCAAAACCACTTTTGCAGTTTCTATGGCAACATCAGTTCCCGCACCTATTGCTATACCGATATCTGATTGAGCTAAAGCCGGAGCGTCATTTACCCCGTCTCCAACCATAGCGACAAACTTGCCTTCTGCCTGAAGTTTTTTGACGTACTTTGCTTTATCTTCTGGTAGAACTTCCGCAAAAATTCGTTTTATACCAAGCTGCTTTCCGATAGCTTCTCCAGTTTTTTTGTTATCACCTGTAATCATCGCCACTTCAAGTCCCATTTGCTGCATTCGCTCAATTGCCTTTTTTGCATTTTCCTTTATCGGATCTGCCGCTGCGGCAACGCCCGCGACTTTTCCATCAACAGCAAGGATCATGATTGTTTTTCCATCCGAAAGGAGCCTATCTATGTCTTTTTGAAGCGGTAGAAGATTAACATTTCGATCTTTCATCAATTTTACGGTTCCTACAAGAATGTGTTTTCCTTCTACAATTGCCTCAACCCCATGTCCGGCAAGATTTTTGAATTTTTCAACTTTCGAAGGCGTTGAAATCTTTCTTCGTCTCGTTTCTTCCAGAACCGCCTGGCTTAATGGATGGCTGGATTTTGCCTCGGCCGCGGCATCTAGCCTTAGAATCTCTTCTTCGGTAAACCCCTTCGCTGCGACAATATCTGTGATTTTAGGTTTTCCTTCAGTTAAAGTTCCTGTTTTATCCAAAACCACAGCTTGAACTTTTGATAATTGTTCAAGAGTTGGCGCGTCTTTGATTAAAATATTATGTTTAGCACCTAAACCTGTTCCCACCGCAACTGCTGTAGGCGTAGCCAGGCCTAGGGCATCAGGACAGGCGATAACCACTGTTGAAATAGCAAAAGTTAAAGCAAACAGAAGCGGTTGTCCAAGAATTAAAAACCAAACCGCAAAAGTAAGTAATCCGCCGCCAACAGCAACGACGACTAAATATTTCGCAAACCTGTCTGCTATTTTTTGTCCGGGAGCTTTTGAGTTTTGAGCAGTCTCAACCATTTTAACTATTTGAGCAAGCGCGGTATCTTCTCCTATTTTTGTCGCTTTAAACTGGACTGAACCAGTGGTATTGATTGAACCGCCAATGACTTTATCGCCAACCTTTCTAGTAACCGGCATGGACTCACCCGTAACTAAAGACTCATCGATTGCTGTTTCTCCTTCGGTAATCTCTCCATCAACCGGTATTTTATCTCCTGGTTTTAAGAGTAAGATATCGCCAATTTTTACTTCGGAGGTAGGTATAAGCTCCTCTTTGCCATTACGAAGAACTCTTGCTTGTGGCGGTACTAAAGCAAACAGCGCTTGCAATGCGTCAGTTGTTCCGCGGCGTGACTTCATTTCCATCCAGTGTCCAAAGAGAACAAAGGTGATTAAAAGCGCTGCCGCTTCGTAGTACGAGTCATTATTGCCTAAGAAAGTTAAAACAACGCTAAACCCATAAGCAGCAGTAATACCCACCGCTATCAACACTGCCATGTTGAGGGTTTTTTGTTTTAGAGCCTGATAAGTTGAGTAGAGAAAAATCCAGCCTGAATAGAAAAACAAAGGCGTAGTTAAGAAAAATAACAGCCATGGCACCGGGATTGGCGATGACAGTTTAATCTTCAAAAACTCTGTTGCCAGAGGCGAGTAAAGGATAATTGGCATTGACAGCAAAAGAGAGAAGAAAAACTTATTGCGGATGTCCTCTTCCATTAGCCGCGCCATTTCTCTTCCTGCTAAACCTGAATGCTCCATACCCATGCTCATCGTCATGCTCATCTTCCACTTTTCCCAAAAGGACATTCGGGAAGCAGATTTCTTAGACTTTGTTAATGCCATCCCGCACTTTGGACAAGTACCAGACTTATCTGATTGGATCTCCGGATGCATCGGACAGGTGTAAATCGTTCTCATATTCAACGTGTGTATTTTATTACCCTATTTAGCATATACAAAATGCCTGCGAAATTAAATGCCAGGCCAAGGTAAAACAATTGCACCTGATATTGAGAAACGATAGTAATAATCCCAACCGCTCCCAAGATTGGTAAAAGATTTACCAGGTAATGAGCGCAGCAAGAAATCATTGCGGCAGTTGAAGTAGTGCCGGAAACAGCCAAAACTCTGCCTGAAGTATTCTGATGGCGTATTGCATTTTTTAAGTATGAGTAGAGGCCAACTTGAATACCGAATCCAATTGCAAGACTGACAACAAAATACCAGTATCTATAAAACTGTGAAAGCATGAAGTTAAAACCGCTTACCAATGATAAAGCTACCGCGTATATGCTTAAAAGCGCTATTGTCCCAAACAATCCATTCCTGATGGCAATTTGCATAAAAAACCTCCTACCTCATTGACAATCTCGGTATAAATGCCGGTATTTTATTTTTATACTCCGCGTACTGCTTTCCAAATGTATTTTTCATCTCTTTTTCTTCAGAAACTGCAAGTTTTGCGTACATCAAAATAAGAATTGGAAACATAGCAAGCGTTAGAATCGTTGGCCATTGGAGAAGAAACCCAAACATAATGATGACAAAACCAACGTATTGCGGATGACGTATGCGTGCATACAATCCTGTTGTTGCCAATGCGTGTTCTTTTTGCGCTTTATAGAGCTTGTCCCATGCGGATGCGATCATGATAAATCCCGCGAATATTAAAAGATTGCTCAAGATATGCAAGGGATTAAAATGAGGATCGCCTTTCCAGCCTAAAAGTGTTTCCCAAAGATGGCCGGAATTATGCGAATATAGATCAAGTCCCGGAAATCTACTGCCAAGCCAGCCGGAAAGAAGAAAAACAGTTAAGGGAAATCCATACATTTCGGTAAAAAGCGCAACGATAAACGCGGAAAACATGCCAAATGAACGCCAATCCCGAAATGTTTTTGGTTTCGTGAAACTAAAGGCAAAGATAAGAAAGACCGCGCTGCTGATAATAACTAATGGCCATAATCCGTATGCCGGCGCGTCATTCATAAATGTTTTTCCTTTTGTTTTGTTTCATGATTACTATGACCTCCATGTCCTGCATGCATAAACAGATGCGCGAGAATAAATATCCCAAACAAAATATACTGGAGATTACCAAAAACATGTACTTTATGCTCTACCAGCAAATAAATTCCAATAATTAATAAAGAAATAACCAATATAATAATTGTTTGTTTGCTCATACATTAATATTTCCTTTACTTTTCCTGTATCTTCTTCCAAAGCCACACACCCAAAAGAATAAGATCAATAAGTATTACTACCCAAAGAGCTCCTCCTATCAAACCAAATCCGCCGCTCATCATATTCTGATAATTTCCAAATCCCATCATAGTATTTTCACCTCCCTCACAGCCACTCATCTGTTTTCCCATAACAGTGTGCATTTGATCTTCTTTGTCTTTACCCATCATCATTACCATCATTTGATTCATCGAATCATGCGCATCGCCCATCATCCTTCCCATAAAAAACTCACCCAAAGAGGCAAATTGTTCACTAGAGACCTTTGAACAAGTAATCTCTTTTTTTGTAAGCTTTTCAAAAATCTCTTTTCCCTCTTTTTCTTCTCTTATTGTATGTAAGTCTGACCCACTGGTTTCCTTAGCAAAAACAGAAGGGTTAAGGACAAGAAAGAAAAAAGTTAAAAATATTAATAATCGTTTTATATTCATCTAATAATCTAGTTTCTTAATCCAATCAGGAACTCTTACGCCTAAAACAGCGTCGTACTGTGGAGTATATGGTTTAATATCTAGAATTGGCGTATTGTTTACAGCATCAAGACCCTTAACAGTTACAACATTATCTTTGATTTTGGTAAGTCTTACCGTAGAGATTCCAATTGGGTTCGGCCTCTGGGCGCATCTGCAGGCAAAAATTCCAACCTCTGGCACCAAGCCCATTTTCCCTTGGGGTACGTGACGAAGTTCACAGGCTTTCACCTCATGCATCCAATAAACAACAATAATGTGAGAATAATCTCTAAGACCTTTTAAACCATCTTTATATTTTTTATCGATAACCAAATCGCTAACTACTTTTCCCCACCCGCCAAAATGTTTTTTTTCTCGATTTTTGACAATCCCAATTTGTTTCAATTTAATTCACCTCCTCTTATAAATTTTATACGCTCGACCTACGAGGTTGCCAAGCTACCACCTCGCAGGTTGAGACAGTCTACTTGCCGTTGCTTTTAAACACCTTCATGATCTCATCTACTGTTTTTTTTGTCTGGCCTTTTTTAATATGATCTACAACGCATGTCTGAAGATGGCTCTCAAGGGTAAGCCCATCAACTTCCTTGAGTGCGTTCTGAACAGCCCTTGACTGTTGAATTACGTCTATGCAGTAATCGCCTTCCTCGACCATTTTAAGCACTTTATTAAGATGGCCTTTGGCGATTTTTAATCTGTGGACAATATTGTCTTGAACTACTTTTGCTCTCTTCATGCTTGTCCTGAATGGAAACGAAGGGCTTGCCCTGAATCGGAATGAAGGGATCCCCCTCCCGTGGATAGGGATATCTTAGAACAAAACATAACTGTTGTCAAGAAGGAAAAGTTGCTTGCGGAGGATTTTCTGTTGGAACATGAAAGTAAGAATTATTTGCATTCTTCAAATTAACTGGAAGCTCCAAATAAAACGTGCTTCCTTTTCCCTCAACGCTCTGGAAGCGAACGGAGCCTCCCCATTCCTCAACATAGGATTTCACTACAAAAAGTCCCAAACCAGAACCAGTTGTGTCGCTGTGAGCTGCGTTTGCCGCCCTGTAAAACTTACTAAACACGCGCTCTTGATCTTCTTTGGGTATGCCAATTCCATCATCGGCAACGCTAATGCGAATATAATTTGCAACAAGCATACCAACGATTACTGCCTTCCCGCCCACCACATTGTATTTGACCGCATTGGATAAAAGGTTTTGTATCACATCGGCAAATCTCTTGGGATCAATCATGATTTTGGGAATATTTACATCCAGACGAAGGTCTATAGAGACTTTTCGTTTTTGCGCTTCCGCATCCATTTCCAAAGCGGCCGCTTTTATTATCTCGCACACGTCTGTAATAGTTGGTTCGTTTTGAACTTTTCCCTGGTCTATTCTGGAAACATTAAGAAGGTCATTAACCAAAATTATCATGCGCTTGTTGCTTTTATTTATAAGTTCAATTTTCTCGCGAGCCTTCGGCGAGGTGTCTTTATAACTTAGCAACATCTCAATAATCCATCGCATGCTCCCCAAAGGGGTTCTCAACTGATGGGCCGCAATTAAAATAAACTCATCTTTTACTCGTTCTATCTCCCGTTCGCGACTCGCATCACGCACCACAACTATAGCTCCAAAGATATTTCCCTTATCGTCTTTAATAGGCGCGGCGCTATCAGAAATTGGAAGTTTTGTCTGGTCTCTCTTTACAAGAAGCGTGTGGTTTGCGAGTTTTTTTACCATCCCTGTTTTTATAACTTCCTCAACAAAGAGTGGATAAGGCGACTCTGGGTTTTTTTCCTGGACAAACTGAAAAATATCTTTGTAGTATTTACCTTGAGTCTCTATAAATGAAAAACCAGACAGCTGTTCCGCGACCGAATTCATAAGCATAATTTTATAATTCAGGTCAACGGCAAACACCCCGTCTCCGATTGATTGCAGTATTGCTTCTGCCTTTGCTTTTTCCTGCTCTGTCCTGGTCTTTGATTCTTGAAGCTCTCGCTCATGTTGCTTTTGCTCTTCTATAAGCTTTTTAAGAGAGCTCGCAAGGTATATTGCCTCATCTTTTGAAGTAAGCCACTCGTTGGTGCTTTCGATTGGCTGGAGAACTGCTGTCGCAGCCCTTAAAGCCTCTAGTATTGCTTTTTGCCGCTCCGACTCCGCTCGAATTTTCTGGTTTGCCTCTAAAAGCTCTTGAGAGGAGAGATCAAACGATCTTGCAGCCAGATCCCGATCCTGGTCAAATCCATCATACGCATCGCTGACGATTTGAAAAAAAGAAGATAATCCTCGAGGAACTTTATTCTCATCTCCAAATGCCTTTTTAATCTGGCGCAAGAGCAGCTTATTCATCTATCTTAAGATTAGCACCAGGGGAGGTAAAAGGTCAACAATAATACTTGCTAACTTTCTGAAAAGGTGGTGATTGTCATGGTTTGGTTATGCAATTCGCATTGTTTCTCGGCCGGAGTTACCGGGCATATCTCGCCATATGAATAAAACCCTGTCATAGTGGCTGTTTGTCCCAGTTTATCCTGAACACTTTCCACTTCTTCTTCTACGCGCTGTTTTAAAACAAGTTTCCTGCCAACACAACTTATCAAAATGGCAAGCTCTGGTGAACTACTTCCAAAGGCTTCATGGCTCATGCTCGCAGCCCCGGCTGCTCCATCTACCAAGCGTTCAAAGTTTGCCTTCATAAGGCGAACATAAGACCCTTCCGGTATATCACCGGCAAAAGTCATACTCCCTTCCTCATCGCTTACCGAAAGAATTGTTCGAACAAGCCCTGTTTTTCTACCTTCCAGCCGAAGGTTTAAAGGAAAGAGTAATCCTGATGCCGGCAGGTCCTTGGCTTGATCACCCAGATATTTTTTATACAGTTCTAGAGCCGATTGACCGTCCAGTTCATACAAGACATTGGCTTTTGATTTGGTGACCAGGCGTTCAGGCCCAAACGGATCCCATCCACCCATAGACCCATATCCGACCTTGATATGGGTTCCGTAAAACCCAACCACCGCAATAATGTCTTGTGCAGGCACACCATCCAGTCCAACCACGGTTTCCTTAAAACGAGCCTGATCGCCTACCAGTCCGCCGGTCACCGCGACCTCTTTGGGAAGCTTTCCTGTTAGGCCTTTTACCAAGCTGGTACCATTCACATGAAGGCCGTCGGAAAGAACCATAACGTGCACGAGGCCCTCTTTGGGGAGCGCGTTTGCCAGTGCTTCCCCCACTAACAAACTGTCCTCCATCTTGGCAATTTTTGTTTGGGCAAACTGAAGCGGTGTATTCGTAAAGTTTACCGCGGTTACAACCATTGAGTTATCCAAAACTTGAGCTCCGATGATTTCTCCTGCGGTAGACCCCGAAAGGATATGGGCGTTTGGATAAAAACTTTTTACCTCATTAAAATTTTTGGGGTCCTTTAAAAGCGACGTATCTCCAAAAACAAAAACGAGTTGGGCAATATCTTTTAGATTGTTGTCAGAAATAATCTCCCATCCTTTTTCTTTTGTAAACTTGCGTTGTTCTGTCTTCATTATTTTTTTACCGGCAGGTTATTTTTTATTTTTTCTACAACTTCGTCCAAGCTTGCATTTGCCTTTACCACAAAATCGGTTACTCCTTGAGGATACGCCATTTCAGTAAAGTTTGTCAAGATGATAACCGGGATGTCTTTCTTGAGTGTATTTTTCAGGTGGTAAAAAAATGTTGTACCATCCATTTGCGGCATGAGCATGTCAAGCAAAATAAGATCAACATCGGTATTTTTCATAAGATTTAAGGCAAGCTGGCCGTTTTCTGCTTTCAAAACGGTAAATCCCTCTGATTCAAGCCTTTCTGTAAGTACATCTCTGTAGTCTTTTTCATCTTCAACAATGAGTATGCGGCCGGAAGATTTTTGCGAAGCTTCTTGAGCTTGGGTAGGTTGAACATTAGTTGATTGATCGTCCACGACTTCATTATTACGTTTTAGCGCTGGCATTGTCAAGAGGTATTGCAAAAAAATATAGGATGTGAAATCATGTTAACACCTCTGGATACACTAGCAATTTACTCCCAAAAGAGAATTTCCCCTAGGTTGTACTTGCTCAACTTCATTTAAAATGGAATTCAAACTCTTTATTTGTTGCTTCAGCTACTCTGTATAGGGTTTCGAGGGTTACATTTTGCTGGCCGCTTTCTATCCGCGCAATAAATTCCCGCTTCACATCCATCTTCTCGGCAAGTTCTTCCTGAGAAAGCTTTAGTCGCTTACGTAACCTTCGCAGCCTCATAGCTGCCCGTAAATACCTTGCCCCCTTTAATATTTTTTCTTGTCTTTCTTTAGGATAACTGGCAAAAATCTTGTCCCACTCAAGAAGTTTTCCCTCCTTTATAGCCTGTTTTATTTTTTTCTCATTCATATTCTCTCAACCTTCTTTCTGCAACCTTTAAGCTCTCTTTGAACATCCAAGGAAAACTTTCGCAATTCCTTTTCGGCTCTCTCATCAATTACAATTTGCTTCTTCATTTTATAGTAACTTATAAGTTACCTATTGTCAAGAGGCAACCCACTGTTACACGAACTCTGAGTTTTCCATAAAAAACGTATTCTCAATTTTCTTTAATAGTTATGTTCTTTCGTCATTCTGGGGAGTTCTGTAAAACAGAACGACTCCAGAATCTTCCTAATTTTGATTCTGGACAAGCCAGAATGACAGAGAACAATTATTAATATACAAAAATAACATTACTTTATTATCTGGAAAGTTCAGAGTTCGCAAAACTAGGAAAATTGAGAGTTCGCATTACACCCACATCTTAAGCCTATTAGTATGGTTTTTCTTGAGAGAATCTTGTTTAGAGTTTAGAGTTAAAGGCGGCATGTCGGTTATATTATAACAAAACTGGCTCTTAGCAAATTAGCTTCTGACGCCTGTAAGGCGTCGAGACATCTACACAAAGTAGGTACTTGAAATTAGTATTACGATATGTTCTAATAAGAATAGGCATCAAGAGCGGTAGGGAGAGTTTCGGCTCGCTGATCTACCCAGCAACCCTGACGAACGAAGTGAGGAAGGGTGCTAAATCCGACCAAAGAGGAAAGATGTGGTCCCCCGCCTAAATATTCAATTTTTGGCGGGGAGCAAAAATAAAACATCTGACCTCTCAAAAGAGAGGTTTTTTTATGAGCTATAAAAACCACACTTTCACTTCCGAGTCTGTCTGCGCGGGGCATCCTGATAAGATATGCGATCAGATAAGCGATGCTGTCGTTGACGCGGTGCTGGAACAGGATAAATACGGGAGGGTTGGTGTTGAAACGCTGGCTTTCCATAATCGTGTAGTAATGGTTGGAGAGCTAACAGCCAAAACAAAAAAATTAAACTTCAAAAAAATCGCAAGAGATCAAATTAAGCGATTAGGCTATGTAGATTCTGACCTTAATTTCTCTTATAAATCTCCTATTGATGTTTATATCCACGCTCAATCCCCGGAAATAGCCGTTGGAGTTGCCAAAAAAGGCGCCGGAGACCAGGGAATGATGTTTGGCTTTGCCTGTAAAGAAACAAAAGAATTTATGCCTCTCCCTATTACCCTTGCCCACGCTTTGGCAAAACAAATAGATAAATTAAGAGAAGAAAAAATTCTTCCCTATCTTCGCCCGGATGGCAAAACGCAAGTTTCTGTACAGTACAAAAATGGAAAACCATACAGGGTAACATCAGTTGTTATCGCCGCCCCTCACCGTGAATCCGTAAGCCTTGACGCTGTAAAAAATGATATATATAAAACTATTGTTTGTCCTGTACTTGAGAAATACGGGTTTAAAATAAATAAGAAAGATCTTGTTGTCAACGGAACCGGCGTCTGGCACAAAAGCGGACCTTCGTCTGACGCGGGCTTAACCGGAAGAAAAATAATCGTTGATTCTTACGGAGGGTATGCTAGAGTTGGAGGCGGATGTTTTTCCGGCAAAGATCCGACAAAAGTTGATAGGTCAGGCGCCTATGCGGCTCGTTTCCTGGCAAAAAATATTGTTGCAAGTTCGCTTGCGGATAAGGTTGAGGTGCGCCTCGCCTATTTTATCGGCGCAAAAAAGCCTGTCATGCAGGATGTTGAGACATTTGGGACAGAAAAAGCATCGCAAAGAACAATTAAAGATTTTATGAAAAAAAAACTTGATACTTCGGTTGAGGGAATACTGGAAGGGCTGAATCTTAGAAGGCCAATTTATCTATCAACTGCCGCCTACGGCCACTTTGGCCGTCCCGAGTTTCCCTGGGAAAAAATAAAAGCAGCGTAATTTTATTCCTTTGCCTTTTTAGTTCCGATGGTTATTATTATGTCGTAGGAGGAAGTTTTTGACAAGACACTGCCTTTTATCACTGTGTAATCAGCAAGTATTTCTTTTATTTTTGTGA
>Ga0209515_10004192_pt1 | contig 19707 bp, 21 predicted proteins | sample Subgroupgradi54m_FD_187454 | JGI IMG/M metagenome (GOLD analysis project Ga0209515, IMG submission 187454) | Subsurface groundwater microbial communities from S. Glens Falls, New York, USA - GMW60B uncontaminated upgradient, 5.4 m (SPAdes)... ...
TTCTGAAACAAGGCCTCCGAATCACCTTGGCCGAGCAGGACAATACCAACGATCCAACATATTGCCAGGCCGGTTCGGCAGGCTACCCGCTCCCACCTCAACCGCTTTTTACCGACTCGATCAGATCGATGTCGCATGACGCTCCATAAGGTCAACAAAAAATAAGAACCGGCTCACCAATCAACTTGGCAACCCGGCTGCCCTCAGTTCGGTTCGTCCGATGTGCGCGCCCCATTCTCACTGTAGGGCGTCTTCAAGGGCCCGTGGCTTTGCGACCCTGCCTTGCGGCAGGTGTGCCCCCGCAGAACAATGCGCATATCTGCTGCGGGCCCATCCCAACATCGGGATGGGTTTCTCACTCACGAGTAGGAGTTGGTATCAGAGAACGGCTCAGAGGTCTCGATATCCATTGAGAGAATGTGCCGATAGCCAATACAAAAAACGGTGGTCCCCCACACGACATACATATGCCCCAAGACCTTGTACACGACTTGCTCTTCCCCAGTCTCCGGGTTGAGGTCTTTGGTAACAAACACTTGCCGCGGGGGTTGGGGATCCAGACGCTGTGCCCAACTCACGGAGTCTTCCATGCACGGCAACGCTGTCTGCGATTCGACGCGATAGGTGCAACGCCGCATGACCTTGGTGGCGAACTCGCCCTGGCGCATCAATTCGCTGACAATACAGTCACGCGTCAACCAGTCGGAAGACGTGAGATTACGAACGAGGATTTCTCGCATCGTTACAGGGGCTGCGGCCCATGGGAGGTGTCTTGAAACGTCAAATCGCAGAGGAACTGATGATCAAGTCGATGAAGCTCAAACGCCAGCATGACCACCCGCAACTTCAATCGCTCCTCATGCGTCTGTTTCCACGCAGAGTAGAGGTCGAGGAATGCATCTAGTGTTCGCTCGTAGGTAAGCTTGCGCTCATAACCATCCAATTCCTTCAAAAACCGCCTAAATCGCGCCTCGAACACTTCTGGGGCAGTGGGAATCAGTTTTGTATGTGACGATGGTCGCTGATACATCTTTCGCTCCACTACTCTCTCCTCGTTAAAACACCGAGCCACCTTGGTAGCTCGGCGATCCTTCTTCGGGCTGAGGGACCCGCAGCTTTTACGACCCCACTCACGTGAGGTGCACCATCTAATAACTAAGTTAATTTATTAATGATTTACTATCAGTTTAACTAAACCCTATTTATATGTGTTTCGTCAAGGGTCCCGAGCTTTTTTCTAAAGCTCCCTGCCCTATCTAGAGAACACGTTGATGCGGTGAGGGATTTATGGGTGGGATTGAAAAGCGAAGGGGCAGATCGATTGGAACGCACACCAACGACACGCGTGTTCTTGGGGTGTTGCGTGAAACAATCTCGCGCGCATTCCTTCTGCTGCCTTTTGTAGCGATGTCTTGGTACGCTCCAAATCAGCTTCGGTGACGATAGCCTGACCGACGACATCAGTCTCGAGAAACCTGAGTTCGACTCGTGTTGGCAACTGACCGTGAAGTGTGCGCCAAGCCAGCGCGTAGATGAGCATTTGGAGTGAGTTGTGAGCCCGGCGATCCGCCTCTGCGGACTCGCGGACATCGGATGATTTGTAGTCGATAATGACCACCTCATCGTCATGCCGATCCACACGATCCCACCGCCCTACAACCAACAGGTCCCCGAGAGCAAACTTGAACTTCTCTTCAATGAGGCTTGGTCGCTCGGGATGGCGTTGTTGTTGCGCATAGAACCGTTTCAGCGTCTCCCGGCCTTGGGCCAACCGAAGCTCTTCATGTTCGCGCGTCAAAAATCCTTCCGAGCCCCAGGAGCGCTCGAACGTCTCGAGTAGTTGCGACTCAGTCAACTCGACCCCACGCAGCCGGTGCTTGAAAAACTCTTCGACCGCCTTGTGCAAGGCAGCTCCGTAGACAACGAGATGGTGTCGCATGACGGGGATCTTCAACACGTGGCTGTAACGATACTTCAACGGACACGTCAGATAATCATCGACCCCGTGGGGGTCCAGACGCAGGGTCTCTCGTCGTCCTGCCACTGAAACTAAGGCAAGGGGCTCTCGGACCTCTGAGCGTTCGAGCAACTCTCGAGCACTGGCTGTTTTGGCGGGCGGGGTGGGGCTCGCTAACGCCAGCGCCTCGATGGCAAACTGGCTGACTTTCCGAATAGACTTTCCCCCGTAGTCATACGCTGAAGTCAAATGCAGCTCTTGCTTGGCGCGCGTCATGCCGACATAGAACAAGCGTCGTTCTTCCTGGAGGTGGTAATCCCCCGTTGGAAGGATATCCTTAATGAGCGCTTCGGGTAGCTCAAGCGCCTCACGGCGCCTGGGGGTGGGGAACCGGCCCTGGACCAACCCCACCAGAAAGACCACCGGAAACTCTAATCCTTTCGCCTTATGGATCGTGAGGACATTCACACGATCCGACCACGCATCGTCGTCTTCGAACGGCTCGTTCCCCATTGCCTGGAACAGCTCCAGATGCTGCATGAGCGACGGAAGTTGCGGACCCACCAATTCTTCCACCCGACGCAGTTCATTGAAAAATCGGGCGACGGTCTGCAACTGCATTGAATCTTCCAGACACTCATCTCGGCTCAGCTGCAAGAGCCATCCTCGATCTTTCAGCCATCGGTACAAGAGTTGACCTCCGGAGAGCGTTCGCGACAGCTCGAGCAGCCGCGTCACGTCGGTCAGCAGTTGGCGTAACCGCTCTTGGCCGACGGTCGTCAAGGAGGCGCTCAACGTTGGGTCTTCGCAGATCCTCGCCGCCACGAGCCGAAAACTGTGGTGCCGTTTGTTCGCCTGTGACAGCACCACGGCGAGATCAGACATGGGACACGCATACAGCGGCGAACTGGCGACATGGTACCAGCTCAAACTATCCTCCGGATCGGCGAGCGTCTTCAGGCATGATACGAGCATCTTTGTCTCTTCACGGGCAAACAGTCCGCTCGCCCCGCTGAAACGCCAGGGCACACCGGCGACGTTGAGGGCGCGAAGGAAGAGATCGGCCTCGCGGTTTGAGCGGACCAGAATCGCCACATCATTGGGACGCCTCACCCCGGACTCCACGGCTTGACGAATCGTCTTGGCCACCCAATCCGCTTCGCTCGAGGCCGTATCAAACACGCGCAGGTGGGGCTCTTCATTGCGCAGGTGAGCCCTCGCCACAAGCTTCTTGTTGATCCCCTGACGAACTTCGAGACGATCCGGGTCATTGAACCGGATGAGCCGATACGCACAATCGAGGATCGCCTGAGTTGAGCGGAAGTTTTCGGTCAGCACCACCGTCCGCACCGCCGTGTAGTATTCAAGAAATTTCACCACGTTACTGATCGCGGCCCCGCGCCATTTGTAGATGCCCTGATCGTCATCCGCGACGACCGTCACATTCGCGTCAGACGTAGCGAGGAGCTGCAGAAGACGAAACTGCGCATAGTTGGTATCCTGGAACTCATCGACCAGGATGTACTGGTACCGCTGCGTCAGTTCACCCAACACCTCAGGATGGCGTTCCAACAGCTGCACGGCGAGCGAGACTTGGTCGCCAAAATCAACGGCATCGGCATCTCGCAACAGCTGCTGGTAGGCGATAAGACCCTGCGCAATCTCAGATGTTCGGCGTGCCTGCGCAACCCCTGCCTCATCCTGTGGAGTCTCGGCCGCTTGGCGTTGGAGCGCTTGTGCATACGCGAGAAATTCCGCGGCGCTTACCGCTTCATCATTCGATCGGGCAAACACGGCTAAGAGGGCTTGCAGAAAGCGCGTGGGATCATGCAGCGGCCGAAACTCCTGCAGTGGAAGATCAAAGACGTGCTGACGCAAAAATACCAGCTGCTCAGCTTTCGAGAACACGCGAAACTGCGGGGTGAGTCCGATCTTGAGTGCCTGTTCGCGCAGGAGCTGATCGCCAAACGCGTGAAACGTCCGGATCGAAACGTCCAGGTAGCCATAGGGCACGAGTAGGTCCACGCGCTCTTCCATTTCAGCGGCGGCTTTGTCTGTGAACGTCAAGGCGAGGATGTGCTCTGGCCGGGCTCGCTTGGTCGTCAGTAACCAGGCGATGCGACGAGTAATCACGGTGGTTTTGCCGGTGCCCGCACCGGCGATGATGAGGAGCGGACCGCGCTCATGAAGGACGGCGTCCCGCTGAGCCGTCGTCAAATCATCAAGGAGGGGATCCTTGATGTCGGCAGTAGTGGAGGTGAGCGCGGTGGATAGCATGAAGATTGAACGTCACCAGACGTCTCTAGGGAGAGTCACAGACTCACGCAAACCCTAGCACCCGCCACAGTGGAGACGGTGCGTCTAGGGGCTCACCACATCAAAATCAAAGGTAAAGTCCAGGGACGTTTTCGGCACATCGTTCGCATCAAAATCAGTTTTAATACCAGTGGTGAGGAGGTGAACCTTCTTCGTATCAGTCCGCGGATTCCAGAAGGAAATGAGTCCATCGTAGACAGTCCCGGGGAACAAGGGCCCGGTTTTTAGCGCGGATTGGACCAGCAGAGCAAAATCCCCTTGCGGTTTGGCCGCGAAGATTTTGCCCACGGGAAGGCTGAGCCCGAAGTACCCAGGACGGGCTTCTTCTAACACGCCACGGGTCATGGTCGCGAGGGGCTGACGGGATTCCGCAAAGGCGGTAATGTAGTCCTGCCCCAGCACGTGGTACTGATTATTGTGATCGTCCGTGATCACGAAGACCACCGGGTTAATGAAAATTTTCTTGGTGGAATGGTTGGCCACCTTCATATAGAACACGAGGTGCTCAGGGAAGTACGGATTGTGACCGGCGAACGTCCCAAAGGTCGCCTGGTTGCTGAAAAAATTCTGAAGATAGGCTTTCGAGGCGAAGTTGACATTGACCTCAATGCCCTGCTCGGCTTTGGTCTGTGTGATGGGGTCGAGATGCCAGGGGACCGCTCGTCCGACGAGCGCTTCCTCGGTGAGGGAGCCGCGCACTCGTCGCTCTAAGAGGAGCGAGCTCGTATGTTGAAACCGCGCGCACCCGGTCACCAGCACGATCACTGACACCGCCGCACACATCGTTCGCATGGCGCTTCCCTCCTATGCTCCGTGGCTCACTGCGCTCGATCCACAATCACCCATCTTCAACCTTGCCCCTCAGACGCGCTCAAACGGATCAAAGAGCTTCTTGTATTCCTCCAAACAATAGCGGTCCGTCATCCCCGCGATATAATCGCACACCACGCGATAGGGATCTTCCTTCTGGCTGATGCGCACGCGCGTGGAATGCGGCAGTTGTTCTGGTTTCTCCAAATAGAGATGAAACAGCTCCGCAATGAACCGCTTGGCTTTGTCGGACATGCGCACGACGCGGTGGTGGTGGTAGAACTGCTTCCACAAGCATTGTTTCAGCGGAATACGCCGCTTGGCCATCTCGTCACTAAACCCCACGAGCCGCTTCGCGCACGCACGAACCGCCTGCACGGAATCGATGTGGTGTTGCTGCACCCGCACGCTGGTGGCGGTGATCAGATCGGTCACTTGGCTGTTGATCAACGCACGGATGATCTGATGTTCTCGAACCTCCGGCGCCATCGTGGTGCTCTGTGCTTCCACCATCTCTTGCGCGCGCCGCCAGAGCTCGATCCCCGCAAGGTCTTCCTCCTTCAAGATACCGGACGCGAGTCCATCGTCGAGGTCGTGGTTATCGTAGGCAATCTCATCGGCGATGTCCGCGATCTGGCTCTCAAGCAACGGTGCGACCGTCGGGTCGAGCGCGACCTGCATCCCGGGATGGTCATAGGGCGCGCGGTGCTTGTTGATACTCTCGCGTACCTCCCACGTGAGGTTCAGCCCTGGGAAGTTCGGATAGCGGGTCTCGAGCAGATCGACGATTCGCAGCCCTTGAATGTTGTGCTCAAATCCCCCATGCCCCTCCATCAACTCTCGCAGGACATCCTCTCCGGCGTGTCCGAACGGCGGGTGGCCGATATCATGGGCCAACGAGACCACTTCAACCAGATCTTCATTCAGCCGCAGCGCCCGCGCGACGGACACGGCGATCTGCGCCACCTCAATCGTGTGCGTCAAACGGGTTCGGTAGTGGTCCCCTTCATGATTGACAAACACCTGCGTTTTGTACTCTAAGCGGCGGAATGCGGTCGTATGGATAATGCGATCTCGGTCCCGACGATACACGCTCCGGTAGGCATCCTCCGGCTCTGGATGTTGACGCCCTTTGGTGTCCCGGCTCTTCATAGCATAAGGCGCCAGCCAGCGCTCTTCTCTAGCCTCCAGCTCTTCTCTCGTCATAATCGGACTCATCGACTCAGTTTGCAGCGTCATGGTCGGCCACCCCTGGGGCTCGTCGTCAACAGCGTATAGAGCGTATCGAGTGACTGTGAGATGACCTTCGTATGCGCAACGACCGGCATAAAATTCGTGTCCCCGTTCCATCGAGGCACCAGATGTAGATGCAGATGCCCCGGAAATCCCGCGCCGCCGACCTTCCCAAGATTCAGTCCCATGTTAAACCCCTGCGGGCGCAGCGTCACACGCAGTCGACGCGTCAACCACTGGCTCAGGCGCAACATCCCCGCCCACTCGGCAGCGGTGAGCCGCTCCAACGTCCCGACATGCCGGTACGGAGCGACCATCAGATGCCCAGTGTTGTAGGGATAGAGGTTGAGCAGCGCAAACACCCCGTCATCCCGCGCAATGACGTAATGCTGACGATCAACCCTCGCACGCTTGGCGAGACAAAAGATGCACCGACGCCGGCCACGCTGAGACAAAAACGTGTTGCGCCACGGAGCCCACAGCCGATCCATCTCCAATGATGTCCCTTGAGGAGTACTGCGGGATCGTCCGCCATGCCGTGAACGTCTCATCCCGCGTGTCCGTAGAGTTCCATGAGCACGTTCACCGCATCAGGCTCCCAGACCCACATGTTGACCGTTTTAGCAAACAGACGAGCGTTGTCGTCCATGCCAGCCTTGGCGATGACGACTTTGCGGCCCGGCCTTGGTGACTGCCCGCGACAGAACGCGTCAAACAGTGCGATCGCATTTTCATCGATGCGCTCCTCCTGAACCGAGGCGCACCACCGCTTGCCCTCCCCATCGGCCACGAGGTAAACCCCTCCGCTGCTTGGCATCTGGGGTCGATGCGGCTGAATAGTGTGAAAGTGCGGGAGCCGTCCCGTCTTGGAATCTAACGACACGGTATCATCGCGGAATTTGCTGAACAGCTCCGCAATCTGATCCGAAAACGAGAGCTCATGGGCCTGAAGCCACTGGGTCCACACGGATCGGATGTAGCGGTCAAACCGGTCCCTGCGCTCCGCACCATCCAGCCGCGCGTCAGCGCGCTGGGCATGCACCACGGTCGAGAGCCAGCAGCGCAGGATCGGATCGGCCACGATCCAACACATCCCATTGCGTTGCGCCAAATCGTGTTCGACCAACAGCTGCAACGCGGCCGTGAGTCCGCCGCGTCCGATCCGCTTCCCAATCTCCGTCGTGGTCCTGGCTCCATCCGCGATCTGGATCAACGCCTCCATCGCTCGACTTCCTACTCGAGCATGCGCCAGCCCGTCCGTCCGAGAGACGCACCACTGATGAAGTGCTCCTTCCTGGCTGCCTAAGAGATCCCATAACGTTTGAACAAACAGTGGCTCCGACAGCTGCGGGGCTCGCGCGATCGTCGCAAGCTCCTTCAAGCGTTTGAGCACTAGTGTCAGGTACCAGGGCGAGGCCCCCAACCAGCGGATCAAAAATGGACTCACGGTGTTAGTCCCACGCAGCCCCTTCAACTCTTGGCGGATCCAAGCCGCCGTACTGTCTCGATTGAGTGTGTCCAAAGAGAGGAGCTCAAATTGACCGAACAGCAGTTGGAGTCGTTCACGAAGGATAGTGCGCGCGCGAAATGGAGCGGAACTGGTCAGGATAAACAAGGTTGAGCTCCAGGTCATCACGCGCTTGCCCAGCTCATGGAAGGCATGGACGAAGCCGAGGTCCTCGAGGAACAGAAACTCATCCAACATCAGCACGCACGGCTGTTGCCGCTCTTCGCTCAGGATGGGGAGCGTATCTAAGGCACGGTTGTAGGCGTCGCTGTAGAGACGCCTCGTCAGCAGCGGTTCGATGGCGCGGATGGCTGCCGCCGTCTTGGGAAGCTGTGCCTCGGCGCGAGTAAGGAGTGCTTGATACGTGTGGCTGGGCGCATCCGCGCGGCTCGTCTCCTTCGATCCCTCGGCAGGAACCAGGCCCGCCTCAAGGACGGCGCAAAGAAAACGGGTCAAAAAGCTCCGACACGGTTCTCGATACAAGGGACAGTAAATGAGGAGGAGCGCTGAGGAGTGTTGCCCCAGCAATTGCCGTAATTGGAAGGTCTTGCCGCTGCCGGGCGGCCCGATCAGGGCCAAGTTATGACGAAATCCGTCTCTCAGCGCCTGGACGCGCTGCTGCAGATGGTGCGCTAGCTCGGGGCGCAATTGTATGACACTCATTCGGGAGGAAGTAAGGCGACGGCGCTTTTCGAAATGGCCCCGTAGCGGATTTCAAAATGGAGCGCACGAACTCCAAGGCTACCAAGCGGGGTCCCCTGCCTGACCGTCGCGCCAGGGCTCACTAAAATCTGGTCCAGCCCAGCATAGAGCGTCAGATAGCCGTCTAAATGGTCCATGACGATCGTCTTACCCCAGCCAGCAAGTTGATGCGTGGCGACGGCGATCCGACCGCCCCGTGACGCCCGCACGAGACTCCCCGTCTGCGTCCTGATCTCAACACTCCCGGCGGTGTGTGATGGGTAGGTCGCACCGCGCACCGGCCACACGAATTGAGTCGTCTCTCGCGGAAGAGGGATGAAGAGCCGTTGACCCGCCCTGAGCTGGCTGGTGCTGGGCAATCGATTGACGGAGGCGAGTGCCGCGGCATCGATCCCATAGGAGCGGGCGATGCGCCACAGTGTCTCTCCTGCCGTGACAGCGTAATAGGATCCTTGCAGCGTGGGGATCGCCCGGGCGGAAGAGGGGGCTTGGGACACGACGCTGGTGGCGCAGCCACAGAGTACCAGCACGAGCGAGAGTCCTGTGAGCGAAACCTGACTCCTCATGAAGATCCGCGCGTTCCTCTTGGTCTCAGGTCACACGATACACCCAACACGCAGGATGCGAACACATGCTTCGCTTCCCACAAGAAACGCCCTCACCCTGAGGTACGTGTAGCGTCGAAGCGGGTAGCGGGAATCGAACCCGCGTAACTAGCTTGGGAAGCTAGCGCACTACCACTGTGCTATACCCGCGTGAGGTCACTCGCTCCAGACACCCGGAGACAAGAAGCGTCCCGTCGTCTTTGCGTTGAAGGTCCCTATTATAGCGTGGCATCAGCGCTTGCGCGACCAGATTGTGTCAGTCGCGTTTTCAATCGTCTGGCTGCAGCTTCCGGATCCCTGACGCCGCAGACCGCTCGCACGACCGCCACACATCGAGCGCCCGCACGGAGCACCTCGTCCAGCACCGATTCTTCGATGCCCCCGATGCAGACGATTGGCACACGCACCGCAGTCCTCACCACCCCAATCAGTGCGGTCCCTACGCTCCCGTAGCCTGGTTTCGTCGGGGTGGGAAAAATGGGGCCAAGACCAATGTAGTCTACGCCTTCGCCCTGCGCCGCGAGCGCTTGGTCCAGGCTGTGGGTTGAGCGGCCGATCAACCGATCCGGACCCACGATGTCCCGCGCGGCGTGGATCGATAGGTCCTCTTGGCCAAGATGAACTCCGTCGGCGCCCACGGCACGCGCCACATCCGGGCGGTCATTGATGATCAGCGAGATGCGCGCGGCGCGCGTAAGCGGAAGGAGTCTGGTGGCTTCCTCAATGAGGACGCGGGCCGACGCGGCCTTGTCGCGCAATTGAATAACATCGGCCCCGCCGCGGATCGCCCCCGCCGCCACCTCAGCCAGATCACGCGAGCCGATCGCGGCCCGATCAATGATGACGTAGAGTCGCCAATCGGAGGATGACATTCCGTTCCACAATATAGGTGCGAAAGCGCAGGGCCTGGAAATCCGCTGTCCGGCGAGGCGCGATGATCCGGGCGCATTCTTCCAAGACGCGCAGCGACTCTTTGACACGTTGAAAGTTGATCAGGAGGAGCCGCTCAAGTGAATCAACGGCGGTGGCTGGCGCGTCGCGCCCGATGTCGCGAGCACTCGCTCGGCTCCGCAATAACTCGGAGGGACGGGCCGGCAGCTGATTCAGCGAATTGGCGACCGCATGACGCAGCGCGCGCAGACGACGGAACTCCTGAGGGGTTACAAGGTGGAAGCGGACAATGTCCTCACAGACCCTGAGGCCTTCCAATACCCGGTTGCCGTTGGCATCGATGAGACGCAGGACAGCTGGCTGCACCATCGCACGCACTGGCGCTAACACTGCGCGCTCAACAACGACGCACAACGCACACTGACGCGGTCGCACACGATCATCACGCGCAGGACCGCGTCTGAATACGTTGAATCAGACGTGACGTCGAACGCTGCTTCAGGAGCGGGATACGAACAACCCGCCCACCCGTGCGCTGGATGATGTCACTGCCCACAATCTGTCCCCTCCCCCAATCGGACCCCTTCACCAACACATCAGGGTGCAGCAACTCGATGAGCCGCTCGGGCGTCTCGTCGTTAAACACCGTCACGTAATCGACGCTCTCAAGCGCCGCCAAGAGTGTAGCGCGGTCACGTTGCCCCACCATCGGCCGCGTGGGCCCTTTGAGGCGACGGACCGATCGGTCGCTGTTGATGGCCACCACGAGCACATCACCTAGCCGTTTAGCCCGTTCAAGTAACGTGACATGGCCGGCATGGAGGATATCGAAGCACCCATTCGTGAAGACGATAGTGCGGCCGCGCGATCTTGCCTGGCGCACCACGCGAGCGAGCGTCGCGGCGGATGCGACTTTAGTGACGCTGGCGCGTGGGCGTTGAGAGGGCATCTTCCACCAATCCGCAGAGGATGTGACCAATTGTGAGGTGGACTTCTTGGACCCGCGCCGTCACCTTTGAAGGCACGCAAATGCACAAGTCGCATAACACCATCATCTGACCGCCAGAGCCACCCGTCAATCCAACAGTCGAGAGTCTGAGGCTTGCCGCCTTTCGTAGTCCTTTCAGGACATTCGGAGAGTTGCCGGACGTCGAGAGTCCGATAGCGACATCCCCAGGCTGCGCCAAACCTTCGAGCTGGCGGGAGAAGATGTCCTCAAACGCGTAGTCGTTGCCGATGGCGGTCACGCTGGCCATGTTTTCCGTCAGTGAAATGGACGGCAGCGAACGACGCTCTCGTTGAAATCGCCCAACGAACTCCCCCGCCATGTGCTGGCTCTGCGTCGCTGAGCCGCCATTCCCAAACCAGATGATCTTCCGCCCGGAGTTGAGCGCTCGCGCCATGACGCTCCCTGCCTCCACGATCCGCGCCATTTGCTCTGTGGGGAGTGCCTGATGCAGGCTCGCCGTCTCACGTAACGTGGCGCTGACGAATTGATACCTCGCGCTGGACATACGCGACATGGAACGCGAGGCGGATTTCGCAGTCATTAGGTTATCCGAAGAAGATCTTTGCGATGTTGTAGAGTTCTTTATCCACGGTCTTCAGTGTGCCGGTCGCTTGCTCAATGGGCACTCCCACCACTTGCGTGCCTTGCAGGCTCGCCATATAGCCGAACTTTCCTTCCAGGGCGAGCTCCACCGCTTTGACGCCAAACCGCGTCCCGAGAATCCGGTCAAATGCGGTGGGGCTGCCGCCGCGCTGCAAGTGGCCCAGGACGGTCACGCGCGTCTCATAGCCGGTGCGCTGCTCGATCAAGCTGCCCAGCGCATGACCGATACCGCCGAGCCGCACGTGTCCGAACTCATCCACCTTCTCCGCGGTCACGCTGTTGGACTGCTCGTTGAACTGCGCGCCCTCGGCGACGACCACGATACTGAAATCCTTGCCTCGGCTGTGACGCTGCTTAATGATGTTGCACACCACCTCAAGATCGATCGGCTCTTCGGGAATCAAAATGACATCGGCCCCGCCCGCAATCCCCGCCGCCGTCGCAATCCAACCGGCGTGGCGGCCCATGACCTCGGCCACCATGATCCGATGATGGCTCTCCGCGGTTGTGTGGAGCCGGTCGATCGCTTCCATCGCGATGTTGACGGCGGTGTCAAACCCAAACGTATAGTCCGTCATGGACAGATCGTTATCGATCGTCTTGGGCACGCCGACGACGTGGACTCCTTCTTTCACGAGCTTTGTCGCCACCCCCAGTGTATCCTCGCCCCCGATCGCAATCAACACATCGAGCTGGAGCTGCTTGATATTCTTCAACACGCACTCTAGATCCTCAGGCCGTTTATACGGATTGGTCCGCGACGTCCCCAGGATAGTTCCGCCCTTCGGGAGAATCCCAGAAACGGACTGCAAATCCAGCGGCACGACGTCCGCGTGGACCAATCCCTTCCACCCGTTGCGAATTCCGAGGACTGTGATACCGCTCTGCATCGCGCGGCGCGTCACCGCACGAATCACCGGATTAAGCCCTGGGCAATCGCCCCCACCCGTCAACACCCCAAGTTGTCGGATCGTCGTGGTCATTCGCTCTCCCCCAGCAGTCGGTCGATGTAATCGGTTGCAATCTGCCCACGCCAAAACACCGGGTCACTGAAAATCTGTCGATGGAGCGGAATCGTCGTATGGTTTGGCTCGATGAGGAACTCCTCCAGGGCCCGCTGCATCACCCGGATCGCTTCTTGACGGGTCTCTCCCGTCGTAATGAGCTTGGCCAGCAGCGAATCATAGAACGGCGGCACGTCGTAGCCGGCGAAGACATGGGTGTCTACCCGCACCCCGCGACCACCTGGTTGATGATACGCCGCGATGCGGCCCGGCGAAGGCGTAAATCCATTACTCGGATCTTCGGCGTTGATGCGGCACTCAATGGCCCAGCCCGTCAAGGTCACGTCATCCTGCTTGATCCCAAGCGACTCGCCCGCGGCCACGCGAATCTGCTCCTTGATCAGATCCAGCCCGGTCACCATCTCGGTCACCGGGTGCTCGACCTGGATGCGGGTGTTCATCTCGATGAAGTAGAACGCGCCGTCCTTATCGAGCAAGAACTCCACCGTCCCGACCGAGGAATAGCCGGCCGCCTTCGCCGCCCGCACCGCGAGCTCTCCCATCTTGCGCCGCAGCTTTGCATCGACGACGGGAGAGGGGGCTTCTTCGATCAGTTTCTGGTGGCGTCGTTGGATCGTGCAATCCCGTTCCCCTAAATGGATGGTTCGGCCCGATTTATCGGCGAGGATTTGAAACTCGATGTGCCGCGGCTCTTCAAGGTACTTCTCGACGAAGACATCACTATTGCCGAAGCTCGCCTCGGCCTCGGATTGGCACGTCATGAGGGCACTGATGAGACGCACGTCATTATGACACACCCGCATGCCGCGCCCCCCGCCCCCGCCGGAGGCCTTCACGATCACGGGGTACTGAATGCGCCGCGCGGTCTTGAGCGCATCTTCCTTGCTTTTGACCGCCGTCATGCTGCCCGGAATGATCGGGATCCCGGTCTTGCGCATGAGATCCTTCGCGGCGATCTTGTCCCCCATCAGACGGATGGCGTTGGCCGACGGCCCGATGAAGGTGATGTTGCAGGAGTCACAGATCTCGGCGAAATGGGCGTTCTGCGAGAGGAACCCGTAGCCGGGATGGATGCCATCCACATCGGTGATCTCCGCGGCGCTCACAATCGCGGGGATGTTGAGGTAGCTCTGCTCCGCTCTCGGACCGCCCACACAGATGGCCTCATCGGCCAGCTGGACGTGCAGGCTGTTGCGGTCCGCCTCCGAATAGATGGCCACCGTTCGGATGCCCATCTCCTTGCAGGCGCGGATGACCCGAACCGCGATTTCTCCTCGATTCGCCACTAGGATCTTTGAAAACATGCGATGGCCACCTGCCCTGCTGGTTCCTAGGGGCTGCGGGACGGCGCGACTTACGCGGCAGGCTCAACGGTGAACAGCGGCTGGCCGAACTCAACCGGGTCACCGTTCTGCACCAGGACCTCCACCACGCGGCCGGTAACCTCAGCTTTGATCTCGTTCATGAGCTTCATCGCCTCAATGATGCACACGACTTGGCCGATCTCAAGGTCCTGGCCCACTTCCGCGAAGGGTGGCGCATCCGGGGCGGAGGAGCGGTAAAACGTCCCCACCATCGGCGATTTGATGATGATCCGATGCCCCTCGTCGGGAGTTTTTTGGCCTGTGAGGTGGGCGGGAACTGGCTGGGGAATGCCGGTGACGTACTCGACGACCTGCGGGGCGGGATTTGCAATCGCCTTCTTCAGCCGGATCCGCAGCCCCTGGTGCTCCATCTCCAGCTCCACGAGGCCACGACTCTCCATCAATTGGAGCATCTCCTCGATGAGTCGGAACGCTTCCCGTTCGGAGGTTTTCAAGCGTTTGTCCACGGTCGCCTCTTGGGTTAGCCCATCGCCCGTGTCGCGTCACCGACACAAAGACAGGCGCGCGGCACGACTACACGCGGGACACGTACGAACCTGTTCGCGTATCCACCTTGATGAGATCGCCGGTATCCACGAAGAGCGGCACTTGAATCATCGCGCCGGTTTCAAGCTTGGCCGGTTTCATGCCGCCCTTGGAGGTGTCTCCGCGCACACCAGGTTCGGTGGACTCGATATGCACCTCGACAAACATGGGTGGCTGGATCTCAATCATCTGGCCATCGTGAAATTGGCCCTCGAGCTCCATGTTCTCCTTGATGAATCCCGCCCCGGGCCCAAACAGCGCTGCGGGCACTTGAACCTCTTCATAGTTTTTGATGTCCATGAGGTGAAACGTCTCGCCGGCGCGGTAGAGGTACTGCAACGTCCGCTTTTCGATGTACGCTTCTTGAAACTTCTCACCTGAACGGAACGTCCGCTCGATCACGGACCCATCGCGCATCCGCCGCAGTTTCGTCCGGACAAACGCCCCGCCTTTGCCAGGCTTCACATGTTGAAACTCCACAATGATCCACAGCTGGCCATCCATCACAATGGCCTCGCCATTCTTGAAATCCGTCGTTGAGATCATCCCCTCTGACACTCCTCCGCGTAGAGCAAACTATTTTACCGAGACGTGAAGCTGTTGGTCAACCTGATGGTACGGGGCGCTATCGCGTCCGGCGGCGGGCTGAAGACCTTCGTCGGGTCGGTCGGCGGGATCGAGCGCTCTCGCGAGATCGCTGAGGCGGCGCGGTTCCTGGTGGGGTCGTGGTGCTCAGCGCCACGAGCGCCTCAAATCCCAAGCGGTAACTTAGTGCACCAAACCCGCAGATCTGACCCCGGCAGACAGGGGCAATCAGCGAGTGCTGGCGAAACGGCTCGCGGGCGTACATGTTGGACAGGTGCACTTCAACGGCCGGAAGCCCGGAGGCCTCAATGGCATCACGAATGGCCACGCTGGTGTGCGTGTACGCAGCGGGATTGATCAGGAGTGCGTCAAACTGGTCTTTGGTCTTACCGATGAGGCTGACAATCTCACCCTCGTGGTTCGACTGGGCGATGGTGAGAATCACACCGTGCGTACTTGCCAAACGCTTGAGTTCGCGGTTAATGGTCTCAAGATCAGAAATCCCATAGATGGCCGGCTGTCGTTTGCCTAAGAGTTGGAGGTTGGGGCCGTGGATGACAAGGATTTTCATGACCGCCCTCCGTCTCCTGTCCCTTGTCCCTTGTCTCCTGACCCTTCGGCCTCCTCGATGAGCATGACGGGAATCCCGTCTCGAATCGGGTAGCGTCGGCCACACTTCACGCACACCAGCCGTTCACCTTCTAGCCTGACCTCCGTCTTACAGACGGGGCACGCGAGAATATCCAACAACTGCTGGTCGATCATGGAAACACTCCCTCCTGATGCGGGTGGGACGCTCCAAGGCGTTCCACGTTCGTTAAGGTCTGCTCAACGTCCTTGAGGGCTTTCTCCGCCTGGTCATACTGACTGTTGGCATTCCGAAGGTGTCCCCCAAGCTTTCGAAACTCCTCCTGAGTGAAGTTGCGGATCTGACCGGCCAACATCTGAAGCGACGCCAGCACCTCTTCAGCCCGATGCTCAATTTCAAGACCTTTCAACCCCTGGGCAATCGTCACGAGATACGCCCAAAATGTCAGTGGCGACGTCAAAAAGACATGCTTCGTCTGCGCGTATTCATACAGGCCGCCGTCTTCCGTGAAATCCTTATTCGCGACCAACTCGTAGAACACGGCTTCCGACGGGATCACCATCAAGGCAAAGTTGTAGGTGCCTTCCTGCGGCCGGATGTACTCCTTCACCTCGTCGATCTTCTGCCGGACCTTGCGCTTGAATTCCGCCCGCAGCGCGGGTCGCTGCCGCTCATCGGCTTCCCGGAGGCGTTTGTAATCCTCGACCTGTAATTTGGAATCGACGGGAATCAGCTTCTCGCCGAGTCGGATGGCAAACTCTACCTTTTTACCATCCGAGAAGGTGTAGTCTTCTTCATATTGCTTGGGGAGTTTGTCGGCCAGCAGATTGCGGACGATGACTTCTCCCAGCTCTCCCCGAAGCTGCTGGGGCTTTAAGAGGTCATTGAGCTCTCCCACTGTCACCTGGAGAGTCGCAAGCTGGTCCATCTTGGTGCGTACTTCCCCGAAACTTTCCCGGATGGCCGTAATCTGCCGAAGCGCTTCCTGGCGCTGCCTGGACAGTTCGTCTTCTTTCTGTTGGAGAGATTTATCACGCTCTTGCGTGACGCGCTCAAACGGCTCCAACTTGGCTCGAATCAGCTCGTCGAACCCCCGCGTCTTAAACGCTTCCAGTTCGGTCTTGAGTCCCATCGCCGTGGATTTCAGCATCGCCGCCTCCCGCACCACATAGAGGAGTACCGCGACAAGGCTGACTCCCAGGGTCAGCGTGATCAACGGAATCAAGACGCTCATGAGCTACCTGCCTTACTAAGATAGCGCATACGTAATTGGTAGAGCGCATCTTTCAGCAGGCGCTCCTCATCGACGCTGAGGTTGCCCTTCGTTTTCTCTTCGAGCAGACCCAGGACGTCGATGAGATATTTGGCCTGACGAACGTTCACCGCCGGCTTGTGGGTCGTCGGGTGCGGCATGTCCCCCAGCGACACCAACGCCTCCATCGCCAGACCAGACACAAAGAGATCGAACCGAGCGGCAGGCAACTCTTCCGTATCCGCGCTTGTCCCCGCAGGCTCCGGCGTCGCCGACGGTCCTGGCTGAGGCTTTGCGGGCGGGACTACCGTATGCTTCTCGCGTTCCGCCTGTTCTTTCCAGGACTCATCCACGCGCTTTTTTATTGGCTCATCCATGTCCAAACACCCTCATCGGATCACGATCCCGGCATAGCCAACCACCGAATCAGGATCCCCACCACTCTCATCGCTCATCCCATACGCCACGAGTTCAGCATCCATCGCACCCAACTGTGCCGCCGCTTCCAGGACGCACGCCGCCGCCCCCGCGCCGCACATTGTAATGGAGCGCTCCCGCGTCGTGCTGAGCAGGCCCGGCCCATCGAGTGTGGCGATCGCCGCAATGAGTGCGGCATCCTGTCCCTTGGCTTGTTGGCGAGGCTGGTAGTGCGAGAGGTCGGCCGTGGCGATGAGCAGGACGGGCTCCTCTTGTAATCGGATGACTTGGGCCAGCGCACGTCCCATGTGCGCACACTCCGCAGCGTCTTCTGATCCCACCATGACGGGCACGACGGTGAGATCTGACGGCCCCAGCCGCTGGAGAAATGGGATCTGAACCTCGATCGCGTGCTCTCCCTGCTGAGCCCACACATCGACCTCAAGAAATGCACAGCGCATGCGCAACGCCTCCGCGCACGGCTCGTCAATGGCCACGTCACCAAGCGGCGTGCGATACGCGCCACGCGTCATCAGACTCCACGGCATCATATTCCCGGCGTGGGAGGGCCCGAGGAGGATACAGCGGCGCGGGATCCTCACGCGTGCGAATGTCGAACCGATGATTTTCCCAGCGCGTTGAAAACTGCCGTGCGGAACGATCACGCCGCAGGCCAACGATGCGGGCCGTGTGGAACGCGTGTGTGCATCAACCTGCTCGGCTAACATCTGCGGCTCTGCGGGGTAGTAGTAGCCTGCCACCACAGGCCTGCGTACCATTGCCGTCGCCATCAATGCGCCTGGCCGTTGGGCGAGACCACGATCTGGGCCCGATCCTTCATCGTCAAGTACCGCTGGGCGGCTTCGTTGACCATCGGCACGGTCACGGCATTCACCTTAGCTTCATAGCTCGTCCAGTTATCATAGCCAACGCCGTAGAGCTCATCTAACACGGAGCGTTTGGCCAATCCCGACAGGTGCTGGAGGTCCATGCGATGCAACCCGATGAGGTAGCGCTTGGCCTCGTCGACCTCTTTCGCGGCGAACCCCTTCTGGACGGCTAATTGGAGCTGCTCGTCGATCAGTTGTTGCACCTTGGCCTGCTCCCCCGGACGTGTCGCCGCATAGATGAGCAAGTAGCCTGGGTCCCAGCCGGGAACATTCACCGCCCCCAAGGTGTAGGACAACCCGTGTGTTTCCCGCACGGACTGAAAGAGCCGTCCCGCCATGCCTGAGAGGACCGCGGTCATCACATCCAACGCATAGCGATCAGGCGCTTGATACGTCAGGCCGCGGAAACCCACCATGATGACGGTTTGCTCCTTCTGCATCGTCAACGAGGCTTCACGAATACCCTGGAGCGGTTCTTCCGTGAGCCGGTTGGGCCACGTGGAGGGACTGGTTGGTAGCGTACCGAACGTGTGTCGCAGCCGCTCCTCGATCATCTTGGCATCCACATCACCGAAGGCGGCCACCACCGTATTGGCTGGGACCAGCCACCGCTTGGCAAACGCCACACAGTCTGCGCGCGTCAGCGTACTTAGCGTCACTTTGTCTCCTAACGGATTAAACCGATAGGGATGTTGCTGGAAAAGAGTTCGGCGCAGCAGCCGCCCACCGACGTCAAAAATTTCATCATCTTGCGCCTGCAACTGTTGCTCCACAAGCTGTCGCTGCAGCTCAAACTCCTGCGCTGGGAACGTCGACTGGCTCACCAGCTCATGCAGGAGCGCCAGTCCTTCAGGGAGATCCTGTGCTAGCACCTGCAGCACTACCCCGAAGCCGTCGCGGCCGCTAAACGACTCCAATGTGCCGCCGAGCGACTCGATTGCTTTCGCGATCTCAGACGCACCCTTGAGTGTCGTGCCTTTCGTCAGCATCTGGGCGACGAGGTTCGAGAGCCCTTGATGCGTCTCGTCCTCCACTCGAACGCCTCCGCGGAATCCGACCACGATCGAGGCAATCGGCAGCGTGTGGTCCACCCCGATGAGCACGGTGGCGCCGTTGGGCAGCGAGGTCTTCGTCACAGGAATCGGATGCGGCAGTGGTGGCGGGATCGCCTTCGTCGGCGCAGCGACTGGCGGTCTGAGAATCGCCGTCGTCATCTTGCTCCGATCACAGTAACGCCGCGCCACATCCTGTACCTGCCCAGACGTCACCGCCGCCACCCTCGTCACGTACTGGCGCGAAAAGAGCGGATCGCCGGTGGACAGCAGAGAGTTCGCCAAATCGCCGGCTCGCGAATCGACCGTTTGAAGTCCGAAGAGGTAACTCGCGCTCACCGATCGCTTGGCTTT
>Ga0209515_10004193_pt1 | contig 19705 bp, 15 predicted proteins | sample Subgroupgradi54m_FD_187454 | JGI IMG/M metagenome (GOLD analysis project Ga0209515, IMG submission 187454) | Subsurface groundwater microbial communities from S. Glens Falls, New York, USA - GMW60B uncontaminated upgradient, 5.4 m (SPAdes)... ...
GTGACCCGTTCGTCATTCACAGTTTGCGCCTGCGCCCGCAGGGGCATCACGGTGAACATGCCGGTGGCGGCGACACACACGATCAGGAAATGCGCGCGCGCGCTGAAATTCGAAGACATGGGTGTGCTCCTTCGTGAATCAGTCGTGCAGACGAGCCGGCGCCTCATTGCGACACCTGCGCGACGAAGCCGTGCGTGCGACCAGCCGGATCGATGAAGAAGCCAACCAGGTCGCCACGATCGTTGATGCCGAAGACACGCGTCTGCGCCGCGCCCGGAGCATCGACGCCGGTAAACGTCCGCCCGTCGTACGTAAATCCATGCGCACGGCCAGCAGCATCTCCGAATGCGCCCGCGATCACGCGCGACGCATTGACGTCCCACGCAATCGTAAAGAGCGCCCCTGGTACCTCCAGCCGCGAAAACGTCCCGCGCTCAACGACGTAGCCCTTGGTGCGGCCGTCGCTGTCGGTAAAGTGCCCGGAAATGTATGTGACGTCAGGCGTGGCGCCGTTGTTCATGGTGTCGCCCATATCCAGGGCGGAGAAGCGGCCTCGGCGGAATATCATTCCGTGCATCGTGCCCATCTGGTCGGTGTCGTGATAGCAGCCGACAATGGTGCCGTCATCGACAATGCGCTGCGCAATCGTGTTCAGATGCCCTGGGTAATCGATGGAAAAGAAACCGCCGCGCCGCGTCAACAGGAATCCGTGCCCCGGGATGCCGCCTGTTTCACTTTGACGCTGATATGAGCCGACGATATCTCCGGAATCGTTGATGCTCCGCGCTCCCGTGATGCGGGCGTTTGGAACGTCGACCGTCCGATACTCGCCGCGGCTGCGCAGGAACCCGTGCGTGAGACCCGCGGTATCGTTGTACCAGCCGACGACGTCGCCTTGATTGTTGATGTCCTGTGCGTTTGTGAGCGTCGCGCCAGGAACGTCGATGGTGGTAAATACGAGCGTCCCCGCCGCACGCATCGGCGCGAACAGTGCGCATGCGCAGACAACGCCGATCGCCACTCGTCCGATGATTCGCATATGGCCCTCCTTTGAACGTTCACGTCCGATCACGCCGGCGATTATTCGAGGCGCGTAACCGGCGAGTCTTTAGGAACCGATTGGAAATCGCTTGTTTCGCGCGGATCCGTTGCAGCGATTCCTGCAAAGCTGCCGATCGAATGCGCAACTCGCGCTGCCTGCTCCCGCGAGAACGAGGCGGACCAGCAGGCCGTCCGGGGATTGAAGCCGGCTCGCATGATTCCGGTCGCCGAGTGCGACCCCGGCCCGAGCAGCAGATGTCCCAGCTCGTGCGCCATCACGCATCCGATGACGGGAACGGGTCGGAACTTGGTGACGCTCGCCGCGGTGATGACGCGGTCGTAAAGGACGTTTGCGGTGACGGACTGGTAGTCCGCGAAACCGAGTGCGTCCTCACCCATGACGCCGTGCGCCGTTGACGTCGGGACCAGATTGACCGCCAACCCGATGGGCTGGTTGACGTCGCACGCGTTCAGCCACCGGATGGCGACACCGGCCTTCCTGTAGATCGCGTCGACGATCTGCTCGGCGTCGGTCACGTTCTTTTCGCCGACACCCGCGTAGTCGTAGATCGTCGCGGTAAAGGTCGGAACGTGAGGGTTCGCGAGTATCGGCGCTCTCTCGGCTTGCTGACGCGCCTCTCGCGCGTTGCATCGAAGTTGTGCCGAGCCAGCCGCCGCCGTTCCGGGGCCTGCGGCTATCGCAATCGCGAACGTGATCGCCACCGTTGCCGTTCCGCGCATGACGTTCTCGCCTCCAGGCCATTACGCGTCGTTGGGCGGAAAACGGGCTCACGGGTGAGCTGAAAGACCTTTTGACCGACTTTCGCTGTCATGACAGAATCGCGCCCGCACCTTCTAGGGAACCCATGGACCGCGACTTGCCCAGCCCGCCGGCGCAGATCACGCTGCTGCTCCGCAAGTGGCAGGCTGGCGACCGAGCGGCGCTCGATCGCCTGATCCCGCTCGTCTACAACGAGCTGCACGTCATTGCCTCGCGTCATCTCGCGCACGAGTGGCGCAACGTCACACTCCAGACCACCGGCCTCGTCAACGAGGCCTACATGAAGCTGATCGATCAGCGGAACGTCGACTGGCAGAACCGCGCCCAGTTCTTCGCGATTGCCGCGCAGGTGATGCGGCGGATTCTGCTCGACGCGGCGCGGCGGCGTCTGCGAGATAAACGCGGCGGGGGTGCCGTGCCCGTACCGTTGGATGGCATCGCCATCGGCGCACCGGAACCTGGCACCGATCCCGTCGATGTCATCGCGATCGATCGTGCGCTCCACGACCTCGAAGCGCTCGATCCAGATCAGGCCAGGATTGTCGAACTCCGCTTCTTCGGTGGTCTCTCCGTCGAGGAGACCGCCCTGGTGGTCGGCGTCTCGCCGGCGACCGTCAAGCGGGAATGGGCCGTCGCCAAGGGGTGGCTGTATCGGGCGCTGACGCACGGCCCAGGGCGCGCGCAAGTATGAAAGAACCGGTGCCCGACCGCGCTCGATGGCAACGCATCAAACGGCTGGTTGTTGATGCCGCAGCGCGTCCACCCGTCGAGCGCGCGCGATTCCTTGCCGATGCGTGTCGCGACGATGCGGCGATGCGCGACGAGGTCGTGGCGCTGATCGCGTCGCAGGAGCAGGCGAGCGATTTTCTCGAGCGGCATCCGCCCGTCGGCTCCGCGCTTGCCGATATCGGCTATCCCTCACCGGCGCGAGCGCCTCATTTCACCGCGGGCGAGCGCATCGGGCCGTATGAGATCGTCGAAAGCATCGGCGCCGGCGGCATGGGCGAGGTGTACCGGGCGCGCGATCCACGCCTGCACCGTGACGTTGCGCTCAAAGTCCTGCCGCCTTCACTGGTCTCAGACCCGGTGCGCCGCGAGCGGTTCGTCCAGGAAGCGCGCGCCGCGTCCGCGCTCGAGCATCCCCATATCGCCGTCGTGCACGAGATCGACGAGATCGACGGTGTCACGTTCATTGCGATGGAGCTGGTGCGCGGCGAGCCGCTGAGTGCCTTGATTGCGCGCGGTTCGTTGTCGGCGGCGCGGGCGCTGGACCTGGCCATCGAAATCGCCGAAGGGCTCGCGCGTGCCCATGAAACCGCAATCGTGCACCGCGATTTGAAGCCGGCCAACGTCATGGTGACGGCCGAGGGACATGCCAAGATCATCGATTTCGGGCTCGCGAAGCTGACAGGGCCGATCGCGGACTCGATCGCGGTCACGCTCGCCGGACCGGCGACCGAGTCAGGAATGGTGCTCGGCACGGCGTCGTACATGTCACCCGAGCAGGCGCGCGGCGACAAGGTCGATTACCGCACGGACGTCTTCAGCTTCGGAATCGTGCTGTACGAGATGCTGACCGGCGCTCCGCCGTTTCGCGGTCGTACCGCCATCGATACGATGCACGCGATTCTCCACGACGCCGTCCCGGCACTGCCGCTCATCTCCGTGGTCACCGACGATCTGCAGCGCATCGTCGAGAAATGCCTCGCGAAGGAGCCCGGCGATCGCTACCAGGGGATGCGCGATGTCGTTGTCGATCTGCGCACCACGCGCCGCAGGCTCGACTCGTCGCAGGTGCGTGCCGGTGCCGTCATCGTCACGCGGAAGCACCCCGCGTTGATGGCCGGCGCGGTGCTCGGCCTGACTGTTGTGGCCATTGCCGGCGGCATCATCCTGTACCGCGCGACAACAGAGTCTGCACCAACTTCGTCGCCGGTTGAGTACGTCCAGATCACCAATTTCACGGACGCGGCCATGGCGCCGAGTCTCTCTCCGGACGGCCGCATGGTGGCATTCAAGCGCGGGACGAACACAGCTCAGGCCGGGGCGGTCGACGACTTCCTGGGAGCGGGACAGATCTACGTCAAGCTGCTGCCCGGCGGCGATGCCGTCCAGCTGACGAATGCGCCCGGTTCGAAGTACGCACCGGTGTTCACGCCGGACGGATCGCGCGTGGCGTATACACAGCTTGCGTCGGTAGGCAATTCTCTGTCATGGGATACGTGGACCGTGCCGGTGCTCGGCGGCGCGCCGACCCGATTGTTGCCGAATGCTTCCGGCCTGGCGTGGCTCGCTCCCGGACGAGTTCTCTTTTCCGAAATCCGCGGCGGTCTTCACATGGGCATCGTCACGGCAACCGAGACCCGCGCGGAGTCACGCGCAATCTATTTCCCTGTGCTCGACCTCGGCATGGCTCATTACTCGTACGCCTCTCCCGACCGCCAATCGATCCTCGTCGTGGAAATGGCCAACACCCACGCATTTGATGCGCCGTGCCGGCTCGTGCCGTTCGATGGGAGGTCCGCGGGACGATCCGTCGGGCCGAACGGGACCTGCCTGTCGGCGGCCTGGTCGCCCGACGGACGCTGGATGTATTTCGCCGCAGACGTTGGAGGTGGCGTGCACCTGTGGCGCCAGAGATTTCCGAACGGCACTCCTGAGCAGATCACGTCGGGCGCGACCGAGGAGCAAGGGATCGCCGTTGCGCCGGACGGTCGTTCACTCATCACATCCATCGGCCAGCGGCTGAGCGCCATCTGGATTCACGACCCGCACGGAGAACGGGCAATCACGTCGGAGGGCTACGCAAGCGCGCCACGCTTATCACGTGATGGCTCGCGGGCGTTCTATCTCGATTCCACGTCGCCCGCCTTCAGCGTGGCTGGTCCCGCGCCCCCAGGGGAATTGCGTGTTGTCGACATCGCCTCGGGACGCACAGAGAGCGTCCTGCCTGGCGTGCCCGTCGCCGATTACGACATGTCGCCCGACGGCAGCACCGTGGCGTTCACGACGCTCCACCCTGACGGCCAGTCGGACGTATCGATCGCGCCAATCGATCATCGGGTGCCGCCGCGATCAATCGCCAGCTCCGCCGACCAGGTGTCGTTCAGCGACGACGAAACGGTGTTCTTCAGAGCGAAGGACGGGAAGCTGAATTTCCTCGACCGGATGCACACCGATGGCAGCGGACGCGAGCGTCTGTCGACCACACCAATTCTGATCAAATACGGAGTGTCACCGGACGGCGCGTGGGTGGCGGCAGCAGTACCTGTCACGAGCGATGACAAGAGGACGTCAGGCACCGTCGCGGTGCCGATGGCGACGGTCGCGATACCCGTGCACGGCGGCGCCACCCAGAGAATCTGTGGCGAGACGTGCCCTTCCAAGTGGTCCGCCGATGGGAAATTCTTCTCCGTCGGTATGAATGGAACGTTGGTCATCCCGGTGCCCGCAGGCCAGTCGCTCCCGCGTCTGGATGCCGCCGGCATCAGCAGCAACGACGGAGCGCACACGATTGCCGGCGCGCGGGCCATCCCCCGCAAAGATCTGAGCTTCGGCTCGGATCCCTCGATCTACCTGTTCCGGCGGACGGAGTTACACGCCAATCTGTTTCGAATCCCGCTTCCGTAGTGTTGTGGATACGCCATTCGCCGCCGGTCACGCGGTGACTCGGCGTGTGCCACGGAAGAAGGACACCTCCGTGGCACACGGTTGGTAACGACATACCGGCAACCGGCCGCTATGCCGCTTGTGTTATGCCGCCTGCAGGCGGCGGGGTTGCGGACTCCGCCTCGGGTCGCTTCTCTCGCCGCGGATTCTCCACGCGCCGCGCCCGTGTCCACATCGCCTTGACGACCGCATCATCGCCAAGGTAGTTGGGCACGATCGCGTCGAGACGCCGCACGGCGGAGAGGCCGGCGCCGAGAGCCTCCTTGATCGACGCATGGGCCGCCACGTGGACGTCCGTGCCGGCCTCATGCGTGCGGATTGCCTCTTCGAAGGCCTCGATGCCCGCGGTGAGCATGGCCACGAACGTCTTCGGGAGGCCGTGGGCGGCGAACTCTGCCGCCAGTGGCGCCGCGTCGCGCGCAAACGCGCGGTCTCAATCGGTCTCAAAAGTTATTGGCGGTACGGCTGCGTACGCGGGATTCGGCGCTGCACGACCGGGGTATCGCGCCGCGTACCGATGGTGTGTGGCTGTACGGACGGCAATTTGGCGCTGACAGTCGAATGTGTGTTGTGGAACTCATGAGGATGTGGTGCTTCGGATGGAAGGTGTGCTGCGGTACGAACCAGCATGTGCCGCCGCACATCGAACGTGCGTGGCCGGCGAATGACCATTTTCCGGTGCACGTCGAAGGTGTGTACCGGGCCGATCGGGTATTTAGTGCTGCACAACGGGTATCTAGCGCGGCACAACGAGGATGTGCGTTGCAACGTCTTTGGGAACGATTAGAATTCCCCCGGTTCTCAGTCCAAAGGGGCAAGGGTGACCATTACGTTCGGGCCGTTCACGCTGGACGACGGGGCACGGCAGCTGTCGCGCGGCGCCGAACCGATCCATCTGTCACCGAAAGCGTTCGACCTGCTTGCGTTGCTCCTGCAGCGGCGTCCCCAAGCCATGTCGAAGTCCGAGTTGCTCGACACGTTGTGGCGCGATACGTTCGTCTCGGAAGGAAACCTCGCGGTCCTCATCAAGGAAATTCGTGATGCCCTCGGCGACACGGCGCAGCGGCCGATGTTCATCAGGACGGTTCAGCGATTCGGGTACGCGTTTTCGGGGATCGCGACCGAGGGGCAGCCACGTGCCGCGGCGCCCTGCTGGCTCACATGGGGAACGCAGCGCGCGACGCTTCTGATTGGCGAGAACATTCTCGGGCGCGATCCTGCAGCGAATGTGCTGATCGATATGGTCGGCGTGTCGCGCCGTCACGCCATGATTGCGGTGGCCGGCGACCAGATCACGCTCACCGACCTCGGAAGCAAAAACGGCACGTTCGCAAACGGCGAGCGAATCACCGCGCCCGTGCCGATCGTGGACGACACGGAGATCCGCCTCGGGCCGGTCCCGATCCGCTTCCGTCTTCTCACCCAAGGCGCCTCGACGCAGACCTTCGACGCCTCGCGCATATCGAGGTCTTTGCGATGACAACGACCACGCCGGAGCTGATCGCGGCGGGGACGACTCTCGGCCATTACGTCATCCGAGGCGCGCTCGGCGTCGGCGGCATGGGTGAAGTGTATGAGGCCGAGGACACGCGGCTGCATCGACCCGTCGCCTTGAAGGTCATCCGCCGCGACGTCGCATCGGATCCCGTGCGTCGCGCCCGCCTCGAACGTGAGGCCAGCGCGGTCGCGATGCTCAATCATCCACACATCGTGACGGTGCACTCGCTGGAGGAGCACGATGGGGTGCTCTTCATCACGATGGAGCTCATCGACGGATCCACGCTCGCCGACACGATTCCAGCGAACGGTTTTCCACTCAACTCTCTCCTGGCGCTTTCCGTTCAACTGGCCGACGCGCTGCACGCAGCACACGCACGCGGCATCGTGCACCGGGATCTGAAACCCGGCAACGTCATGATCACGCGTGACGGCACCGTGAAGGTGCTCGACTTCGGCCTTTCGCAGATTGCGGTCGACGAGGCAGGAGGGCGCTTCACCACCGAGACCCTTACTGTGGATCACCGGCTCGTCGGGACCGTGCCGTACATGGCGCCGGAACAGATTGAGGGACAGCCGGCGGACAAACGGTCGGACATCTTCGCGCTCGGGGTCATCCTGTTCGAAATGGCAACGGGGACGCGTCCCTTCAACGGACGCGCACCGCTCTCAACGCTGACCTCGATCCTCAAGGACCCTGCGCCGTTCGCCGGTGCAGTGAACTCCAGCGTCCCCGACGAAATCTCCCGCATCATCGATCGCTGCCTCGCGAAGGACCCGGCTCGGCGTGCTCAATCGGCCGCCGACTTGCGCAGTCAGCTGGAGGATCTGGAGCGGATGCTGGAGTCAGGCGCGTGGGTCCCGGTAACGACACGCGGCCACGCCGGCCGGTGGCGCACACGTGCGGGCCGCGTGATGGGACCGATGAGTCGGTGGCGCGCGGTGAGCGCGATCGTCGCGTTGCTCGTCATCATCGGCGTGGCCATGCTGGGCGGAGCGCTTGTCGCACAGCGAACGCGTTCCGATGTCCAACCGAGCTTTCGGCAGTTGACGTTTCGACACGGCACCATTCGCGGCGCGCGCCTGGCCGCCGACGGTCAGTCCGTGGTGTACGGTGCGACCTGGATTGGTGCGCAACCCGAGCTGTACCTCATTCGACCTGAGAGCCCGCAATCAGGCTCGATCGGGGTCGAGAATGCCGGCATCTTCTCTGTCTCCTCGCGAGGCGACCTCGCCGTCGCGATCGGCTGTCGCCTGAACTGGGGTGAGTGTATCGGGACCTTGGCGCAGGTACCGATCACAGGCGGCTCACCGCGCGAGATGGTGAAGGACGTCCAGGTTGCCGACTGGAGCCCAGACGGTCAGAACCTCGCCATCGTGTCCTTTACGGGCGGTAAGTATCGGCTTGAATATCCGATCGGCAAAGTTCTGTATGAACCGGCCGGATGGATCACCTCCGCCCGCGTGTCGCCGCAGGCGGATCACATCGCTTTCCTCGATCATCCGCAGCTTGGTGATCTCAACGGTTCCGTCTCGATGCTCGATCTCAATGGCAAGAAAACCGTGCTCTCGCCGAACTGGAAATCGCTGCAGGGGCTCGCGTGGTCGAGCAGCGGCAACGAGGTCTGGTTCACTGGCTCTCGCAGCGGAAATACCGGCAGTTCGGCCTTGTATGCGGTCACGCTCGCGGGTCGAGAGCGGACGGTTTTTGTCTCGCCAGGCACGTTGAAGCTGAACGACATTACCCGTGATGGCGAGCGCGTGCTGTTGACGCGGGGCACAACTCGCGGCGGGATCATGAGCCGTGCTGCGGCGGGTGCCGACGAGCGTGAGCTGTCCTGGTTCGATTACTCGACGGTCGCCGATCTCTCTTCAGACGGCAGGACGCTATTGTTTTACGAATGGGGCGAAGGCGTGGGCGCCAGATCGACGATCTTCATTCGGAAAACGGACGGCGGCGATGCGATTCAACTTGGTGAGGGCAGACCGCTTGCGCTGTCGCCTGACACCCGATGGGCTCTCGCCTTGCGGGAGACGATGCCGCAACAGCTGGTGTTGCTGCCGACAGGTACTGGTGACGTGCGACAACTGCCGCGAGGGCCGATCGTCGAATATCTCGATTGGGCAGCGTGGTCACCCGACGGCCAGCGGATCTTTTTCGCAGGGCGCGAGGCCGGAGACGTCCGGCACACGTACGTCCAGGACGTCGATGGCGGCGATCCACGGCCGGTCACGTCGGACGGATTCGTTGGAATGCTGCTCTCGCCGGATGGACGAACGATCGCCGCCGTGGATCGATACGGCGAATATTATTTGTGTGCCGTCGACCAACGGACCGATCCGCGACCACTCCCGGGCTACCGTGACGGAGATGTCCCGCTTCAGTGGAGTGCCGATGGTCGATTCCTGTATGTGCGGGAGGCAGGCAACCTGGTACTACGGATTTACAGACTGGATATTGCGACAGGCAGCCGTCAGTTCTGGAAGGAATTGGTGCCCCCCGATCCGACCGTGTTGATCGATATCGGCTCCGATCCTGGACAGGTCCGCGTGACGCCCGATGGGAAGTCGTACGCCTACACGTACTGGACATCTGAAGGCGAGCTCTATCTCGCGCAGGGCCTCAAATAATTCTGGCCGTACTCGCTTCGTTCCACCGCTTGACGGCCTCCCGTTTTGGACTTACGGTAGCGCGGGGAGGATCAACGATGCGACGTCTTCTTGTGTCGATGGCAGTGGCAGCAATGGTGCTCGCTCAGGGTGCTGTCCGCCTTGACGCGTGCGGCGACAAGTTGCTGGTCCTCGGCCGAGGGATACGGTTTCAATCGAGGCACACACCGCGGGCCGCGTCAGTCCTTCTGTACCTCCCACCCGCTCCGTCGGGGCAATCGTTGAGCGATCCCAATCTCGAATCGGCGCTGCGCGAAGCCGGTCACACGGTGCACGCGGTCACAACAAGCGAGGAGTTGGGAACTGCACTGCGAACAGGCACCTACGATGTGGTGCTGGCGAACATCACCAACGCGCCCGATGTCGAACGTGCTGAGCGCGCGATACCGGGCGGCGCCGTCACCGTACTGCCCGCTGTATACCTGCTCGCTCCCGCCGACCAGCGACGGACGAAGCAACAGGCGAAGGCGGACGAGGCGAAGGCCGCAAAGGATTTCGGTGTCGTCGTCGAGGTTCCGAGCCGTCCTGGCTATTACTGTGCCGCGGTCGACAAGGCCATGTCGTTGAAGCTGAAGCGCGAACAGGCTTCGCGCCAGCCGTGATGTCGCGGCGGCAAGTCGACCTCTCCTCGCCTCGCGGGGTCATAGGGGTGCTTCTGGGTGTGAGCCTCGCTCTTTTTTCGCGCGTGGCGTCCGCGCAAGCGTTCCTCCCGCCAGCAGGGGAAGGTGACGTCGCGACCACGTATCAAGCGGCATTCACGCGAGGACAACTCAATAACGGGGGGGCACGCATCAGTCCAGATTCCACCGATGCGCACTCTCTGACGTGGGACGCCGAATTCGGTCTGAGCGATCGACTCGCGGTGAACTTCTCGCTGCCCTTTATCACGGCGAAGTTCGCCGGGGGACCAAGTCCCCACCTAGTCGGCATCCATGGCCAACCCTCCAATCTCGACAACGGAACGTACCACGGATCTTTTCAGGACTTTCAGTTCGGTGCGCGGTTCAACGTCGTCAGGTCACGTACTTTTGCTTTGACGCCGTTTGCGGAGGTCAGCATTCCTAGCCATCACTACGAGAGCCTGGGTCAAGCGGTCGTCGGACGGGATCTTCGAGCGTTGATCGTGGGAGCGGCGGTCGGCGGTTTTGTCGATGCAATTCTCACTGGGCTCTATGTTCAGACTGAACTCTCGCACGCGGTGGTTCAGCAGGTCTTGGGCATTCGTGCAAGTCCAAGTCGCGTCAACAGTGAGGTTGGATACTACGTCACGCCTCGATTCGCTGTTCGATTTCTCGAGAACTTCCAAATCACCGACGATGGAATCGATTTCGTAGGGCCGTACCCACCTACCTTTGCCATCCACAGCGGAGGTTCGATCACCCGTGACTACCGCCTCAATCATGACCGTCTTTTGCGCAGTAACTTCCTGAATCTGGGGGCGGGAGTCAGCTTTGCCGTGAACGATTCGTTGGATTTTTTTGCTTCGACGGCGAGGATGGCCTGGGGCGAAAACGTTCAGCGCCATCGAGATGTGACGGTCGGAACCAACTGGCACTTCCGACTGCGCCCGGCAACTTCGCCAAGCCCGCAGAAGACCTACACAACGCGGCGGTGAGCGAGGACCCGTCCGCCGCGCTCGCGAGCGAGTACTCGGACAAGGCGGACGCGTACCAGCAGCACTGGTCGCCGGTGATCGGTCCGATGGCGATGCCGCTGCTGGATCGGCTTCCGCTCGCCACCGCGCACCGAATCGTTGACGTCGGCGCCGGCACCGGCGCGCACCTCGAGCCGCTCGCCGCACGTGCCCGTTCCGCCCGCATCTTCGGCGTCGATCGGGCGATTGGCATGCTTCGCCTCGCGCAGCAGCGGACCACGCACCGCCTCGCGGCGATGGATGCTCAATCGCTCGCGATTCAGTCAGGAACGATCGACGTTGCAACGCTCGTGTTCATGCTGTTCCACGTGCCCGACCCGCGTGCCGCGCTGCGTGACGTCCGGCGCATTCTGCGCGCGAGCGGCGTCATCGGCATCGTCACGTGGGCACGCGATCAGGGAGTGCCAGGGCTGGAGATCTGGCGCGAGGAGCTGAACGCATTGCGTGCGGCGCCGGATCCGCGTGATCCGATCGTCATGCAACAGCAGCGGATGGACACGCCTGACAAACTGTCTGCGTTGCTGCGCGAGACCGGGTTCACGCTGACTCAGATCTGGACGCAGCAGTTCGAGTATCGATGGACGATCGACGCCGCCGTGAACGCGCAGCTCGGATGCGGCATGACCGCGCGTCGCATCGGAAGCCTGTCCACGCGTGACGCGGCCACATGCGAGGCGCGCGTACGCGAACGGCTGGCGAAGCTGGGGCCGGACGCGCTGATTCACCGGCCCGACATTCTGTTCGCAACCGCATCTCCCGCGACCTGAACGGCGTGGCTCACGTGCGAGGCGGATCCTTCACGGAATCGAACGGCGACGATGACGCCCGACGCCAGCGTGATCGTGGCCACCAGCACGATGGCTGCGTTCACGCCGAGGAGATCCGCGGTGATTCCCGCGAGCGCGGCGCCGGCTGCGTATCCCAGATCGCGCCACAGCCGGTACACGCCCACGGCGGATGCCCGCCACGATGGGTGCGTCACGTCGCCGATCGCCGCGAGCAGCGTCGGATACACCATGGCTGTTCCCATGCCGAGCGTCGCGGCGCTGAGCGCGTACGCGGAGAAGTCGTGCGCGAACACGACGACCGCGATGCTCAGCGCCTGGATCCACATCCCGAACGCGATCAGCCATTTGCGTCCGATCCGATCCGAGAGCGCACCCGTCACGAGCTGACCGACGCCCCACACCGAGGGGTAGACCGCGGCAAGCACGCCGATGCGATCCAACCCGAGGCCGGCCGTCGCGTACACGATCGGAAAGAGTCCCCAGGCCATGCCGTCATTGAGGTTGTTGACGAACCCGGCCTGACTGACCGCCGATAGATTCCGATCGGTGAACGATGTCCGGGAAAAGATCTCGCGGGAAGACGGCGCATGAGGTCCGCCGGTTTCAGTCGTGTGTGCCTGCGCCTCGTGTCGGACGTGCCCGCGGGTATCGCGAACCAACAGCGCCGACAGGACCAAGCCGGCGGTCGCATACACGACGCCCGGGTAGAACGGCTGCGGGCGGATTGCGTATCGGCGTGCGAGGTACCCGGTGACAAGAGCCGAGATCCCCACAGCGGCGTAGCCCGCGAACTCGTTCACACCCATCGCCAGTCCCCGCTGTTTCGGGCCGACGAGATCGATCTTCATGATGACCGTCGTCGACCACGTCAGACCCTGACTGACGCCGAGCAGCGCATTGGCCCACAGGATCCACGCCCAGGATGGCGCCCACATCAGCAGCCACGGAACGGGCATCGCGACCAGCCACCCGACGACGAGGACGTGTTTGCGGCCGATCGCGTCGGACCATCGACCGGCGAAATAGTTTGTGACGGCCTTCGTCGCGCCAAACACGACGATGAAGGAGAGAATCGCGGTACGGGCGAGCAGATGAAAGGCGTGCTCAGCGAGGGCCGGCAGGATCGCCCGCTCGAGACCGATCATCGCGCCGACGAACGCGTTGACGACGACGAGCAGTGCGAACTGCGGCAGGTTGTGCCGAAGACCGAGCCGGACGGCCGGAGCGAAGCCGCGGCCGCCGACCCCGGTGGTCACACGACGACACGGACCGGAGCCGCGCCGCGATTGAAGGCGAGAATCTGCTGCATCTGCTCCGGTTTCGGCGGCACGTCCGCGAGAGCATCGATGAACGCGTCTCGATCCATGGCGAGCATCGGATTCCATCGTCGCTCGAACGCGATTGTGCTCGCCGGTTTTCCGCTGAGGCCGGCGCCACAGACGGATCCGGAAAAGTGACCCGGGTAGATTTCGATATCGTCCGGCAGCGAGAGGAGCCTGTCGTGGATGCTCGCGTAGAGCAGTGCGGCATTCTCCCGCGCTCGACCGGGAAGATCGGGACGGCCCACGGCCCCCACAAATAACGTGTCGCCCGTCAAGACGAACCACGGATCCGTCCCCCGCCTGAGATCCGTACCGAGGAGGCAGATGCTTTCCGGGGAATGCCCCGGCGTGTGCAAGACACGCAGGCGGGTGTTTCCGAGCTCGATCTCTTCGTTGTCACGCAGCCTGGTGAACGGGAAGGACACCTCGGCGGATTCGTGCAGGCAGTAGCTGGCGCCCACGAGCCGCGCGAGCTCACGTCCACCAGAGCGATGGTCCGCGTGGACGTGCGTATCGATGACGTGAGTAATCCGCATCCTCTTGCTCGCCGCCACCGAGGCGTACCTCTCGACGTCATCGGTGCGCGCATCGACAACCGCGCACGTACCGAGCGTGCCACAGCCAAGCAGGTACGCGGCGCAGCCCAGGTCGTCGTAATAGAAGGGCCGGAAAATCATTCGCGTTCGCCTCCGTGCTGCACGCCGATTTCAATCGGAAATCCGCGGACCTGCCATTCCGGAAAACCTTCCAGCAGCCGTTGCGCCCGGCGTCCGCTGGCATGGAGGATTTCCACGGCCCGGTCTGCGTACACACAGTACGGACCGCGACAGTAGGCGACGTAATCCTTGCTTTTTGGCAGCTGCTTCAGCCGCCGTTGCAGCTCGTCGACAGGGACCGAAATCGCACCCGCAATATGTCCCGCGGCGTACTCACTGGCCGGACGTGTATCGAGAATGATCACGTCGCGGGAACGGGACCGCTTCAACAGATCCGCCATCGCGACCGCCTCCGCATCGGAGCGTTCGCCGAAGTGCTCGCGCACGAGCCGCTCGAGTTCGGCGCTGCGCCGCTCGGCGACCCTTCTGATGGCGATGCAGAGCTCGACGATCACGGGATCGGCCAGGCGGTAATGCACGAAGAGGCCCTTCTTGCGGCTGTCGACGAGCCCCGCATGTCGAAGCGCCTGGAGATGCTGGGACGCGTTGGCGAGCGAGATGTGCGCTTCGGTGGCGAGCGATTCGACGGTGCGCTCACCCTGAGCCAGCAGCTCGAGGAATTCGATGCGGAGCGGGCTCGCGAGCGCCTTGCCCAGGTGGGCGAAGTGCCCGTACAGGCCGTCCTTGAAGCGGCGGTGGGCGCGGTCGGTCATAGTCAAGTAATCAATATATTACTTGACTATGGGCTGTCAAGCCCCCCTTGCCGCCGGCGCGACGCTGCGGTATGCGCCCCCGTACAGTCCGGATTCAGTCTCGGTGTGATTCGATGGGCGTGATGGGGATCGTGCGCCGCTGTCCGCGACGAATGACGCCGACGTCCACGACCTTGTCAATCTGCTCCTCGCCGAGGACTCGATGAAGGTCATCGACGCCGGTCACCGCCACGTCGCCGAAGGCCACGACGATATCGCCTTCCGCGAGGCCGGCTTGTGCCGCGGGGCTGCTCTTCTCGACCGACGCCACGCGCACCGCCGACGCAATGGCAACCTGGTTCACGCGGGCCATGGCGCGCGGCACGTCGATGTTCTGCCCCGCGATGCCGATGTACGCGCGCCGGATGCGTCCGTCGCGAATGAGCCGCGAGGCGACGAACCGCGCGGTGTTGATGCCGATCGCGAAACAGAGTCCCTGCGCTGGCCGGATCATCGCGGTGTTGATACCGATGACGTCGCCGCGCGTGGTCACCAGCGGCCCGCCGGAATTGCCCGGATTGAGCGAGGCGTCGGTCTGGATGATGTCGTCGATGAGACGCCCCGATTGCGAGCGCAGCGATCGCCCGAGCGCGCTGATCACGCCCGAGGTGACGGAATGCTGGAAGCCATACGGGTTGCCGATCGCGATCGCCACCTGGCCGACGCGCACGCGCCGCGAATCGCCGAACCTCGCCCACGGCAGCGTCGCGTCGACGCGCAGCACCGCCAGGTCGGTGCCGGCATCCTGCCCTATCACATCGGCGCGCATCGCCCGCCCATCCGGCAGAATCACCTCCACGCGAGCGGCGCCATCGACGACGTGGTGATTTGTCAGCACGAGGCCGTCCGGTGTAAAGATGACGCCGGATCCGGCGCCCGCCTCGCCGCGGTGGACGTTGACGACGGCGGGACCGACGGCTTCGACAGCGCCGATGACGGCCTGCGAGTAGGCATCGAGAAGGTGATCGTCTTCAAGAGGCTCGTGGTTGACCATGTGTGACCTGTCCCATCATCACGCCGATTTTGGCTTCATCGTCGACGTGCCGGAGATTCGTGCGTTGATCGATGAGACGCGCAGGCTGTCGCGCACGATTCGCGGCCATGCCGCGCGCGTCGAGGCGCTGCGCCCCGCCTTTTCGCGGCTGCTGGCGGCCGGCGGCTGGCTTCCCGACGAGTGTGCCCAGCCCGATACGGCAAGCGGGATGGGCGGCGGCATCGGCCAGTACGCCCTGTACCGCGACGAAGCCGGCGAGCTGTGTCTGTTTTCGCTGGTTGTACCCGCGGGCTCGTCGACGCCGGTGCACGACCACCTCGCATGGGGGCTCGTCGGCGTGTATCGCGGCGCGCAGCTCGACACGACGTATGCGCGGCTCGATGACGGGAGCGACGAGACGAAGGCGGCCCTGCAGGTCGCGACTCAGCAGACCGTCGAGGCGGGACAGTTCTACACGCTGCTGCCGCCGGACGGCGACATTCACTACGTGAAGACCGTGTCAGAGGTGCCGTCGGTGTCGATTCACCTGCTGGCGAACGACACCGCGTGCGTCTGGCGGCATCGGTACGATCCCGATGCCGGCACGGTGACGGCGTTCAGATCCGGTTACTCGAATGTCCGCTGCCCGCCGGACGCGGGCTCACCGGGTCAATCGGGTTCGTGATCCGGGCGCCGAGCGCCCACCGGCAGCAACGGCGCGCGACGTCTGGACGGCGGACGGAGTGGGCGGCGTGCTCCTGAATACCAGGGTAATCAGGTTCTGCGTGCACTCGGCATGGGTGTCGAACGCGACCGTCCGCGACAGCGCATTCCCCTTGTCGTCTTCCAGGCGCGCGAAGTAGTCGCCGTGCGTCGGCGCGGGCGCCGACGTCAGGAACACGTGCGACGCACCGTCGGCGGGCGCGACCGGCTCGTGGACGTCACGACCGATGATCCGGAGGAAGGCTCGGGGCGCGGCGGGATCATCGATTCTTGCGGTGACGCCCAGCCATTCGCACGGCGCGTATCCCCGCGCGGCTTGCGTCGTCAGCTCGAACTTGGGCGCTGCCGATTGGAAGGGCTCAACGCAGGCGCTGGATGGCTGCGACAGGTCGAGCCAGCTGCTACCCTTGGGCCGCGCTGTTTCACGCGCCCGCGCGTGGGTATCGATGAGCGTCGTCATCTCCTCCGCCTCGTAGAGATTGGTCTGGATGTCGTCCGGAGGATCGTCGCGCTTGCGGTCGGCGGCCAGCGCGCATTGATCCGCCAGCTTCAGGTCCCACCGGACCTGGTCGAAGGCCGTATGCGCCGGGGCGATGTACTTCGCCTTCCTCAGCTCCCAGATCGCCTCATGCCAGCGGCCTTCGGCCAGCAGCACCTCGCCCAGCGTGGACAGCAGCATCGCCTGATGCGACGGCGAACCGCTCGTCAGGCTGCCGATCCTGACAGCCTCGCGGGCGTGTGCCTCGGCGCGCGCCGCGGTCTCCTCGTCGGGCGGCACGAGCCGAGTCTGCGTGGCGGCGTACTGCCATTCCCAGAACCGGTACGCGTACCCATTGCGCGCATCGGTATTGGCAGGATCACGAACGATCGCTTCCTCGTACTCACGAAGCGCGACCCGATGCGCCCGTTCGGGATGCGTGGCGTTGTATCCGACGCCGCCGGCAAGCTGCGCATGCGCGGCCGACGTTCCCTCCAGCGTGTGCATCGGATCGGCATCCCCCATGGCGTACGCCACAGACGCGGCGTTGCAGAGGATGACGGGGTCGAGTGGCGCAATCGCCAGCGCACGCTGGTAATACTCGCGCGCATTGGCGAGATACGGACCCGTTCCGATCTGTCGCGTCGTCATCGTCCCGTCGTCGCCGGCACTGTCGAAGTTGATCGTGCCCGCGGAACAGTGCCAGTCGTTGGTCTTGCGTTCGCTCATCGTGCTGAGCCGCTGCTCGAACATCAGGCCCAGCGTGTCGAGCACCCAGGAATGAGTCGTCGTGATCTGCGAATCGCGCACATTCATGGCCGTATACAGATCGGCCGCGCGCCGGCAGTAGTAGTAGGCTGCGTAGCCCGACTCGTGGCGGTTATTGTCGGGATGATCCTGGGCATCACCGCACAGGCCGAAGTAGCTCGCGGCACGGTCCGACGCGGACACGATGTCGCTGTCGAAGGTGAGCACCTTCCGCCACAGCCGGCGCGCCTCGTCGAGGCGCGCGGTCGTCGCGACGTCGACGGCATCGTCGGTTGCCGGTTCTGCCACCCGTGCTGACGCGGCAACGGCGTCCGCCACCAGCAGTCGATTCCTGTACCAATTGAAGTGGTAGAGGACGTTCGCCTTTGCGACATAGCTCGGCGCGAACGTCGGGTTCGCACTGATGGACGCTGTGAACGCTTCCGAGGCGGCTGACGGCCGCGATTCCTCCTGCAGCGCGACGCCCAGCCGGTAGTAGGCGAGGCTGAACGTCGGGTCCTTCGCGACCGCGGAGCGGAACGCATCAATCGCCTTCGACAAGGAATCCCAGTTGTCCTGCTGATACTCGTTCCAGTAGACCAGACCCTGCCGGAAGTCCGCAAAGGCGTCCGCCGATCGCGTCAACCCGGCGGCCGGCGGAGTGCTGGTCGCCACAATCTCGAACGCAAGATGCGACGCGAGTGCATTCAGGGCATCCACCGGTTTGCGGGCGGTACCAAACGCCGTTGCCGGCGCCGCCGCCGACCAGATCTCGCCGCTGGTTGCCATCGCGACCGCGGAATACGACTCGGTGTCGCCATGCAGCGTGCCGGTGATGACGCGGGCGCCGATCACCTTGCGAACCGGCGTCTGAATGGGCACGACAAGCAGGCTGAGCGGAATCCTGACGCTGCCGTACTCGAGATCGCTCGACTTCGAGATGGCCGCGTCAACGCCGTTGACGACCGGCGCAGCCGAGATTTTCTGTTCGCGCTGCTGGCCGTTGCTGACAATCATCAACGGTGCCAGTTCTTGTTGAAGGACGTCGATCTCGCGGAGCACCCACGTCGGGAATTCCTGGGCGACCGCCTTGTCGGTCGCGAGGTCGCCGGCATCGAACGGATAGATGAGGGTGCGCCGCGCGTTCGGCAGGTCGCTCACCGCGACGACGATGGCGACGCCAACCACCGCTTTCAACGCGGTCGACGCGAATGATGCCTTGAAGGGTGCGGTCTGCTGTTGTTGCGTGTCTCCAGCCTTCGCGGTCGCCGCCGGCGGCCGCAGCCGGCGCCACACCGCGGACATGAAGTCGAGGAGATGGGACCACGCGACGTTCGACGCAGTCCAAAACGATCCATCTTTGCGCAGGCTCTTGACGATCGGCCAGCGAGATGCCTGGATCAGCGGCTCGCCGCCGAATGCCTCGGCCAGCACGATCCATACGATGACGAGCGCCGACAGCGCGAGCGACGGGCCGGCGGTCTCGAGATGGACGATGCGGCCGAAGGCGAGCACGGGAAGGATCGCGATGACGATTTGCGCGAGAGACTTGTACTGCAGGCTCCCGCACTCCTTTACTCGCGACGTCATCCACGACCACCACCGCTGTTCTCCACGGCGGAATATCCCCACGGCGGCGAGCACGACGAACACCAGTGCGGCGGCTGCGGTCAGCACCGACCACCAGCTGGAAGAACGGGCGTCCACGAATTCAGGGCTGTTGGCGGCGAGCGCGCTGACGAGCAGCAGCGCGACAGCCGTGACCCCCGGCCGCCGGTACTTGCCTTTGATGCCGATCATGATCCCGGCAGCTTGCGCGAGACAGATGGTCAGCCAGGCGACCATCGGCGGCCACCAGAGGTCGAACGCATAGATCGGCGGATCGGTGCCGCCCTGCAGCGCGTGGATCTCGAGCACACTGCTGGCGGCGACGACCGCACCTGCCGTCATCCGC